>Ga0209538_1001635_pt1 | contig 11804 bp, 9 predicted proteins | sample BarGraNGADG00211_2_FD_184492 | JGI IMG/M metagenome (GOLD analysis project Ga0209538, IMG submission 184492) | Arctic peat soil microbial communities from Barrow, Alaska - Barrow Graham LP Ref core NGADG0004-211 (SPAdes) (version 2) | ecosystem: Environmental > Terrestrial > Soil > Wetlands >... | reverse complement strand
CCCAGGGCCAGGCGCTGCGCGACTCGGTCACGCAGGTCACCGACGTGCCACTGCGCGTCGTGGTCGTCACGCACCATCACTGGGACCACGCGTACGGGCTCGCCGCGTTCGCCGGTGTCGAGACGATCGGCCACGAGTCTCTGGCGGCGACGTTGTCGAGTGAGTCGGCCCGCGAGGCGGCGACCGAGCAGGGACTCGCGCCGGACGATGTCGTAGGACCCACGACGAGCATCTCGCTCCTGGCCGCCCGCGACCTCGGTGGCATCCACGTGGAGATCGGCCATTTCGGGCCCGGCCACACTCAGGGAGATCTCGCGATCCTTGTCCCCGAGGCGCGTGTCCTGTTCACCGGAGACCTTGTGGAGAACGGCGCGCCGCCGCAGGTCGACGAGACGACGTCGTTGAAGGACTGGCCGCAGGTGATGGAGGCGCTGCTCACGCTGTGCAAGGCGGACACGATCGTCGTGCCCGGGCACGGCGACCTCGTTGAGCCCGACTTCGTCGCCTGGCAGCGCGCCGGGTTGGCCGCGATCTACGGGCAGTGCGAGTGGCTCGTCACGCAGCGCGTCGCCGAGGCGGACGCGTATTCGCATCCGGAGCTGCAGTGGCCGTGGGACGAGGACTGGGTACGCGCGTCGATCCACCACGCCTACGTCGAGCTCGCCTCCGCCGGCGTCAAGCCCGTCCATTCGCTCCCGATCCAGGCGGTCAACCGGAGCTGACGTCTGGGCTACTGGTGGTCGCCGGCTCCCTGAAGCGGTCCGAGGAGTGACTCGGCCGCATCGGCGAGGGCCGCGAGGTCGGCCCGATGGCGCCGGATCTGTACACGGCCGTCGACGAAACCGATGCCTTCCTCGAGCCAGTGCGGTACGGCGCGGTCGACGAGGTGATCGGCCATGCCGCCGTCCGCGCGTACCACCCGCCACCACGGCAGGTCCGGCTCATCCTGCGTGGCCATCGCGTGGCCGACGACACGTGGCGAGGTGCCGAGGAGCTCGGCGATGTCGCCGTACGAGACGACGCAACCGGACGGTACGACACGTACCACCACCGCGACATCGCCGCGCAGGCTCACCGGGGCTCGGCGCCGATCGCCTCGGCGACCGCCTGCCAGGCTTCTTCCGAGGCTGCCGACAGCAGCACACCGTGCGGCTCGCCGGGCGCGTACGTGGTGCCGTCGAGGAGCCGCGCCACGGCGCCCAGCTCGGTCATCATGAGCGATGCCGCGGCATGGTCCCAGGGCTTCGGTCGTCGGTAGACCAGCGCCTCCACGTCGCCGGTGAGCAACCTCGGGTAGTCGACGCCGCAGCAGAAGCGTGTGTGACCGACGGGCCAGTCGGCCCTGTGAGCGAGGGCCCCGAGGTCGCGCCGCGAAGACGACTCGAGGCGTGGCAAACCCTCACGCGGGACTGGGCGCAGCAGCTCCCCGTTGCGGGTGACGCCGGCGCCTCGCTCCACGACGTACGACGCCTCGTACTCCGGCTGCACGATCCACCCACGGACGACCTCGCCCGTCTTCAGCTCCGCGACCATCACCGCGTGGTCCGGGTTGCCGTTGACGAAGTTGCGGGTGCCGTCGACGGGATCGATGACGAACGCGTGCGGCGCCTCGGGCAAGGCAGCCATGAGTCCGGGATTCGTGAACGCCGCCTCCTCGCCGACGACGAGCGCGTCGGGATAGGCGGAGCGCAGTGTCTGGGCGATCGCCAGCTCCGCCTCGCGGTCGGCGATCGTCACGTAGTCGCCAGGCGTCTTCTCGTCGATCTCGCCGGCGGTGAGCGCCCGGAACCGTGGGGTGATGACGCGCGCGGCCACGTCGTGCAGCAGCTCGAGGATCTCCTCAGTCGTCATGCGTGCTCCTCACATCAGGCACGCGATGACCGTGGTGGTCGTCGGTGTACGGCCTCGTGCCCAGGGGTCTGGCCGTCCTCGATGCTAGTTCCCCGGGCTGGGGCTCACGGTGCCCGGCCTCCACGGTGGTCACCCTGCGGCGGGAGAGCCGGAACGCGATCTCGACGACCACTGCGCCGAGGGCGCCTGCGAGGAGCCCCCACCCCAGCGCCGCGGGCTGCCGCGCGATGGCGAAGAAGCTGCGTCCCGCCGGGAGCACGTATGCGAGCGCGGCGAGGGCGGCCATCGACACAACCACCACGACCTTCCACGGCCGGTACGGGCGGGCCAGACAGCCGAGCAGCCACAGCATCGTCACGAGCAGCGAGGTGAGTGCCGCGGTGGACGCGAGGGGCTCGCCCACCCTGCCATGGCTCAACGCCGCGTAGACGGTGAATGCGCTGACGCCCGCCACGATCCCCGCAGGCACGGAGATCGCGAGCACGCGACGCAGGAACCCCGGCTGGTACCGGCGGTGGTTGGGTCCCAGCGCCAGGATCGCGGCCGGTATGCCGATCGTCAGCGTGGACACCAGCGTGAGCTGGCTCGGTAGGAACGGGTAGGCCAGCCCGAAGAAGGCTGCGGCCAAGATCGAGATGGCGCTCATCACGTTCTTCGTCACGAACAGGCTCGCGACCCGCTCCACGTTGCCGATGAGGCGGCGACCCTCGGCCAGCACAGCCGGCAGGTGCGCGAACTTCGAGTCGAGGAGGACGAGCTGTGCCACGGCCTTGGTCGCCTGGGCGCCGTTGCCCATGGCGATGCCGATATCGGCGTCCTTCAGCGCCAGCACGTCGTTGACCCCGTCGCCGGTCATCGCCACGACGTGGCCGCGGGACTGCAGGGCGCGCACGATCGCGCGCTTCTGGGTGGGCGTGACCCTGCCGAAGATGGTGGTCCGCTCCACGATCGCGGCGAGCTCCTCCACGTTTTCGGGCAGGAGTCTCGCGTCGACGGGCTCGCTGATGTCCAGCCCGACCGCACGCCCGACTGCCGTCACCGTCCGAGGGGTGTCACCGGAGATCACGACGACACGTACGCCCTGGGCGCGGAAGAAGTCGAGCGTCTCGCGGGCATCGTCGCGGATGCGCTCCCCCAGTTCGAGGACAGCGGCAGCACGGACCCCGGTGGGCGCCTGTCCAGGTCCCGGAAGCTCATCGGCGCGGGCGAGCAGCAGCACCCTGCTGCCCGCGTCGGACAGTGCGTGGACCTGGGCGACCAGGTCCGGATCCGCGGATGGTGTCAGCAGCACATCCGGCGCGCCCAGGAGCCACGCCTGTCCGTCGATGACGCCGCCGCTCCACTTCCGGGCCGACGAGAAGGCGGCGCGCTCGGTGACCTCGAGGGCCGTGTCGGAGAACGCGCGGGCCAGGGTATGGCTCGTCTGATTGCCGGCGGTGTCGTGCGCGAGGGCAGCGACCACCTGGCGTACGACCTCGTCCGACTCCCCGTCGAGGACCGTGAGGCTCTCGAACCCGATCTCGCCCTCGGTGAGCGTGCCGGTCTTGTCGACGCAGATGACATCGACGCGGGCCAGCAGCTCCACAGCGGGCAGCTCCTGCACGAGCGCCTGCTTCCGGGTGAGCTGGACGGCGGCGAGCAGGAACGCGAGCGTCGTGAGCACGACGAGGCCTTCGGGGATCAGCCCGACCATGCCCGCCGCGGTGCGCAGCACCACGCTCTGCCAGCCCTGATCGCCGACGGCACGCCACTGCGACCATGCCGAGATCGGCAACATGATCACGACGATCCAGGTCAGCCACCGGAGCAGGACGTTCGTGGAGTGCTGCACCTCGGAATGGGCACGGGTGAAGCGTCTCGCCTCGGCCGCGAGGCGCTGCGCGGTGGCGTGGGGACCGACGACATCGGCGCGGTACCAGCCGGTGCCAGCCACGATCGCCGTACCGCTGGAGACCGGATCCCCTTCCGCCTTCTCGATCGCATCGGACTCCCCGGTGAGGTTCGACTCGTCGATCTCCAGATTGTCGGCGGCCAGCAGGGTGCCGTCAGCGCTCACCTGGTCGCCGGGATGCAGCGCGACGACGTCACCGCGGACCATGTCCGCGCTCGCGATCTCGTGGCATTCTCCGTCGCGAAGGACCACGGCCGTCGGGGCGTGAAGGACGGCGAGCGAGTCCAGCTTGCGCTTCGCATGCCACTCCTGGCCGATGCCCAGCAGCGAGTTGACGACCAGGGCGATCCCGAACAGGGCGTTCTTGTACGAGCCGGTGGACAGGACCAGTACGAGAAGGGCGCCGAGAAGGGCGTTGAACCGAGTGAAGACGTTCGCCCTGATGATCTCGGAGAGGGGGCGACTGGTCACCTCGACGACGGCGTTGGTCTCCCCCGCCGCGATCCGCGCCTCGACCTCGCCGCGGGTGAGGCCCGTGACGGAGTCAGGAACGGGCACACGCACCGTCGTCGGGGTCGTTTCCGTCACCCGAGAAAGGCTATCGCTCACCGGGCGACGCTCCCCGGGCATCGGGGAGGGCTCAGGGCACGCGGGCGGTCCACTCGGGGTTGGAGAACTTGGTGCGTACGAGCTCCTCGGCCTGTGCGACCTCGGCGTCGGTGAGGCTGCCGTCGACGACCGTGTACCGCCCGCGGAACGTCGCCAGGAACGACGCCATGACCTCGGCCCGCGGCAGATGGGTCTGAGAACGTACCGGGTCGACCCGCTTGTTCGCGCTCTTGGTTCCCTTGTCACTGAGCTTCTCCCGGCCGATCCGCAGCACCTGGAGCATCTTGTCGGCGTCGATGTCGTAGGCCATCGTCACGTGGTGCAGGACGGCGCCGCCGACGAACCGCTTCTGCGCGGCCCCGGCGATCTTGCCCGCAGGTGAGGCGATGTCGTTGAGGCCCGCGTAGGTCGCCTGCACGCCCACGGCTCCCAGCGCGCTGAGCACCCACTCGTCAAGGAAGGCGTACGACTGCTCGTAGCTCATGCCGTCGACGAGCGACTCCGGGACGACGAGCGAGAACGTGATGCAGTTGCCGGCCTCCATGAACATCGCGCCGCCGCCGGAGATCCGCCGCACGATTTGGACCCCGTACAGCTCGGCCGCCTCCGCGTCGATCTCATTGCGTAGCGACTGGAAGGAGCCGATGACCACCGCCGGGTTCTCCCACTCCCAGAAGCGGAAGGTCGGGCCACGGCGTCCCGCCGCGAGCTCTCGCCCGAGCACCTCGTCGAGAGCGGCGTGCATCGCCGGGTCGAGCGGCCCCGGGTCCAGGTACGTGACCGTGTGGTCGCCCCAACCGGTCGAGTGGCCCAGTGTGCGCCGTACCGCCATGGCCACGGCCCGTGCATCGAAACCCGCCATCGTGACGGGCCTCGACAGGATCGCTTCCGTACGAGCCAGCACGAGGGCGGCGTCGATACGCGCCGCGAGCTCTCCGACGGCCATGCCCGCGCTCACACCCTCGAGCGCGCCGTCGATGACCTCCAGCGCCTCGTCGGGGTCGAGGAAGAAGTCGCCGCTCACCCGTACGTCAGACAGGTGCTCCTCGCGTACCGCCAGATCGACGGCGACGAGCTTGCCGCCGGGAACCTTGTACTCACCGTGCAGGGATTCAGCCACGGGGCAAGGGTAGAGGCCCGCGGCGACCTCAGAGTTCCTGGGTGAAGTCGATGAGGCGTTCGACCTCGGTGACGAGGCGCCGGTCGAGGTCCTTCCACGAGATCACCTTCTTGAGGATGGCGCGCCAGACCGCGGCGATGTCGGCTTGGTCGGCGTGGGGCCAGCCGAGCCGCGCGCAGGTTCCCTTCTTCCAGTCCTCGCCCTTAGGCACGTCCGGCCATGCCGGGATGCCGAGCGTGGCGGGCTTCACTGCTTGCCAGATGTCGATGTACGAGTGGCCGGTGACGAGCACGTACGCACCGAAGCCCCCGGCACGTACCTGGTCGACGAGGCGCGACTCCTTGCTGCCCGGTACGAGGTGGTCGACGAGCACACCCAAACGCCGGTCGGCACTCGGCCGGAACTGCTCCACGATGGCGGGCAGGTCGTCGACGCCGCCCAGGTACTCGACCGCGACGCCCACGTGGCGCAGGTCGTCACCCCAGACCTTCTCGACGAGCTCGGCATCGTGACGGCCCTCGACGTAGATCCGGGAGGGGACCGCCACGCGGGCGGTCGAGGCCTGGGCGATCCGCGACCCCGATGCCGTGTGGGTCTGGCGGACGGGCGCCTGGCGCGCGGGAGAGACGAGCTCAACCGGCCGGCCCTCGAGGAGGAAGCCCTTCCCCATCGGGAACGAGCGCCGCTTCATCTTGCGGTCCTCGAGCACGACGATGCCGTTCTCCCACGCGACCACGGCCCCGCAGAACCCGGTGAGCCCCTCCTCGACGACCATGTCCCGCTCGACCGTGACCTTCGGCGGCGGCGTCTTGCGCGGTTGGTTCTCCGGCGCGAGCACATCGCGGTAGCGGTCGTTGGGCACCTAGCGAGGCTAGGCCAGCAGGCACGGCTGCGAGTGACAGGACGCGCCGGAACCGGGTTTCGAGCGGGTGAGGTCGAGCGTCTCAGTCGAGCAGGTCGCGGACGACGGCATCGGCGAGCAGCCGGCCCTCCAGCGTCAACCGGAAGCGGCCGGCGGCCTCGGTGAGCAGCCCTCTCGAGAGGGGATCCGCGGCGCGATCGCGTTCCGCACGTGTCAATAGCTCCACCGGCACACCCTCGGCCAGCCGGATCTCCAACAGAACGCGCTCGACGCGACGCTGGTCAGCGGTGAGCACCTCACGCGCGTGGCCCGGGCTGCGGCCGGTGGCGAGGCGCCCGGTGTACGCGGCCGGGTGCTTCACGTTCCACCAGCGCACTCCGCCCACATGGGAGTGGGCGCCGGCACCGATGCCCCACCAGTCCGCCGAGAGCCAGTACGCAACGTTGTGGCGGCACGCGTGACCGGGGCGCGCCCAGTTGCTGAGCTCGTACCACCCGTACCCGGCGCTGCCGAGCAGCTCGTCGGCCAGCAGGTACTTGTCGGCGAGGTCGTCGTCGTCCGGCGCAGACAGCTCGCCGCGCCGGATCCTGCGGGCCAGCGGGGTGCCGTCCTCGACGATGAGTGCGTACGCGCTGACGTGGTCCGGCTCGGCAGTCAGCGCCGCGTCCAAGGACGTACGCCAGTCCGCGATCGACTCACCAGGCGTGCCGTAGATGAGGTCGAGCGAGACGTCGTCGAAGCCGGCCGCCCTCGCCTCGGCGACCGCCTCCGCCGCACGTCCCGGGGTGTGGACGCGGTCGAGGGTGCGCAGCACGTGCGGCACCGCCGACTGCATCCCGAACGACATCCGGGTGAAGCCACCCTCGCGCAGCGCCGCGAGCGAGGACGGCGTCACCGACTCAGGGTTCGCCTCGGTGGTCACCTCGGCGTCATCGGCAAGGTCGAACGTCTCGCGAATCGCTCCCAGCACCGTCACCAGGGTGTCGCTCGCCAGCAGCGTGGGCGTGCCACCGCCGACGAACACGCTGGTCACCGTCCGCGGCCCGAGGACGCGGCGCGCGAGCGCTACCTCGTCGAGCGCGGCGGCGACGTACGAGGTCTGGGATGCGCCGGGCGCGGCCCCCAGCTCGGCGGCGGTGTAGGTGTTGAAGTCGCAGTACCCGCACCGGCTGGCGCAGAAGGGGACGTGGACGTACAGGGCCAGCGACCCATCCGTACCGGTCAGCGCAGACACCGGCAGCGACCCGTCATCGGGTACGGGATCACCATCGGGAAGCGGACCGGCCACCGCACGAGGCTAGCCGGTTGGCGGCAGTGCCATCCTTGAGGCATGCAGAGCGCCGCGTTCGACTGGTCCCGGATTCGCAAGGGCGCCATCGTCATGGCGCTTGTGGTCGCGGGCCTGTGGCTGATCGAGGGCGTCGACACGATCACCAACCATGCGCTCGATGCGTTCGGCATCCGGCCGTGGAACCTCGTCGGGCTGGACGGCATCGTCTTCGCTCCCCTGCTCCACGCGAGCTTCGCCCACCTGGCCGCCAACTCCGTACCGTTGTTCGTCCTCGGCACTGCGCTGTGGGCCACCGGGCTGCGGCAGTGGATCGTGGCCACAGTCACCGGCTGGATCACGTCGGGCATCCTCGCCTGGCTGCTCACGCCGATCCACTACCTCGTCATCGGCGCCTCGGGCGTGATCTTTGGCTGGATCACGTACCTCATCGTCCGCGGCTTCCTGAGCCGCCGCTGGTCGCACCTCATCCTCGGCCTGGTCGTCGCCTTCCTGTACGGATCCGTACTGCTGGGCGTCTTCCCGATGAGCACGGGCGTCTCGTGGCAGGGCCACCTCGGCGGCGCGATCGGCGGCATCCTCGCCGCGTGGCTGCTGTTTCGCCGGGACCGCAAGCGTCAGCGCACGGTGATCTGACGGACGGAGTTTTGCCTGTGAGGTCGCCCCCACCCCGCGACTTCACAGGCAAAACTCCGACCTCACAGGCACATCCGCGGATGGAACTAGTCCTCTTGGTCGTCAGGGCTGGACTGCTCCCACTCCCGATAGCGGCGGTTGCGAAGGCCCAGCACCACGGCAGCCAGCAGCGAGGCGATGAGCGAAGCGACCAGCACCCCGAGCTTCGCGTCATCGTGGGCCGGATGGTCCGGGGGGAAGCTCAGCTCGGCGACCAGCAATGACACCGTGAAGCCGATGCCCGCCAGCACGCCGACCCCCATGATGTCCGGCCAGCCGATCGACTCGTCGAGCGAGATCCGACGGAAGCGGGTCACCAGGAACGATGTCGCGACGATGCCGACGGGCTTGCCCAGGACGAGTCCGCAGATGATCCCGAGCGTCACGGGATCGCGCAGAGATGCGCCGAGGCCCGACAGGCTCCCCACCGCCACGCCGGCGGAGAAGAGGGCGAAGACCGGCACCACGAATCCTGCCGAGATGGGCCGGATCAGGTGGTCCAGCGTGTCGGCGAGTGGCGGCTGGTTCGAGTCTTCCTGGCGCTTGCGAAGGACCGGCACGGACATGCCGAGCACGACCCCTGCGATCGTCGCGTGAATACCGGACGCATGGACGAGTGCCCAGGCCACTGCTGCAATCGGGAGCAGGATGACGACCAGGCTCCAGCGCCGGGAGGCGAAGAACGTCGGCCAGCGTTGTACCAGGAAGGCGAATGCGCCGATCGGCAGCAGCGCGAGGGCCAGCGCGACGACGTTGATCGAGGCCGTGTACGCGACGGCGATGATGATGATCGCGATGAGGTCGTCGACCACCGCCAGCGTCAGCAGGAACGTACGCAACGCGGCCGGCAGGTGCGACGAGATGATCGCCAGTACGGCAAGGGCGAATGCGATATCCGTGGCCGCCGGGACGGCCCAGCCGCGCAGGCCGTGACCGCCGGCGTTGAAGGCGAGGTAGATCAGCACGGGCGCCGCCACGCCACCCACTGCGGCGGCGACCGGCACGATGGCCGTCGCCGGAGACCTCAGATCGCCGGCGACGAACTCGTGCTTGAGCTCCAGCCCGATGAGGAAGAAGAACACCGCGAGTAGCCCGTCGGCGGCCCACTGTCCGACCGTGAGGTGCAGGTGCAGCGACTCAGGCCCGAAGGCGGTGTCGCGGAGTGCGCTGTACGAGGAGGACCAGGGCGAGTTGACCCACACCAGCGCGACGACGGCCGCGCCGACGAGGACGAGACCGCCCACAGTCTCCGTACGCAGCAACGAAGCGATGCGGCGCAGCTCAGGGCGGCTGCGTTCGAAAGCGCGTGAGAGGGGTCCAGGCGATGCAGGGGTCGACATGTGCGGCTCCAGACGTGGTCGTGCGACTGCCGACCAGACTTCCCGGCGAAACCGCCATCAGCCTATCGGGTCGGGCCGAAGAGCCGTCTCAGCGCTTGTCCGCGGCTTCGCCACCCGTGCTCAGCGCGGCGACGAAGGCCTCTTGCGGCACCTCGACCCGGCCGACCATCTTCATGCGCTTCTTGCCTTCCTTCTGCTTCTCGAGCAGCTTGCGCTTGCGGGTGATGTCACCGCCGTAGCACTTGGCGAGCACGTCCTTGCGTACAGCCCGTACGGTCTCCCGCGCGATCACGCGCGCCCCGATCGCCGCCTGGATCGGCACCTCGAACTGCTGGCGCGGGATGAGGGTCTTGAGCTTCTCGGCCATCATCACGCCGTAGCTGTACGCCTTGTCCTTGTGCACGATCGCGCTGAACGCGTCGACCGGGTCGCCGTGCAGCAGAATGTCGACCTTGACGAGGTCCGACTCCAGGTCGCCCATCGGCTCGTAGTCGAGCGAGGCGTACCCCTTGGTACGGGACTTGAGCGCGTCGAAGAAGTCGTACACGATCTCCGCGAGCGGAAGGGTGTAGTGGAGCTCGACCCTGTCCGCGGACAGGTAGTCCATGCCGGTCTGAACCCCGCGGCGGGCCTGACACAGCTCGATCAGCGTGCCGATGTACTCGGTGGGGCTGAGGATCGAGGCCTTGACCACCGGTTCGTACACGCTTGCCACCTTGCCGCCCGGGAACTCCGACGGGTTGGTGACGATGTGCTCGGTGCCGTCCTCCATGACCACCCGGTAGACGACGTTGGGCGCCGTGGAGATGAGGTCGAGGTCGAACTCGCGTTCGAGCCGCTCGCGGACGATCTCCATGTGCAGCAGGCCGAGGAAGCCGATCCGGAAGCCGAAGCCGAGCGCGGCGCTGGACTCAGGCTCGAAGACGAGGGACGCGTCGTTGAGCTGCAGCTTCTCGAGCGCCTCACGGAGCACGGTGAAGTCGTCGCCGTCGATCGGGTACAGCCCGGCGTAGACCATCGGGTTGGGGTGCCGGTAACCACCGAGCTCGGTCGTCGCGGGACGCATGACCCTGGTCACGGTGTCGCCGACGCGAGAGTGCCGCACGTCCTTGACGCCGGTGATCAGGTAGCCGACCTCGCCGACGCCCAGACCGTCCGACTTCACGGGCTCGGGCGAGATGACGCCGACCTCGAGCACCTCGTGGGTCGCCTTGGTACTCATCATGAGGATCCGGTCGCGGTGGGTGATCTCGCCGTCGATGACACGGACGTACGTGACGACGCCGCGGTACGTGTCGTACACGCTGTCGAAGATCAGCGCCCGCGTGGGAGCTTTCGGATCGCCGACGGGCGCGGGAACCGTGTCCACGATCTCGTTGAGGAGCTCTCGCACGCCCTCGCCGGTCTTGGCGGACACGCGCAGTACGTCCTCGGCCTTGCCGCCCAGGATGTTGCTGATCTCTTCGGCGTACTTGTCCGGCTGTGCGCCAGGCAGGTCGATCTTGTTGAGCACCGGGATGATGTGGAGGTCCGCCTCGAGGGCGAGGTAGAGGTTCGCCAGCGTCTGCGCCTCGATGCCCTGCGCGGCGTCGACGAGCAGGACGGCACCTTCGCAGGCCTCCAGCGAGCGGGACACCTCGTACGTGAAGTCGACGTGACCAGGGGTGTCGATCATGTTGAGCACGTACTCCGTGCCGTCTTTGGTCCACGGGAGCCGCACGGCCTGGGACTTGATCGTGATGCCGCGCTCGCGCTCGATGTCCATGCGGTCCAGGTACTGGGCGCGCATCGCTCGGCCGTCCACCACGCCGGTGAGCTGCAGCATCCGATCGGCCAGCGTCGACTTGCCGTGATCGATGTGGGCGATGATGGAGAAGTTTCGGATCAGCGTCGGATCGGTGCTACCGGGCAGGGTCGTCATGCAGCTTCCAGGTCTCCTCTTTTTGCGTCGACACAATCCTCCCACACCAGGGCAAAGTGGAGCTGTCGTGCCGTGGAGGCACGGGCCGGGTCACCGCTTGTGCCACCTGATTTGGGCGGTACGGGGCCCGCTGATAGATTGACACGTCGCACCAGCGTGGTGCACATGCGCGCCCCACGGGGTGCCACCCGAAGAACAATCGACCAAAAGAGGCTTGCCCCGTGGCGAACATCAAGTCCCAGATGAA
>Ga0209538_1001634_pt1 | contig 11809 bp, 13 predicted proteins | sample BarGraNGADG00211_2_FD_184492 | JGI IMG/M metagenome (GOLD analysis project Ga0209538, IMG submission 184492) | Arctic peat soil microbial communities from Barrow, Alaska - Barrow Graham LP Ref core NGADG0004-211 (SPAdes) (version 2) | ecosystem: Environmental > Terrestrial > Soil > Wetlands >... | reverse complement strand
GGTTCTTCGTCGCGCTCATCACGACCTGGACGCCGGGGCGCTGGCGGCTGCAGTCGGCGTTGCACGACCGCGAGCCGTCATGCGACGAGGCGCTCGGCACGTGCGAAGCGCTCACGACCACGGAGGTGTGAGGCGCCGGCGGGGCGGGGCGGCTCTTCGGCCGCCCCGCCCCGTGAGAACTCCTCGCGGACGCTGCGTGCTCCGCTCAGGATGCGTCGCCCTCCGGCCCCACGAGCTTCCAGCCCGCCTGCCAGCTCCAGCCGTGGCGCATTTGCAGCGAGATGTTGAGGAACGCCAGCGCCTCGAGTGCACGCGCCATGATCAGCTCGCCGGCGTCGATGGGATGGAACCCCATGCCCTTCACCAGCTCGATCACGATGGCCTTGGCCTCTTCGTCGTCGGAGGCGACGTATCCGTCGACGTGTACGCCCCCGATCTTGGGATTAGTCTGCCGAGCCGCGAGGGCCGTGTTGAAGGCCTTCACCACGCGCGCCGTCGGGATGCGGGCCTGGATCTCCTCGGCGCCGGAGGCGCCTTCGGTCGCCAGGCCGGAATAGTCCGGCTTCAGTGGGTTCGTGGCGTCGACGACGATCTTTCCGGCGAGCGCCGGGCCGATCTCGCCGAGGACGTCGACGACCGCCATGTAGGGCACGGCGAGCACCACGACGTCTGCGCCATCCACGGCGGCGCGGTTGGACTCCGCCGCCCGCGCCCCGGTCTCTTCGGCTAGCTTGGCCGCGGTGTCGCCGCTCGCGGAGCTCACCGTGACCGAGTGACCGGTCCGCAGCGCCGACGTCGCCAGCGCCCTGCCCACGTTCCCTGCTCCGATGATCGCGATGTCCATGATCGTCCTCCTGTCTCTCCATCGCCTTGTGTCGGGCGATAGTTCCTCGTAGAATCATTGCTCGCACAATCGTTGTCTCCGGTATTACTTTTGGCGAAACATGGGTAGAAGGCAGTCATGACAGACGCACCGACAATCGAGACCCAGCTCGACACAATGGACGCCGACGACTCCAGCGTCTTCACCAAGTCCGCGCGCGAGCAAGCGGCGCTCGGGCTGTGGACCGACCTCCTGCGAGTGACGGGCACTATGCGCGCCCTTCTCGCCGAACGCCTCGCCGTCGACCTCGGCATGCTCCGAGAAGAGGTCGACCTTCTCATGAGGCTCGAGGAGGCGCCCGAACGACGTCTTCGCATGGCCGACGTGAGCCGCTCACTGCTGCTCAGCAAGAGCGGCGTCACCCGGCTCGTCGATCGGCTGGTGGAGCGCGGTCTGGTGGAGCGCGCCGCGTGCCCCAGCGACCGGCGCGTGGTGTACGCCGGCCTCACCGACGAAGGCCGACGCGCGGTCGCCGAGGCGGCCCCTCTGCTCATCGCCGGCGTCGTAGGGCACCTCGCCGATCACCTCAAGGCGCGCGAGCTGGACGCCTTGCAGAGCAGCTTGCGCAAGATCATCGCCGCCGAGGGCACAGCCTGACGCCCTGAGGTCGCGGGCGCGCTGTGGCACGACTGCGCGCTCGCGGCAGACAGATACGACATCTGGAGACCATCATGCATACCCCACTTGCCCCACCACGGCTCGACCCCCGCACCGACATCGGCCACGTGCACCTCAAGGTCGCCGACCTGGATCGTGCTCTGGCCTTCTACCGCGACGTGCTCGGCTTCGAGCTCACCGGCCGCCTCGGCGACGAGGCCGCCTTTCTCTCGGCCGGCGGCTACCACCACCACATCGGCCTGAACACGTGGGAGTCGCGCGGCGGCTCGCCGCCGCCACGCCACGCGACCGGCCTCTACCACGTTGCCATTCGCTACCCCACGAGGGCGGCGCTCGCCCGCGCGCTTCGCGCGCTCCTGGAGCGCCGATACCCGCTCGACGGCGCCTCGGACCACGGCGTCAGTGAGGCCATCTACCTACGAGATCCCGACGGCAACGGTATCGAGTTGTACTGGGACCGGCCGCGTGAGGCATGGCCCAAGCTCGACGGGGGCGGCTACGCCATGACCGTCGATCCGCTGGACCTCGATGACCTGCTCGCGGCGGCAGACGCAGACGCCGGTGAGTCGACGGCCGAGGCGGCCGATCGAGACCAGGCTCGGCCGCTGGCCGCTGGCCGTTAAGACCCTGAGCTGGCAGGGAATACAGTGGGCCTGCGAAAGGTAGCTCTTCCATAGAGTGGCTGACTGGACGAGTATGCAAGCATGGACTCTCTTTACGGCGGAGAGACGGACATGACTGACGAGCGAGTGGTCGACCACACGCCCATCGAGGTGGCAAAGGCGGCGCGGAGACTCGACATGGTCCTGGCCGAGATGCATCTCGAGGTCTCCAGGGAGATGAGCATGACCGGGGGCGAGCTGCTGGCCCTCGAGTACCTGGGAATGGAGGGGCCGCTGGGCCCCACTGATCTGGCCCAGAGGCTTCACATGGGGACAGGGGCGATGACCGCCCTGCTCGATCGTCTCGAAGAGCAGGGCCGCATCGCCCGCCGGCCACATCCGAGCGACCGCCGCAAGGTCGTCGTGCACCTCACCAGGCACGGGCGCGACGAGGTGATGGCGCGCCTGCACACCATGGAGGGCGAGGTCACCGCCCTGGTGCAGAGCCTGCCGGACGAGGAGCGCCCGGTGATCCATCGTTTCCTGGACGACCTGGCGGCGCTCGTCAGGCGGTACGCCAAGCCGCCGGCCGACGGCTAGCGGCTCGGTCGGCGCCTCCTCCGGCAGAATAGGACTGATTCGCTCCGATTCGGGAAGGTACTCCTCCATCCTCTTTCGACACAGAGCAGGAGGCTGACATGAAGATCTTCGTAGCCGGCGCCACCGGAGTGATAGGGCGCCGGCTTGTCCCATTGCTCGTCGAGAGCGGCCACGACGTGGTCGGCATGAGCCGCTCCAGCGCGCGCGCCGGGAGTCTCGAGGAGTATGGCGCCCGGGGCGTCGTGGCGGACGTCTTCGACGGCGAGCGACTCCGCCGGCTTCTGGCCGACGAGAAGCCCGAGATCGTGATTCACGAGCTCACCGACATCGCTCATGAGCTCGAGCCCGGCCACACCATCGAGCAGTTCGCCGCCAACCGGCGGATACGCATCGAGGGCACCCGCAACCTGGTCGAGGCGGCGCGCGCCGCCGGGGCGCGCCGCCTCGTCGCCCAGAGCTACGCGCACGTCTATGCGCCGCGGGGCAGCTGGGTGAAGGCCGAGTGGGAGGCCCTGGACCTTGGCCCCGACGTCCCGGACTCCCGACAGCTCAATGTCCTCGCCGTCAGGGAGCTGGAGCGCTCCGTGCTTCAGACCCCCGGCATCGAGGGTGTCGCGCTGCGATACGGGACGCTCTACGGCCCCGGCAGCGCCTACGACGACGGCGGCGCCGTCAACACGCTCGTGCGCCGGCGCCACTACCCGATCGCGGGCAGCGGGGCCGGCGCCACATCGTTCGTGCACGTCGACGACGCCGCCGCGGCCACAGTGCTCGCGCTCAGCGGTCCGACCGGCGTCTTCAACATCTGCGACGACCACCCGGCGTCGTTGAAGGAGTGGCTGCCGTTCTACGCGCGCCTCGTCGGAGCGCCGCCTCCGCGGCGCATCCTGGCGCTCGCCGAGCGCGTACTCAGGCACGAGCACCTCGCGTATCGCTCGACCATGCAGCGCGGCGCGGCCAACGCCAAGGCGAGGGCGCAGCTCGGCTTCGCGCCGGCGTGGGCCACCTGGCGAGACGGCCTTCGCAGCGAGTTCGACCGGAGTGCGGCGGCCTGATCGGCGCGGGGCGCGGAGTGCTGGGCCCGGGTCAGTCGGTCAGCCGCTGCGGCTCGTCGGCGCCGCCGAGCTGGGGCGCCTGTGACCGGAGCTCCAGCAGCTTCTGGCGGAGCTCCGTCTGCAGCTGGCCGATCTCGCCTTCGGCCTCGAGGCGCCGGGTGCGGCCCTCCTCCTGGATGCTGATCGTCTCCTCGAGCGTGGCCACCAGGTCGGCGTTGACCTTGCGCAGCGTCTCGACGTCGACGACTCCGCGCTCCACCTCGCGACCCACCTTTGCCGAGCCGGTCTTGAGCAGTTCGGCGTTCTTGGAGAGCAGCTCGTTCGTGGTGTTTGTCACCTGCTTCTGCAGCTCCACGGCTTTCTGCTGCCGGTAGAGGCTGATGGCGATGACGATCTGGTTCTTCCACAGGGGGATGGTGGTGAGCACCGAAGCCTGGATCTTCTCCACCAGGTTCTGGTCGTTGCTCTGGATGAGGCGGATCTGCGGCGCGGTCTGGATGGCGACCATGCGCGTGAGCTTGAGGTCGTGGAGGCGGCGCTCGAAGCGCGTAGCCGCCTGCCGCAGGTCGGTCAGCCGCTGCGCCGCCATGACGTCGTCGCTGGCGGCCACCTCCGCCTCCAGCGCGGGGATCCTGTCTCGGTGCAGCTCCTCCAGCGCCTGCTCGCCGGCGGCGATGTACACGTCGAGCTGCTTGAGGTAGTCAAGGCTGAGCTCGAACATCTTGTCGAGCACGGTCATGTCTTTGAGCAGCGCCATGCGTGAGCGCTCGAGGGCGTCGACGACGCGGTCGATGCTGGTGGCCACCTTCTGGTAGCGGGCGGCGAAACGGTCGAAGGTGTTGGCGAACTTGCCGAGGAGGGGGATCCTGGCCATCCCGGATCCACCGCCGAGCGCGTCGACGTCGAGCTCGCGGACCTTCTTCAGGAGGTCGGTCAGCGCTTCGCCGCCGGCGCCGGCCTCCTTGTTGCGCACGTCGCCGAGTAGCGAGTCGGCGAAGTTGGCGATGCGGCTCTGGGCGGGCAGCCCGTAGCTGAGCACGCCCTGCGCGTCGGTGACGTCGACGCTGGACCTTATCTCGGCCACCCGAGCCAGATCGTCCGGGGTGAGCGGGCCGGCGACAGGCGCGCTCCGCGCGCCCGGATCCGGCCCGCCCGCCAGCGGGCCGCCGGCCGGCGCCTCGGCCGGGACGTCGCTCGACCCTTGCGCCCTCTCGATCTCGTCGCTCATCAAAGCCCTCCGGTCTGGCTGTACATGGTCTCGCTGCGCACGGTGCGCTCGAGCAGCTCGATCTCGCTGTCGAGGTCGAGGGCTCGGTCTTCGAGCACGTTGGCGAGCTGGCGGTCGAAGGCCTGCTGCACGACGTGCAGCGAGGTCTCGGCGCGGGTCACGGTCTTGGCGATCTCCGGCGATGACGAGCCGCGGCTCGTGAGGTGCACGTAGCCCTCGACGATGCGCTGCGCGGCGTCCAGGTAGTACGTCAGGAAGCCGCGCGCGGCGTCGAGCTTGCGCGGCTGCGTCGCCAGCTCGGCGATGATCTGGTCGGCGGTGCCGCACAGGGCGACGACGTCGTCCCGCACCTCCGCCTTGCCGATAGAGCCGGCGCTCTCGAGGATGGCATCGACCTGCCGGCGCGCAGGCTGCAGCACGTCGGCGGCCGCCTCGTCCATGCCCTTGGGCAGCAGCGGCCGCTTGGTGGCCGCTAGGAGCGACGGTGGCTGCGGCGGCGCGGGCAGGGCGCGCGGCGGCACGTCGCCGAACATGATCGCGCGATAGTAGGGCCGCAGGTACAGCGCGTTCACGACGCTGACGGCCGAGACGACGAGCTGCACGGCGACCATCACCTGGAACAGCGGCGTGCCGATGGCGAGGATCGTCAGGATCAGCGGCGTGAGGTAGACGAACCCCAGCAGCGACCAGGGCAGATGACGGGCGCGCACGCCGATGTAGACAAAGGCGGCCCAGTTGAGGAAGCCCGCGGTGAACGTCCACGCGACCCACAGGGAGTGGCGCCACCACCAGCGGAACCGCGCCCGGCGCGCGGCCGGAGCCTGGGCATCGGCCACGACGACCGGATTGGTCCGCGGCTTGAGTTGCTGGACGTCGCGCACCGCCGACGCAGGGTGACCGTTCTGGCACTCCCCGTAGGGTGTGAGCCAGACCCAGCGGTCGCAGACGCTGCAGTATCCACCAACGGGCATGGAGTTCCCTCTCGGTTTGTCCCTACTGTGCAGGATAGCCCGCAACGGCCGCGAGCACACTTCGGGCGGCGCCGCACGGCGCGGCGGGGCGCCTGCGGGCGCGCCGCGCCGTTGATGCGTGTACGCTAGAGACTCCCCCATCAACGAAAGAAAGTCTGCACCACATGACCGACCGTACTAGCAGCCGCATCCGTCTCGCCGTGCCGTCCGAGACGCCGGGCGGTCTCGACGCCGCCCGCTCCGGGCACTTCGAACGCAGCCCATCCTTCACCCTCATCGACCTGGTCAACGGCGAGATCGCCGCCGTGGTCTTCGTCGAGAACGCCCCCCACGGGCACGGCGGCTGCATGTCGCCGGTGCTCACCCTCGGCACCAACATGGTCGACGCCGTGATCGTCGCCGGCATCGGGCATCGGCCCCTGCTGGGCTGCCTGCAGGCCGGTATCCGTGTGTTCGCCGGCGAAGACCGGCCCGACGTGCGCAGCGTGGTGGATGCCTTCGTCGAGATGGAGCTGTCGCCGGTGGGGCCGGACGCGACCTGCCGGCACTAGGCGGCGACTCGCCGGTCAGGCGGTGCTCAGGCGTGGGGGACCCGCCCCCGCGGGAATAGTCGGCACAGGACCTGACAGCCCTGGGAGGTTTCCCGTGAAGACCAAGAACCCCGACGACGCAGCGCTGAAGCAGCGCCTCACTCCGCTTCAGTACGAAGTCACGCAACGCGAGGGCACCGAACCGGCCTTCGCCAACGAGTACTGGGACGAGCACCGCGACGGCATCTACGTGGACGTCGCGAGCGGCGAGCCACTGTTCAGCAGCCGCGACAAGTACGATTCGGGCACCGGCTGGCCGAGCTTCACGCGCCCGTTGCGTGACGAGGCCGTGACCACGAAGACCGATTTCAAGCTGTTCCTCCCACGGAGCGAGGTGCGCAGCGCGGCCGCGGAGTCGCACCTCGGCCATGTGTTCAAGGACGGCCCCGCACCCACCGGCCTGCGCTACTGCATGAACTCGGCGGCCCTTCGCTTCATCCCGAAGCAGGAGCTTGAGGCCGAGGGGTACGCGGAGTATCTTGCCCTGTTCGACACCGCCCCGGATGACATACGCTGACGCGGACGTGGCACGCGGGCAGTACAAAGACGATGGCGAGGCGCTGATCGGGCTGGCGCGACAGCTGGCGGACGCCTTCGCAGAGGCGCAGACGCCCGCGGACCAGGAGTACGCCGCCGACGCGATCGACGACTTCCTCAGCGAGCACGACCACTACGCGCCGGACGAGGCCCTGATCGCTCTGCTGGACCTGCCCCTGACGAAACTGACGTGGCCTCTGGTCGACAGCGCGGAGACCACGCTCGCGGAACGTCGCATGTCGGCCGTCTGGCCTCTGCTCGAGGCCATCGACGGGCGCGTCTACGACCACGGTGGTCAGACCCCGGCGCGGGCGCTCGAGACGCTGGGCGCGATGCGCGAAGCGGACGTCATCCGGGGCCTCGTCAATGTGATGGCCGGCGCTGCCGACGACGATCTCAAAGCCGCCGCCGTGAAGGAGGTGGTCAGGTCCGGCGAGCCGGCCGTACCGGCTCTGGAGGACGCGCTCCAGGACCCCGCGGCGCGGCGCTGGGCCGAAGACGCTCTGGGCGACATCCGTGCGGCGCGCACGGAGGCCGCGGATGTCGCGCAAGGCGGCGGGGACACAACACGGGGGAGGGGAGACCATGCTGGCTGAGCTGGCGGAGCTAGTCCAGAGCCGCGGGGTGTCGGCGATCGAGATGGTGCGCCGGGCTTACGAGCGGGTCGGGAGCCTCAACGGGGACTTGAACGCCGTCGTCGCCCTGCGCGACGAGGAGGAGGCGGTCGCGGAAGCGCGCGGGCTTGACGAGCGCGTCCGCCGAGGCGAGCGCCTCGGCCCACTGGCGGGCGCGCCGTTCCTGGTCAAGGACGCCCAGGATCTCGCCGGCATGCGCACAACGCAAGGCTCGCTGCTGCTGGCGGAGGCTCCGCCGGCCACGCGCGACGCACTCAGCGTCGCGCGCCTGCGGGCGGCCGGCGCGATCCCCATCGGCAAGACTAACGTGCCGGAATACTGCTTCGAGGGCTTCACCGACAATCTGCTGTTCGGCGCGACGCGCAACCCGTGGGCGCCCGAGTGGTCGCCCGGCGGCTCCAGCGGCGGCTCCGCCGCCGCGCTGGCCGCCGGCATGGTCCCCATCGCCACGGCCACGGACGGCGGCGGCTCCGTGCGCATCCCGGCGGCGTTCTGCGGGCTCTTCGGATTGAAGCCCACCAACGGGCTCGTGGGTCGCGACCCCATCCCGCCGTGGCTCGATTTCAGCACGGATGGGCCGCTGGCCCTCTCGATGGCCGACCTGCGCCTCCTGCTGGCGGTCCAATCGGGTCCCGCTTACGGCGACCCCACTGCCCTGCCGGCCGAGCTGGCCGCGCGGCTCGTCGGGCCGGATGCGGCGGCGGGCGCCTCCGGCGCGCCGCCGCGGCGCCCGTCCCTGGTGCTGGCGGCGCCGCGGTTCGTCGACTGGGGGCCGCTGCCCAACGCCGTGGCCGACCAGTTCGCCGCCGCTCTCACCAGTCTCGAGAAGGATCTGGGCCTCTCGGTCGAGCCCATCGCCCCCGCCCAGATCCTGGATGGCGGCGACGAGGCCGGAAACGCCGCTGAGGACTGGCTCCTCACGTGCGCCTGCGAGCAGGCCAATACGATGGGCCGCGAGGCCATCGAGGCGGGCGCGGAGCGTTTTCACCCGGTGTTCCTGGCCGCCATGCGCGCCGGCCTGGCCGTGAGCATCGAGGACTACGTGGCCGCGCGCCGGCGCCGCTTCGCGTACGCGCGCGCCCTCGACGAGCTCCTCGGCGCCGACCGGTTGCTCGTCACTCCCACGACGGCTCAGGAGGGCGTCTACGCCGACGGGCGGGAGGTCGGCGCGAAGAGGCCGGGCACCGGCGTCTCGTCCTACAACACGCAGGTCCAGAACATGACCGGCCATCCGGCGCTCTCGGTGCCGGCCGGCCGTTCGCCCAACGGGGTGCCGTTCGGCCTGCAGATCACGGGTCCGCGCTTCGCCGACGCCTTGGTCCTGGACATCGGCGAAGCGTGGGAGAGGGCGCACCCGGGCGAGCGCGTGGCGCCGGGCTTCGAGAGCTTCCTGACCGCTGGCTGACGAGCGCGTCGGCCGGCGATCGGCAAAATCTTCCTCAACGCCGACGCAACACGTACTTCATATTCGAGTTGGAGAATGTCATCAAGCCATACGACGGCAATGACGGCTGCCCCCCCAGCCGTCGGGACCCGACTGAAGTACGGTGCGCCCCCACCGAGTCGGAGTCCCACCAGCCCGGGTGCTATGCCTCCTGCGCCCGGGAGCCGCTGGCCCCACATGGGCCGCGACGACTGATCCACAGTCGTCGCGGCCCATCCCCCTTTCTGGGCCCGGTCGGGGCGCTCGCGGGTGGGAGCGCACGGCCCCGACGCGCGACCTGATGCGGCGTCGCGTCGCACGAAGCTCACCATCATCCTCTGCCGACCGCGAGCCGAACGGGTGGCACTTCGCCACATCGGGCGCTCCGCGCCCGGGCAGTCCGCAAAGTGGGCTACCATGGCCCCATGCGCAGCGACGACGACAAGCGCTTCCGCGACGCCCTCGTCGTCGGCAGCCTTCTGGCGCCCGAGGGGGCGGCGGCGTACGCCACGGCGATGCGCTGGTGGGGCTGGGCGGCGCGGGCTGACGCTGCCGGGAAGACCGCGCCCGCCGTCGGCAAGAGCGGACCGGGCGGCGGCCTCGGCCCGGTGACGTTCATCACGCCGAAACGCAAACAGGCCATGCGGCCCGAGCTTCTGAGCGTGCGCTTCGAGCTCGTGCTCATCAAGCCGGAGCGCATGTTCGGGGCGGTGCTACTCGGCGAGCCGGGGCTGCGCATCCGCGTCACCGAGCGCGAGCGCACCGTGATCGACATGTTCGACCGCAGCGATCTGTGTGGCGGCATTCTCGCGGCCGCCGCGGCGTTGCGCGATGCCTGGCCGAACCTGGACCGTGAACGGCTGACCGATCACCTCGAGCGATTCGCCGGTGGCACTGTGCCCAGGCGGCTCGGCCACCATGTGGTCGAGCGCCTGGGCCTGCTGCCGCCAGACGATCCCCTGCTCGCGCGCTGGCGCGCGCTCATCGGCGCCGGCTACTCGCTGCTCGAGCGCGGCGGGCCGGCGAGCGGGCCGTTCGTACGCCGCTGGGGGCTGCGCGTCAACGTGCCCGAGCTCGCCGGCGCACCGGCCGAGTGAGCGGGCGGCGGGGCCCTTCGGCCCCGCCCGCCGGCGCCGCCGGGCGCGGAGATCGGTGCCGCGACGCGCGCACTGCGCAGATGCCTTCTGATCCTGGTGCGGTGCGTGATCATGACTCCCATGTGATTCCCGCAGCGTGGTAGCGTTGCGCGAACGGGCGTTGAAGGCGCGGTCACGTTGGCGAGCACAGTGAGAAGGAGAGGCGCATGGGCTGCTGTCTGATCTTCGGGATCCTGGCGGCCTCGCCGCGGCTCATCCTCTTCGGGCTGTGGCTGTTCACCGACTATCTCGCCCAGGCCAGCATCGCGTTCGTGTGGGGCTTTATCGGCTTCCTGTTCGCGCCGTGCACGACCATGGCCTACGCCATCGCCCAGAACTCCTTCGGGGGCCTGACCGGCGGGGGCACGGTGGTGTTCGTCGTGGGCATCATCCTCGACATCTTCATCTACTACGGCGGCGGCCGTTCGCGCTCGCAGACCGCGCACGACTGAGCGTGCAGGCGGCGGGGGCGGGCGCTCGCACGGTGCCCCGCCCCCTTCGTGCCTGCGTGCCGCCGCAGAAGCGTCAGTCGCGCGGCGGCGCGGCGGGCGGCGGCGAAGCTCCGGCGGCCGGGGCGGCCACGAGAGCGGTCGCCGGCCGCAGCCGCCAGACGTCCTTCACGAAGAGCACCCACACCGAAGCCACAAGACCGAGGCCGGCCGACGCCCAGCAGAGGGCGGTCACCCCGAAGGCTTGCGCCAAGGGGCCGGCGACGGCAAGCCCGGCCGGCCAGAGCGCCAGCGACGACATCCAGTCCCAGGCGGTCACGCGGCCCAGGGCCTCGCCCTGGATCTTGGTCTGGAGGGTCGTGTTCCACACCGCCACCAGGAGGCCCACGCCGATGCCGCGCAGGCCGTAGACGATCCCGAGAGAGAGGGCCCCGCCGCCCAGGGCGAGCGTGAGCGGCGCCGCCACCGCGGTGGTGCCCGTGAGGCACACCACCACCATCGGGCGGCGCGGCTTGTAGCGCAGCGCGATCGCCGCCCCTCCCAGCATGCCGGCGCTGAACACCGCCTGGATCCAGCCCCAGGCCGCCGCGGTGTGGCCCTGCGCGAGCAGGCCCAGGGGCCCGAGCACCTGGAACGGCGCGATGACGATGCAGAGGACGAGGCAGGCGCGCAGCAGCATCACCCAGAGCCAGGTGCGCGACTTCACTTCGTGCCAGCCGTCGCGCAGCTCGACGACGAAGCTCTTGGCGGCCGCACTTCGTGCAATGGCCGGCACCCGTAGGGCGGCCAGGAAGGCGGCGCTGACGAGGAAGGTCGCACCGTCCACGGCGATGGCGCCGCCGGCGCCGATCACCGCGACCAGCGTACCGGCGACCGCCGGCCCGACCATCCAGCCGAAGTTGTCGCTCAGGCCCATGAGGGCGTTGGCCTGCTGAAGTCTCTCCGCCGGCACGATCTGCGGCATGATGGCGCCGGCGGCGGGCCTGAAGAACGCCTCCGCGGCGCCGTGGACCGCCGCCAGGATGGCCAGCTGCCATACCTGCGCCACGCCGGCGAGCAGAAGGGTCGCGCCGGCGATCTGC
>Ga0209538_1001633_pt1 | contig 11812 bp, 8 predicted proteins | sample BarGraNGADG00211_2_FD_184492 | JGI IMG/M metagenome (GOLD analysis project Ga0209538, IMG submission 184492) | Arctic peat soil microbial communities from Barrow, Alaska - Barrow Graham LP Ref core NGADG0004-211 (SPAdes) (version 2) | ecosystem: Environmental > Terrestrial > Soil > Wetlands >... | reverse complement strand
TTGTATATTGATCACGGCCATACACCTTTTTTTATTAATCTGCAATTTTGTTAGCAAGGGTTCACTGTTTGTAAGGTGTTTTCAGTAAGCACTTCTTCCTGTAAGTGAGTGTTCGATAATTTTTAAGGACATGCACTATTTCAAACAGTATTCATTATGAGCTGCTGCCATTTTACTCATATTTTACCCACCAGGCTTTTAGTCTTTATTACCACAAAATACCCAGGTGTGTTTTTTGGTTCTAACTGATTAAGCATAATTTTCTATTTTCATTTTTTCTTAAATGCGGTAGAATTACACAAAATTTCGGAAAATACCTATAAAGTATATTAATTGTTCGGCATAGAAGATAGATGTCAAGGTATTACTCGATCCCGGAGGCACTATTGACTCGAACTGATTTTCACCGCGACAACCACTATGTTCCGCGTGAATACCTCAAAACGTGGGAATCCTCTCCCGGGCGCGTGTGGACATATCGCATCCTTGTTTCCCACGAAAAGGTCCCTCTGTGGAATGAGAAATCCATTCGTGGCATTGCTTATCACTCACATCTTTACACTAGACTGGCGGTGGGTCGCGAAACGGATGAAATAGAACGATGGTTTGAGCGTGAATACGAAACGCCCGCAGAATCTGTTCTAAAAAAAGTGATCTCAAACGACCGGTTCACATCTTCCGACTGGAGAATTTTGGTGCGTTTTTTATCAGCGCAACACGTGCGAACCCCTGCCCGATTGGTGGAGAGTCTCCAGCGTTGGTATAAGACCTTCCCGGACTTTTTTCAAAACACCTTACAGAAGGCCGTCCAAAAGTTGGAGTCCATGAAAGCACGTGGGGAAGAAATAATTTCTGCGCCGTCGCCTTTGACTGAATACTTTCCTATCCGCATCAAAACCGAGATCCTACCAGGCCAGGAGTTCGGAACCATAAAGGCGGAGGCTATCGTGGGTCGTGGATTATGGCTCTTCGCCATTAAGCACTTGCTTACCAATACAGCCGAAGTCCTACAGAAGCATAGGTGGACAATAATGTCTCCCCCGAGAGGTGTGGAATGGTTTACAAGTGATGATCCGGTGATTTGTTTGAACTATCACAACCCTAATAAATACGACTTCGGTGGGGGATGGGGAAGTAAAGGGACAGAAATATTCATGCCGCTTAGCCCAAAGCACCTCCTTTATACGCAGATCGGAACAAGACCACCACGCCGAGGTACACAATTCAGCCCGGAGCAGGCAGAAATAATACGTCGCTGTATCGCAGAACATGCTCACCGAATGATCTTTGCAGCAGATCCAGATTCACAGGTACAAAACCTTAGGCCACGCAAGGTGAGCATAGAATTGCTGCGGGACGAGAATGCGCAATGGTCAACATGGCACGATGATCAGACTACCGCGGAAAGAAATATGATGGGTTGGCTGGAGAATAAGTGACAAAAGGCGCCGCCGAACAAGACGCTAAAGCCGATCGCAGCCACAGGGGCTGCTCCGGCTTAGCTCATCGTTGGGCGGTGAAATTATCATCAATGACATCATGAATATTATTAGACCAAGATTAACAGATTTCCACGGCATTCATAAGAACCAGGCTGAACTGGACTTCGCTATCCAATTTTTCAATGAGGATATACCGCTTTATGTAGATCCTTTTTTATTATGGAAATCACCGTCTCAACAAGATCAAGCGCTACATACATCTATTACTAATTCCTTCAACTATTTGAACTTCCTGCAGAGGAAGGGACGCAGTGATGAGGCATTGTCAATATTAATTAATATATCCGAGTGCCAAGAAGTTGGCCTTGGCGTATCAAAAACAAGAAAAGGTGTGCGAATCGGTCAAGAACAAGCACAAAAAATATTAGATCTGTTTAAAGAAATTCCCGAATACAATCAATTTGGGTTTACACACTTTGAGGTGATTCAACTCTATATTTCAGGGATTTCAAAAGACAGAATAAGTGATTTCGCATGTAATTACATAAAGTCTTTTTTGATTGACTACACTATTGAGCAGTGTGCGTTGGTAGGCATACCAACCGAAGGCGTTGTTCTTGACACAATATATAATTACAAAAATAATAGGTTGGATGCTAACCAGAAGGTTTATCTTCCAATCAATCCATTAAACAGAAAGCCATTAATTTTCACACCAAAGCGTTGGCTACGCTTCAATCCATGGATAAATTTTGAAGATTATTTTAAGACATATTGTCCCAGAGATGAAATAATCAACCCAAACGAGCCGGAAGAGCGGGTAAAAGTTTTAAATTACAACAGGGAAAATTATGGAGTAGTTGAAGAGTATGTAAAATATAAGGATAAATGCTCTGAAGGCTGTAAAAATGATCCACTTTTCAGTCAAATACCTATTCTGTCAGCTAAAAGAACTTTAAACTCAATTTTAAAGCTTAATACGGGGAAAGAAGATGGTGTGGATACAAGATATGAGGAACTTTCATCAACTTTAATGGCATCCTTATTTTATCCACACCTTGATTTCGCTCAAACACAAAGTAGGACTGAATCAGGGAGGCATATTAGAGATTTAATTTTTTACAATAACAGAGATGTTGATTTTTTAGATGAAATCTTCTCTGACTATGGAAATAGGCAACTCGTAGTAGAAATGAAAAATGTAAAACTAATAGAGCGTGAACACATAAATCAGTTAAACCGCTATTTGCAAAATGGAATCGGAAATTTCGGGATATTCCTCACTCGAAATAGTCTGCCAAAGGCAATGTATCAGAATACTATAGACTTATGGTCTTCTCAAAGAAAATGTATAATCGCAATAACTGATGAAGATCTTAAGCTAATGGTTGAGGTATATGATAGCAAACAACGGGCACCGATCGAAGTATTGAAAAAGAAATACATAGAGTTTAGAAGAAGTTGTCCATCATAAGGAGATAAATATGAACAAAGCAGAAGTCGATAGATTTGAAAAACTTTCTGGTCAGCTAATTAGCGTATATGAAGAATTATCTTTGTTATCGAAAAAGAATCCAAACGATGCGGTAAATAAGTTTAAACTTAAATTTATTAACAAATTACTTGAACAAAGCAACGAATTTCTTTCTAAAAAATATAGGCCTTTTGATGATTTTGATTGCTTTGATGAGGATGATGTCCCGCAAACCAGCGATGCTGTATTTATTCTGTCTCAGTACCTCCAGTGCTTTGAGAAGCTACGATCAGATAATGTGGTTTGGGATTATAGCTCTTGGTACTGGAGGGTAAAGGGTGATAAAGGCGATAATGTCGATGAAGACGGAATGATTAAAATACGTACGGTTAAACCAAAAAAACTCAAGGATTGATCATGAAAAGCCATCAAGATGTCACTACTACTGATAAGGCATCAACTCATGATACAATAATGCCTTTGTTAGAGTCGATGTATACGGAATTTAAAGAGTTGGCAAAGAAAAAACCTGATGCGGCTGTCAATAAAAGTAAAATAGCCATTGCCAATAGACTTCTTACGAAAGTGAGGGTCGTATTAAAAGAAGAAGAATCTATTGATTTTTTAGATCTTCTTGATGAAGATGATATTCCACAGGCAAGTGACGTTACATTAATGTTGTCGCAGTATGTCGCGGCAATGACGGCCTTCCATAAGAAGTACTATGGGTGGAATGGTTCAGAGTATATTTGGTTCATAAAGTAAAAAGGGCACTCGCCCAACAAGAACATCCAGCCGATCGCTGCGCTCCGGCTGATGTTTCCGTTAACCTCTGAGTAAAGATTATGTCGACCGAAAAAATATTAAATGTAATACTCGATACGGAAGTGTTTAAAAGAGATCCTTGGAGGAAAAAAGGTCCATTTTTAGCACTTAACAATTTAGCAAAATCCGGAAAAATCAAAATTCATATTCCTGAAATTTCAGTCAGAGAATTTTTGTCAGACCAACAATCTAGAGTAAAAACAGTATTTGAGACTAGTAAATCATCATTTAATTCATTGATAAAATTCCCTGTTCCTCAACAATTGATAAAGATTCTTGATGATCTTAGCAATTCCTTTGAACAAGCAGAGCAAGATACATTCAATGAAATAAGACAATCATTTGAACAATGGTGTGAAGAGCATAATGTTATGATTGAAACAGTTCAAAAAGATCACGCAACCAAGATGCTTGACGCATATTTTTCAGGTTCTCCACCATTTAAAAAAATAAAAAATCGCGAAGACATGCCTGACGCTTTCATCTGGGCTTCTGTATCTGATATATGTGAAAAGCAGATTGAGGTAATTCTAATTACAGGAGATAATAATCTTCGTGCAGCTTGTTCTAAGGGTTTTAAAAATTTAACAGGTTTTTCGGCTATTGAAGAGTTCCTTGAGAAAAAAGGGTTTATCGCAGATTTAAGGCAAAGTATTCTCGAAACTCAGCTTTCTATCGTTTATGAATATATATTATCGAAGATATTTAGCAGTGATCTCGTACGAGATATCATCGAAAAAGATTTGATTGACCGAAATATTGTTGTTTTTTATCCATTTCGAGGTACCTTCCAAATATCGACATTATCTAAGTCATTAAAGCTTCTATTAGATGATAACGCTACGTATTATGGCGATGGTCTCTTGTCCATTCCTTTTTCGGCAAGAGCAATTTGTGATCTCAAACATATCACTGAAAAAAGTAACTTAAAAAGTATAAGAAATACCGATTCCATATCTATAATTGAACTAGATAATGAATTTGTTGAATTAAGACTCTCACGAACAATTGTCTTTGCAGGTTCAATCCTTTTTGGCATAGAGGCATCCCTGTTTCAAGAAGATAAACCGTATCAAGAAATCATTAAAAGGCTAGAGACAACTGAAACTGTTTTAGAATATATATCAATTCATGGTGAAAAAGATTCCAAAGTTTCTGTCGATCTATTTAACAAGCATGCCCACAATGAAGCATTAGAACAAATAGAAAATGGTAATTTGGATATACAAATTGATGATGATGAAGAAAAGAACCGTTTGGACTTAGCGCGATGGTTTGAATTACCCAAAAACATGATTGGCAAGCATGATGAACTTGAAATCAAAGAGGGAGCAAAAGTAAAAATTGCCCCTATTCCGAGATTCGAGGAATGGGTGAAAATCCTAAAAAAGGGCATTTTAAATAAGAAGGAATCCGAATAAACAATGATGTCATTATGGGTTAACCAATCAATCCAGCCGATCGTTACGCTCCCGCTGATTTCTTTGTTACTTTCTTTCAATTGGTAATCTTCAGTTTTCCCTGCTTCATGAATCTATTGACTCGTAGATGAAAGAGAGGTCAACGCAGAAAAGTACTCCTCAGCCGGATGAACCATAATTTTATCAATTACAAACTTGCTTTAACTCCCGCCACATCCTCAATTCCATCATAATCCGGTTCCTAGGTTCGTGCGGATATTTGGCTTTCAGAGACGCTTATCTTTAGTTGTTAACCATGCCACTTTTGCCTTTTTGAATTTTGTAGTATAATAAAATCAGAGAATTACTTTTCCCGGGGTTTTCGGAAAAGTGAATTTTTCAGTAATTTCATCGCCTGCTTCAAGCGCAGCGGATAAATAAAAAATCCTAAAACAAAAAATGAAAACTTTTTTTCTGGGAATAAAAAAAGCCATAAACTTTTTCTCTCCGATTTCCAAAATTATCCTGGTTTTGGCGTTGGGAACTTTCGCTTACTTTCAAGCTGTGGTTATTCCCGACATGCAACATCAAATAGTCTCGCTTAATGCAGGCGATAACGTGAAAATTCTGGGGGGAGGGCCTCAGAGTGGCAATAATTCCTTAGTCAAAGGCGAACAAGATCAAAAAGAACCCAATCAACTTTCTAATACGACTTTCAATACAACTCAAAATGATAATTCCAATAATTTAAGCGAAGTCCCTTCGCTTTTTGCTTTTGCTAAAATAACCGATCCCAGTCCTTCTTTTGAAAACTATACATATATCAGCGGCGATCTGATTATCAAAAAAGATACGCTAATGCTGCGCGTTAAACCCAATGCTATTGATTCAGAAAAAATCCGATGGCACGCCGTTGAAGCCGAAGATATCGATACGGGTTCTATCACTTCCCGCATCATTAAGGACGGGACAATCCAAGGAAAAGATATTTCAGAAAACGCAGATTTGGCTATCGAATCACTGACTGTTTCCGGAGAAGTTGTCATCAATGGCGCCTCCACGATTACGGGAAATATGGATATGGCCGATAATGTTATTTTAAATATCGGTTCTACCGGAACCGATTTTACCGCTACCGGGGGATTAAACTTAGCCGATGCGCTGGTAGTGACCGGATCACTGCAAGGAATCACGCTTGATACCGGCCAGGGAGCCTACGAACTTTACGCGATGGATCAAAATGTTTTGACGGCTTCCTCGCCTCAATTTGCCGGATTGACGCTTACCGGCAATTTATCTTTGGGCGCCAATACTTTAACAACCACAAACACGACTTTAGTTTCCAATCTCAACGCCGATTATCTCGACGGACAACACGGAAACTATTACGCGCCACTTGCAAATATCTCCGGCACGCAAAACTACTTGGCTAAATTCGGAGCCAGCGGAAACTCAATCGGCAATTCGCTTATTTTTGATAATGGGACAAACGTCGGCATCGGGACGACGAATCCGTTGTATCCCTTACACGCAAATAAACTTAATAATGGTACATATGGCGCTAGTGATGGTATACATAATTGGTTTTTCGAGAACTCTTTTACATCTGCAAGTCCTGTAGCGTCTATCACTAATTTAATGTCCACAATGAATTATAGTGGTGCAGGGGGTGTTGATAGGATATATGGTACTTTTTCTTCTCCAGTAGCAAGTGGCACAGGTCCTGTTAATTTACTGTACGGCTATGTTTCAGAGCCAGAAAAAACAAGTAATGGCGTTGCAATGACATACTTAGTTGGCAGTATTCAACAACCTATACAGAAAAGTTCTGGTCCTATAACTTTTATGTATGGGGAAAGAATAGTAAATCAGATACAAGGCTCTGGTAAGGTTACAAGTTCAATTGGTTTAGAGGTGGGGGTGGGATTGAATAGTACCGCGGATGTAACTAATCATTTTGGCATAGTAGTTAATTCCCCAATTATAACGGCTGGGGGTTCCCTCGGAAGGAATCGTGGAATCTACCTACACAATCAGATTGTACCCGGAGTGGCTAGTGATTCTATTTATAGTGAGGGCGGTGATGTATTTTTTGGTGAATCTGTGCTTAGTATCAATCATTCTTTGACAAGTAAATTTAATATGACTGGAAAAGCTGGTAATGTACCAGTTCTGGGGGTTCCCTACGCTACGATAAAATTATCTGGTTCTAATAGTCAAGGGACTCTAATTGAAGCCTACCCGCTTGATACTCACTATGCTAGTGGTGCTTTCCTTACATTTTCAACAAGTATTTATAATTCTGCTCCAACAGAAAAACTTAGAATTACAAGTACTGGAGAAATTGGTATTGGAACGATTAATCCCGAAACAAAACTTACAGTTAATGGGGAGGGAACTTTTTACGATAATTCAATTCTTTCATCAAATATAGCGGTTCCTTGGACTAACAATGGTAACTATCCATTTGAAACCTTTACATTGGGCTCTCCTACCACAGATATTGCATCAGCTATAAATAGTTCTTCAATTGGTCTTTCTTATTTTCCATTCACTATTAAAAGCGGAAGACGATATATAGCATCGTTTACTCTTACTGGGACAAGTGGGACTACTCAAATGTCCTCGGCATTAACTATAAATGCCGGATCATCTCAGAAAAATCAGATATTGACTTCCGGTGTTAATACCATTGAGTGGCTCTCCACGAGGTCTGGCACGGAGTATATTGTACTTTATGCATCGGCGGGAACAGAGAATTTTGCTATTTCCGGATTTTCTTTAAAAGAAGTTGTTGGCGGGGATTTAAACCTTGCGGGGATTTTGAAAGGTGGGGGTACAGAGGGTCTAAAAGTTGATTATCTCGGCAACGTCGGCATCGGGACGACGAATCCGGATACAACTCTGAAAGTAGTCGGTTCGATCTGCGCCAAAGCCACTGACGCTGCCTGTTTTGGAACCACGGCCGGAAATATTTATGCTGCCAATTTTATCGTTGACGGAACATACCATCTGCCTGACTATGTCTTCGAACCAAACTATTCACTCCTACCCATATCAGACTTGAAAAATTATATCACCCTGAACCAACATTTGCCCGGAGTGCCCAGCGCCAGCGAAGTAAATCAAAACGGATTGAATCTAGGCCAGATGGTTCCGATAATTCTGGAAAAAACCGAAGAGAACACGCTGTATATTATTGATAATTACAACCAAATCAAAGAGCAAAAGAATCAAATTAGCGGAATAACCGACAATCAAAATAAAATTGTGGAGCAGTTGACCGGTCAGCTGACTATTGAACTGGCCGATCAAGAACGGTCTGTAGATAGCAAAATTCAACTGATCGGAGCAAGCCTGGATAAGCTTTCTACCCAACAAATAGCCACTATCAACGAGCAAATCTTGGCTCAAACAAAGGATATTACCGATTTGGAAAAACAAATGGCAGACATTAAAAGCGCCATGTATATCGAAAGATACGACGAACTTTGGAATTTCTATATGATTTTCAAGCCGGAAAGTTTGGAAAACATTGTGTTTAAAGAGAACGGCAATCTTAATTTATTGGAAGGCAAAATTACCGCTAAAGATATTGAGGCGCTGGGGATTGTAAAGGCTAAAGGTATTGAGGCGGAAGATATTGCAGCATCAAAATCTCTAAAGCTTGGTAAAGAAATTCGAGGCACCGGGGAAATCAAAGCCGGAGATACTGAGATAAAAATTGAGACAGTGGAAGCCTCTTTAAGCGCGCAAATCTACATTACGCCTTTAGGCCAGCTCAATGGCCGCAGTCTGTATGTCGATATGGAAAAACTGGAAGATGGCAAGAGCTTCAACGTAAAGCTCGACGGCGAACCGTTAAGTAAAAATCTTAAGTTTAACTGGCTGATTATTCAGTAAATAGAATTTCTTTCATTGCTCATTTTTGGCTATGCGGCAAGGCTCAAACTCTCCCGCAAACCTTGCCATTGCCTCAATTCCGTGATAATCTGGTTCCAACTGGTGAACGTGAGGTCCACCAAAAGAGATTTGTCATCGCCACAAGTTTGATTAAGTTCGTAAATAAGCCCCAGTTTGGCGGTTCCAAAACCTTCGTTTCGTTTATACGAAATTCCGTCGGGAAATACCATTTTTTGGAACCTTGACTGGGAGAATGAAAGATCAAGCCATTGTCTCCCAAGATTAGTGATAAAATTATTCGCATACGATAAAACGCCTTCGATATCGAATTGCTCAATCCTGGTTTCATCCAGGGATATTTTTGTTGCCATAATTTGATTTTCTATTTCCTCCTTTCGTTCTCGAAATTCTTCAGGCGTATATGATCTGTCTTCCCGCATCTCAAAAATCCTATCTCGCTTTTCTTTCAAGACCGTCAATTGCCGTTCATATTTTTGGGCCTCGGCTTTAAAATCGAGGCTCTTTTCATCCCATAAATATAAAACTGTCGTTTTGAATAAGTCTAAAAACTTTTTTTTGGGCGTTATTCTTTTAAGATAGCCGACAAAATCATTTTCCAAATCCTTTTTATTTATGGCCTTGCCATACATCGAACAGTCTTTATTGTAGCAATGGTAATAATAATATTTTCCGCCGTTTCCGTGTGAACAGCTTCCGGTTAATTGCCCTCCGCAATATCCGCATTTCACGGTTCGCCTCAAGGGAAAATTCGGATTCAGTCTGACTCTTTTAACTCTGTTGGATTTTCCCGCTAAGATGGTTTGGATTTTGAAAAATTCTTCTTTGGTTATCATCGGTTTGTGCAAGCCCTTAACTTCTTCATTGGTCCATGGATTCACGATTATGCCAGCATAATATTTCAGGTACTGGTCGAATATCCGGCTTACCAATTGCGGTAGGGTTTTTTTACCTCGAATTTTACTCAAGCCCCATTTGTCAAAAAGGATTTTCATTTCCGCTTGCGAATAGAATCCTTTGGAAAATTCTTGCAACCCTTTTTGGATAATAGGAAAGATTTTTTCATTGGGCTGGTCTGGTTCATTTTTCTTTTCGCCTCTTCTTCTGGCGTGCTGACAATCATAACCCAGCGGAGGCATAAAAGGGTAGATGCCCTGATTGATTCTCATGGCCATTCCGTCAACACATCTTTGCGTTCGGATGGCATTGTCAAACTCAGCACTACCGGCCAGTACCGTTTCAATAAATTTTTCCGCCGGATTATTGCCGATCGGCTCGGTAACAGAATGCAGCGTCACGCCATAGTCGATGAGCATTTTTCTGACATAAAAATGATCCTCGGTGTTCCTGGCAAAGCGATCCACTTTGTAAACGACAAAGGCATCGACCTGGCCTTTATTCTTCCGGCAATATTCGATGGCTCGCAAAAACTCGGCGCGATCGGCTGTCTTGGCCGACGCTCCTTCTTCCCGGTATAGGCCAACTATTTCGATGCCCTTGTTCTGGCAATAAGCACGGCAAAGATCCTCTTGATGTTCCAAAGAGGTGCCTTTGACTTGCTCATCGCTGGATACTCGAACATAAATTATACCTTTCATAATTTTGTTTTTTTACAAACTTAAAGGGACAGTCTGATCGCCCAAATCAATTATTCCAAAGGAATATCTCATTGGCAGACTGCCCCTTTAAGACAACGAGATTAAAAAATCCTTTGGATAATTTATTGAATTTGGGCGATGTTTGTATTATATACTAAAAAAGATGAACGACAAAATTGCTAAATATTTTTAGTAACGATGGCTAGAAAAAACATGACTGCTTATCTCATGGGTGGAACCTTTTTCTGAGAGGGACTTCGAGAGGGACTTGGATTTAAAATAGGCATTTTAGGCCTGTTTTAAACCAAGCAATCCAATTAACTTGTTAAGGGTTTCAATTAGATGGGTGTTTTGTTGGAGGGTTAAACTGTTTCCTAATCCGTGTGCCGCGCGTTCGACTCGCGCCAGGGGCACCAATTTATTTATGCTGTCAGTCTGTTCCTGTATGTTTTGTTTTCTCCAAGGAATACAAGATATAACTCAATGTCATTGACTTAAGCACGACAGCCCCCTCTTTACTAAAGAGGGGTTGGGGGAGATTTTACGGAATGCCTTTCAAGTCCCCCTTTATAAAGGGGGACTTGAAAGGTAAAAATCCTTAAGTCAATGACATTGAGATATAACTGCCAGGCGAAGCCTAATCGGTGACAACTTATTTAAGTTGAATGCAGGGCACAAAAATCCTGTCTGATTTTGTCCCATTTTAACCATCTTTTTGTTTTTGTTAACTTAACATCTCATTTTTATAACATCTATTGCTTGTTTTAAGCCCTAAAAATTGATCTTAAGCCTAAATAGCATAAAAAGGAGAGATGTAGTTATCGCTCATGTCGTACTGCAATTGGTGATTTTAGGGACAGTAAAAGATATAAAGCCTTACAGTGGCGAGCAAAGGTACTGCTGAAAGAGCCTCAATTCCGGCCGAAATAATCGATGAAATTTGCCATTTATTATGATATAAAAAAAATTATAGGCTTATGGGTCTGACGAGATGGGAGAGCATCTCTGTGTATGGGTGGCGAACCGGAAATGGCTTCTCCATGCATGAGAGATATTTAGTTTTTGTTTGGTATGGTCAAGAAAAGGATAGCCTTAAAGTACTGTGGCGGTTGCAATCCAACATTCGATCGCGTGGGGTGTGTTAAAAAAATA
>Ga0209538_1001632_pt1 | contig 11813 bp, 9 predicted proteins | sample BarGraNGADG00211_2_FD_184492 | JGI IMG/M metagenome (GOLD analysis project Ga0209538, IMG submission 184492) | Arctic peat soil microbial communities from Barrow, Alaska - Barrow Graham LP Ref core NGADG0004-211 (SPAdes) (version 2) | ecosystem: Environmental > Terrestrial > Soil > Wetlands >... | reverse complement strand
TGGACCCGGTGCTGGGAGGGGTGGACCGCTGATGATCGAGCCGTACCAGGGGGCGAAGCTCGAGCGGCTGACGGCCGACGCCGCAACGGTGCTCGCCCGCTACCCCGAGCAGCCGCGCTCCGCGCTGCTGCCGCTGCTGCACCTGGTGCAGTCCGAGGACGGCTACGTCAGCCCGGACGGGATCGCGTTCTGCGCCTGGACGCTCGGTCTGACCACCGCCGAGGTGTCGGCGGTCGCCACGTTCTACACCCAGTACAAGCGGCACCCGAACGGGGAGTACACGGTGGGCGTGTGCACCAACACCCTGTGCGCCGTGATGGGTGGGGACGCGATCTTCGAGGAGCTGTCGGAGCACCTGGGCGTCGGTCAGGACGAGACCACCTCGGACGGCGCGATCACCCTCGAGCGCGTCGAGTGCAACGCGGCCTGCGACTACGCGCCCGTGATGATGGTCAACTGGGAGTTCTTCGACAACCAGACCCCGGCGTCGGCCACCTCGGTGGCGGACCGGCTACGGGCCGGTGAACCGGTGGCGCCGACCCGTGGGGCGTCGTCGGTGTGCAGCTTCAGGGCCATGTCCCGGGTGCTGGCCGGCTTCCCGGACGGCCGGGCCGACGAGGGCATCGGCGCCGGCGGACCCACCTTGGCCGGCCTGCGCCTCGCCAAGGAGAAGGGTTGGCATGCGCCGACCCAGCCGGAGCGTCCGGACGCCGAGACCGGCCACGACCCGAGCAAGGAGGCGTGATGGCCATCACCTTGACCCCCGTGCTGACCGCGCGCTGGGACACCGAACGGTCCTGGACCCTTGACGCCTACCGGGAGGCCGGTGGCTACGACGCCCTGCGCACCGCGCTGGCGATGGACCCCGCCGACGTCGTCGCGGCAGTCAAGAGCTCCGGGCTGCGCGGCCGTGGCGGCGCGGGCTTCCCCACCGGGATGAAGTGGGGCTTCCTGCCTGCGCCGGATGGCGGGCCCCGTTACCTGGTGGTCAACGCCGACGAGTCCGAGCCCGGGACCTGCAAGGACATCCCGCTGCTGCTGGCGGACCCGCACCTGCTGATCGAGGGCGCGATCATCACGGCCTACGCGATCGGCTGCCACCACGCGTTCGTCTTCGTGCGCGGCGAGGTGCTGCACGTGTACCGCCGGCTGCTGGCGGCGGTACAGCAGGCCAACGACGCCGGCCTGCTCGGCAGCGACGTGCTCGGTTCGGGGTACGACCTGGAGCTCACGGTGCACGCGGGCGCCGGCGCCTACATCTCCGGTGAGGAGACGGCACTGCTGGACTCCCTCGAGGGTCTGCGTGGCCAGCCTCGGATGAAGCCGCCGTTCCCCGCCGTCGCGGGCCTGTACGGTCGGCCGACGGTGGTCAACAATGTCGAGTCGATCGCGTGCATCCCGTCGATCATCAGCGGCGGCGCCGACTGGTTCCGGTCGATGGGCACCGAGAAGTCCACCGGCTTCGGGCTGTTCTCCCTCTCCGGGCATGTGACCCGGCCGGGGCAGTACGAGGCGCCGCTCGGGATCACCTTGCGGAAGCTGCTGGAGATGGCCGGCGGCGTGCGCAGCGGCCACACCCTGAAGTTCTGGACCCCTGGCGGGTCCTCGACCCCGTTGTTCACGGCCCAGCACCTTGACGTGCCGCTGGACTACGAGTCGGTGGCGGCGGCCGGCTCGATGCTCGGCACCCGCGCGCTGCAGATCTTCGACGACACCACCTGCGTGGTGCGCGCGATCACCCGCTGGCAGGAGTTCTACGCCCACGAGTCCTGCGGCAAGTGCACCCCCTGCCGGGAGGGCACCTACTGGATGAAGCAGATCCTGGCCCGGATCGAGCACGGTCGGGGCACTACGGCGGACCTCGACACCTTGCTCGATGTGTGCGACAACATCCTTGGCAGGGCCTTCTGTGCCCTCGGTGACGGCGCAACATCGACGGTCACCTCGGGGATCGCCCTGTTCCGCGAGGAGTTCGAGGCGCACGTGACGGGTGGCGGCTGCCCCTTCGACCCGGTCGCCTCGGCGGCCTTCGACTACGTGCCGCGAGGGGCAAGGACCGATGTCAAGGCCATGTCCGGTTCCGGCGCAGGGACGGTGCTCCGATGACCACGACCGCGCCGGCGAGCAGCACCGCCGGCACAACGGGCTCAGCGCCTGCTGCGTCGTCAGTCGACCAGGTGACGTTCACGATCGACGGCACCGAGGTGTCCGTGCCGAAGGGCACCCTGCTGATCCGGGCCGCCGAACAGATCGGCATCGCCATCCCGCGGTTCTGCGACCACCCGCTGCTGCAGCCGGTAGGTGCCTGCCGGCAGTGCATGGTGGAGGTCGCCGTCCCGGACCATGCGGGCAACGCCCGCCCGATGCCCAAGCCGCAGACCGCCTGCACCACCGAGGCGACGCCCGGCATGGTCGTGCGGACCCAGCTGACCTCCGCCGTGGCCGACAAGGCCCAGCACGGGATCATGGAGTTCCTGCTGATCAACCACCCGCTGGACTGCCCCACCTGCGACAAGGGCGGCGAGTGCCCGCTGCAGAACCAGTCGATGAGCAACGGCAACGGCATCTCGCGCTTCCACGACGTCAAGCGCACCTTCGCCAAGCCGATCGCCATCTCGACCGAGATCCTGCTCGACCGTGAGCGGTGCGTGCTGTGCCAGCGGTGCACCCGGTTCTCCGAGGAGATCGCCGGTGACCATTTCATCGACCTGCAGGAGCGCGGGATCGCCCAGCAGATCGGCGCCTTCGACCCGGGGGTGCTCGGTTGGGCCGGCGCCGAGCCGGCACCCCTGTACCGCGGCGTGCAGCCCGACGGGATCCCGATCAGCGCCGCGACCGGCGTCCCCGCCAGGGCCGGCACCGACCTGGCCGGTCCGGTGGGCCAGGCCACCGTTGACACCTCGGGGCGTCCGTTCGCGTCGTACTTCTCCGGCAACACGATCCAGATCTGCCCGGTCGGCGCCCTGACCAACGCCGCCTACCGGTTCCGCTCCCGGCCGTTCGACCTGGTGTCGACGCCGGGGATCGCCGAGCACGACAGCAACGGGGCGGCGCTGCGGGTGGACAACCGGCGCGGGGTCGTGCTGCGGCGTCTTGCCTGGGACGACCCGGCGGTCAACGAGCAGTGGCTGTCCGACAAGGACCGCTTCGCCTTCTCGTGGCAGGGCATGCCGGACCGGCTCACCGTCCCGCTGGTCCGGGACGTTGCCGGCGACGGCAGCCGCGGCGATCTGCGGCCGGCCAGCTGGGGCGAGGCGCTGGACCGTGCGGCCGAGGGTCTTGCTGCGGCACAGGCGGCCGGCGGCGTCGGCGTCCTGCCGGGCGGTCGACTGACCATCGAGGACGCCTACGCGTACGCCAAGTTCGCCCGTGTGGTGCTCGGCACCAACGACGTCGACCACCGCGCGCGCACGCACTCCGCCGAGGAGGAGGCATTCCTCGGCCACCACGTGGCCGGGACGCGGATGTTGGTCACCTTCGCCGATCTCGAGCAGGCGTCGGCGGTGCTGTTGGTGGGCTTCGAGCCGGAGGACGAGGGCGGCATCGTCTTCCTGCGGCTGCGCAAGGGCGCATCGGCCGGACGGACCCGGGTGTTCTCCGTCGCGCCGCTGGCCAGCCGCGGGCTGGCCCGGCTGGACGGCACCCTGCTGCCTGCGGCACCGGGTACCGAGCCCGAGGTGCTCGATGCCGTCGTCCGGCGCGCCCGCGGACCGATCGGTCAGGCCGCGGCGGCGCTCGGCACCGGCGCGGTGATCGTGGTGGGCGAGCGGCTGGCCGGGGTGCCCGGTGGGTTCAGCGCCGCGCTGCGCCTCGCGCACCGGACCGGCGCACGGCTGGTCTGGATCCCCCGCCGGGTCGGCGAGCGGGCGGGCGTCGAGGTCGGCACCCTGCCCGGTCTGCTGCCGGGCGGTCGCCCGGTGACCGACGCACGGGCCAGGGTCGACGTCGCCGCGGTGTGGGACGTCGAGCGTTTGCCGGCCGAGCCCGGCCGGGACACCTCGCGGATGATCGCCGCGGCCACCGACGGGACGCTCGGCGCCATGGTCGTGGGCGGCGTCGACCCGGCGGACCTGCCGGATCCCGCGGCCGCGGCCGCGGCCCTGCGTCAGGTGGGCTTCGTGGTCTCGCTCGAGGTCCGCGCCTCTGCGGTGACCGGGCTGGCCGACGTCGTGCTGCCGGTCGCACCCCCGGTGGAGCGCCCGGGCACCTATCTGAACTGGGAGGGCCGGCCCAGGCCGTTCCAGCAGGCCCTGATCTCGACGGCGATGCCGGACCACCGGGTGCTCGACGCGCTCGCGGAGCGGATGGGGACCACCCTCGGCGTCCGCACGCTGGCGCAGGTGCACGCCGAGATCGACCAGCTCGGCGCCTGGGACGGCGCCCGGCTGCCCGCACCCGAGGTGGCGACGGCGGGACCGCCTGCCGTCGGCCCGGGCCAGGCGGTGCTGGCCACCTGGCACCTGCTGCTGGACGCGGGCCGCTGCCAGGACGGCGAGCGCTTCCTGGCCGGGACCGCCCAACGTGGTGTGGTGAGGTTGGCCGCGGCCATGGCGGAGGGCTTGCGGGTGACCACCGGAGACCTGGTGACCGTGCGCACCTCCAGCGGCCAGATCACTCTGCCGCTGGTGGTCACGCCGATGCCCGACGGGGTGGTGTGGCTGCCGCTGCACTCGAGGGGTTCGATGGTCCGCAGCGTTCTGAGGGCCGACGCCGGTGACGTGGTGGAGGTGTCCGCCGCGGCCCTGTCCGCCGCGGCCCTGTCCGCGACACCTGCAACCGAGCGAGAGGGGCTGTGATGGCCGGCTTCACCCCACTGCTCGCCCGGGTCGCCGACGTCGGGTCGGCCACCGCGGACTTCAGCAACGACAACGGCTGGATCCTGCTGCTCAAGTCGGTGGCGATCATCGTCTTCATGCTGCTGAGCGTGCTGTTCGCGATCTGGTTCGAGCGCAAGGTCGTCGCCAGGATGCAGATCCGGCCCGGCCCCAACGTGCACGGCCCCTTCGGCCTGTTCCAGCCGATCGCCGACGCCATGAAGCTCCTGCTCAAGGAGGACATCACGGTCCGCGCCGCGGACAAGCTGGTCTACATCGTTGCTCCGATGATCTCGGTGTTCTGCTCGCTGCTGGTGTTCGCAGTGATCCCGTTCGGGCCCGCGGTGTCGATCTTCGGGATCGTCACGCCGCTGCAGCTGACCGACTTCCCGGTCGCCGTGCTCTACATCCTCGCCGCAGCCGCCCTCGGCGTGTACGGCATCGTGCTCGGCGGCTGGTCGTCCGGCTCCACCTACCCGCTGCTCGGGGCGGTGCGCTCGACCGCGCAGGTGATCTCCTACGAGCTCGCGATGGGTCTGTCCCTGGTGAGCGTGTTCATCCTGGCCGGTTCGATGTCCACCTCCGAGATCGTCGGGTCCCAGGCGAAGATCTGGTGGTTCCTGCCGCTGCTGCCGGCGTTCGTGCTCTACATCATCTCGATGGTGGGCGAGACGAACCGGATGCCGTTCGACCTGCCGGAGGCCGAGGGTGAGCTGGTCTCGGGGTACATGACCGAGTACTCGTCGATGAAGTTCGCCTGGTACTTCCTGGCGGAGTACATCAACATGATCAACGTCTCGGCCGTCGCGACGACCCTGTTCTTCGGGGGCTGGCGGGCACCGTGGCCGCTGTCCGCGATCAACGACGGGATGCTCAACACCGGCTGGTGGCCGGTGCTGTGGTTCCTCGGCAAGCTGTGGCTGTTCATGTTCTTCTTCGTCTGGGTCCGCGGCACGCTCGTCCGCTTCCGCTACGACCAGTTCATGCGGTTCGGCTGGAAGGTGCTCATCCCGGTCGGGCTCGTCTGGGTGGTCGCCGTCGCGGGTGTGCAGGGCATCCGCCGGTTCGGCGACGTCGAGCTGCGAACCATGCTGATCGTGCTGGCAGCGTTCGCTCTCGGCGGCGCGCTGCTGTCCTTCCTGATACCCGAGAAACCGGAGGCACCCGCCAAGCCCCGTCGGCGGAAGCGGTTCGACGCCTTCGCCGGCGGCTACCCCGTGCCCCCGCTGCCCGGCCAGACCCTGCCGCCGTCGCCGCGGGCGGTGCGCCTACGGGCCCAGCAGGCCCAGCAGGGTGTCGTGACCATCGAGGCCGCGCCCATCGAGGCTGCGCCCAGCCCACTGACACCACCCGACACCGGCGGGGGGGAGGAGCCACGTGGCTGACAAGGACATCACCCGGCGCCCGACCCGTGAGGTCGGTGCACCGGCCGAGCCCGAGCCCGGGTACCAGCCGCTGAGACCGGCGAAGAAGGGCATCGGCCAGGCGCTGGCCCCGGTGGCCGGCTTCGGGGTGACCATCTCGTCGATGTTCAAGCCGACGGTCACCGAGCAGTACCCGTTCGAGAAGACGCCGACCAAGCCAAGGTTCCACGGGCGGCACCAGCTCAACCGGTACGCCGACGGCCTGGAGAAGTGCATCGGTTGCGAGCTGTGCGCCTGGGCCTGCCCTGCGGACGCGATCTACGTCGAGGGCGCGGACAACACCCCGGACGCCCAGTTCTCCCCGGGTGAGCGGTACGGGAGCGTCTACCAGATCAACTACCTGCGCTGCATCTTCTGCGGTCTGTGCATCGAGGCATGCCCCACCCGCGCGCTGACCATGACCAACGAGTACGAGCTCGCCGGGCCCACCCGCCGCGGGATGATCTACGAGAAGGCCGACCTGCTGGCCCCGCTCTCCGCGACGCAGCTCGCTGCGCCGCACCCGATGGTCCCCGGCACCCAGGACACGGACTACTACCGTGGCGCGGTGACCGGCCCTGTCCCCGAGCAGATCGACTGGGTCGCGCAGTACCGCCCGGACGACCCGTCGCCGGCGGCCATCAGGCGTCCGGAAGGGAGCACCCGATGAACGGCATCCTCGCGGCCGCCGGCGTGCTCACCGACCTCGCCGAGACCGGGCGCACGTCCACCGGCGAGGAGGTGCTGTTCTGGTTCCTTGCTCCGGTGATGGTGCTGGCCGCCCTCGGCCTGGTCTTCGCGCGGCGCGCCGTGTACGCGGCGATGAGCATCGTCGTGGTGATGGTCTCGCTCGCGGTGCTCTACGTGGCCCAGGAGGCGCCGTTCCTCGGCATCGTGCAGGTGATCGTCTACACCGGCGCGGTGATGATGCTCTTCCTCTTCGTGCTGATGCTCGTCGGCGTCGACTCGGCGGACTCCTTCACCGACGCCCTGGCCGGCCAGCGCTGGATCGCCGCGCTGCTGGGCATCGGCCTGGGTGCGGTGCTGATTGCCGTGGTGCTCACCGCCCGCGGCATGCAGCCCGTCGGGCTGGCGGCGGACAACGCGGAGACCAACCCGGTCGGCGTCGCCCGGATCATCTTCGGCGACTACGTGTTCACCCTCGAGGTGGTCGGCATCCTGCTGGTCACCGCGGCGGTCGGCGCGATCGTGCTCACCCACCGGCAGCGGCTGGTCCGCAGGGTGGGCCAGAAGGAGCGGGCCGACGCGCGGGTCGCGGGCGGCGGGTCGCTGACCCCGCTGCCGGCGCCGGGTGTCTATGCGCGGAGCAACGCGATGAACGTCGCGGCGCTCGGGGCGGACGGGCGACCACTGGAGCAGTCGGTGTCCCGTGTGCTGCGGGTCCGCGGGCAGGAACGCTCGGTCGCCGAGGTGCATGCCCAGATCGGCGACGTTCCGGCCACCACGCCGGCCATCACGGGTGAGGAGCAGGTGCAGTGAACCTGACCAACTACCTGGTGCTTGCGTCGCTGCTGTTCACCATCGGTGCGCTGACGGTGCTGGTGCGGCGCAACGCGATCATCGTGTTCATGGGCGTTGAGCTGATGCTCAACGCGGCGAACCTCGTCTTCGTGACCTTCGCCCGGATCCACGGCGACCTCACGGGTCAGGTGGTCGCGTTCTTCGTCATGGTGGTGGCAGCCGCCGAGGTGGTCGTCGGGCTGGCGATCATCGTGGCGATCTACCGCACCCGCCGCTCGGCCTCGGTCGACGACGTCAACCTCTTGAGGAGTTGAGGAGCGGGTGATGACTGCACTTGCCGGATCCGTCGCGCAGGCGGCGGCCGAGGCCGTCCCCGCCGACGGCGTCTTCGGACTCGCCTGGCTGCTCGTCGCGCTGCCGCTGGTCGGGGCCGCGGTGCTGCTGCTGGTCGGACGGCGCGGTGACCGCTGGGGCCACTGGCTCGGCGTCGCCGCACCCGGCTCGTCGGTCCTGGTCGCCCTCGTGCTCTGGATCGCCATGCTCGGCCAGCCGGCGGGCGAGCGGGTCAAGGACCTGGGACTCGGGACCTGGATCCGGGCCGGTTCCTTCAGTGTCGATGCCGGCCTGCGCATCGACCCGCTGTCGATGACCTTCGTCCTCCTGGTCACCTTCGTCGGCACCCTGATCCACGTGTACTCGGTCGCGTACATGGCCGACGACGCCGACCGACGCCGGTTCTTCGGCTACCTGAACCTCTTCGTCGCCGCGATGCTGCTGCTGGTGCTTGCGGACTCCTACGTGCTGCTCTTCGTCGGCTGGGAGGGCGTCGGCCTGGCGTCCTACCTGCTGATCGGGTTCTGGAACCACGAGCTGCCCAACGCCGTCGCGGCCAAGAAGGCGTTCGTGGTCAACCGGATCGGCGACATCGGGCTGATCGTGGCGATCATGGCCATGTTCACGGTGTTCGGCACCACGAACATCGGCCTGGTCGGCGGCCTGGCCGACTCCGCGGGGGAGGGCTGGCTCACCGCCATCGGGCTGATGCTCCTGCTGGCCGCCTGCGGCAAGTCCGCGCAGTTCCCGCTGCAGGGCTGGCTCGGTGACGCGATGGCCGGCCCGACTCCGGTCTCCGCGCTGATCCACGCCGCGACCATGGTCACGGCGGGCGTGTACCTGGTGGTCCGGTCGTCCCCGATCTACGTCGGCGCGCCCACCGCGATGCTCGTGGTCGCGATCGTCGGCGCGATCACCCTGCTGTTCGGGGCGATCGTCGGCTGCGCGAAGGACGACATCAAGAAGGTGCTGGCCGCCTCGACGATTTCCCAGATCGGTTACATGATGCTGGCCGCGGGCCTCGGTCCGATCGGGTACGCCTTCGCGATCTTCCACCTGATCACGCACGGCTTCTTCAAGGCCGGCCTGTTCCTCGGCGCCGGCTCGGTGATGCACGGGATGGGTGACCAGGCCGACATGCGGCGCTTCGGTGCGCTCGCCCGGTACATGAAGATCACCTGGGTCACCATGGCGCTCGGCTGGCTGGCGATCATCGGCGTCCCGCCGTTCTCCGGGTTCTGGAGCAAGGACCGGATCGTGGAGTCGGCGTACGCGGTGCAGGGCGGCCAGGGCTGGCAGCCCTGGGTGTTCGGCACCGTCGCGCTGGTCGGCGTCGGGATCACCGCGTTCTACATGTCCCGGCTGTTCTTCATGACCTTCCACGGCTCGCGGCGCTGGGACGACGGCAGCGGCATGGTGCCCGGTGGTCCCGCCACCGGCCCTGTCCGGCACCCGCACGAGTCCTCGGCACTGATGACCTGGCCGATGATCGTGCTGGCCGCGGGATCGGCAGTGCTGGGTGGCGCGCTGGCCGTCGGCGGGGCGTTCACCACCTGGCTGCAGCCGATGACCGGCGCGATCGAGCACCACGACCCGGTGCTCCCGGTCCCGGTGATCATGGTGACAACGTTCGGCCTGATTATCGCCGGCGCGTTCCTCGCCTGGCGGCAGTACGCAGCGGCCCCGGTCGCCGTCGTCGCGCCGCGGGGTTCGCTCCTGACCCGGGCCGCCCGCCGCGACCTGTACCAGGACGACGTCGCCGAGGTCGCCCTGATGCGGCCGGGCCAGTACCTGACCCGCTCGCTGGTCTACGGTGACCGGCAGGTCGTCGACGGGACGGTGTCCGGCGTGGCGCGCGCAGTCGCCGGAACCGGTGAGCTGGTGCGGCGCCTGCAGAACGGGTACGTCCGTTCCTACGCCCTGACCATGGCCCTGGGTGTCGTCGTGCTGGCCGCTGTCGTCCTGGCTGTCCGGATCTGAGGGGAACGCATGAACGACACGACCTTCCCCTGGCTCACCACCCTGGTGGTGCTGCCGCTCGTCGGTGCCGCCGCCGTGTGGCTGCTGCCGGCATCCGCCCGCCGTTGGACCCGACAGGTGGCCGTCGGCGTCTCCCTCGTCACCCTCGTGCTCGGCCTGCTGGCCCTCGGTGTGTTCGACGTCGCCGACGCCGGAACCGTCCAGCTGACCGAGCGGGTGGGCTGGATCCCCGCGTTCGGCGTCAGCTACGCGCTCGGGGTGAACGGCCTCGGGCTGAGCCTGATCCTGCTGGCCCTGTTCCTGGTCCCGCTGGTCCTGCTGGCCGCCTGGCACGAGCACCAGGCGGTGGACGGCGTCGAGGTCGTCGACGACGACGGCCGGCGGATCCGCAACTACGTCGCCCTGGTCCTGGTGCTCGAGGCGTTCATGGTGGCCGTGTTCGCCGCGCGCGACGTCTTCCTGTTCTACGTCCTGTTCGAGGCCATGCTGATCCCGGTCTACTTCATGATCGGCGTCTTCGGCGGGCTCCAGCGGCGCTACGCAGCCGTGAAGTTCCTGATCTACTCCCTGGTCGGTGGCCTGGTCATGCTGGTCGGCGTGATCGCCCTGTACCTGCAGGGTCCGGGCGGTTCGGACGGCTTCCTGATCGACAACCTGGTCGGTGTCCAGATGCGGCCGTGGACCGAACGGCTGCTCTTCGGGTCGTTCTTCTTCGCCTTCGCGATCAAGGCACCGATGTGGCCGGTGCACACCTGGCTGCCCGACGCCGCGGAACAGGCACCGGCCGGGACCAACGTGCTGCTGGTCGGCGTGCTGGACAAGGTCGGCACGTTCGGCATGCTCACGCTCTGCCTGCCGCTGTTCCCGAACGCGGCCCGGTGGGCCGCACCGGTGATCATCGTGCTCGCCGTGATCTCGATCCTGTACGGGGCGTTCCTTGCGATCGGCCAGGAGAACCTGATGCGGCTGATCGCCTACACCTCGGTGAGCCACTTCGGCTTCATCGTGCTGGGGATCTTCGCGTTCACCTCGGTCAGCATCCAGGGCTCCTCGCTGTACATGCTCACCCACGGGCTCTCGACCGGTGCGCTGTTCCTGGTCGCCGGGTTCCTGGTGCGCCGCTGGGGAACCGCCCGGATCGGGGACCTCGGTGGCCTGCAGAAGGCGGTACCGGTGCTGGCCGGGACGTTCCTGGTCGCGGGTCTTTCGGCGCTGTCGCTGCCCGGCCTTGCGCCGTTCGTCAGCGAGCTGCTGGTCTTCGTCGGGACGTTCGCCGCGCACAAGGCGGTCGCCGTCGTCGCCACGCTCGGCGTGGTGCTGGCGGCCCTGTACGTGCTGCTCACCTACCAGCGGATCTTCACCGGACCGGTGCGCGACAGCCTCTCCACCCAGCGCGACCTGTCCGTGCGCGAGCGTTGGGTGATCGGGCCGCTGGTCGCCGCGCTGATCGTGCTCGGGTTCCTGCCCGGGCTTGCGCTCGACCTGGTCCGCGAGCCGGCAACGGCGACGCAGTCCACCGTCGGCGTGACCGATCCGGCGCCCTTGGTCAGCCGGGGGATCGCAGCCACACCCACGACCGACGGGAGCGACAAGTGACGTTCGAGGCGCCCGTCGTCGCATGGGCCTACCTGACCCCCGTCATGATCGTGCTGGGCACCGGCGTGCTCGGCGTGCTGGTGGAGGCCTTAGTGCCCGAGCGGGTACGCCGCACGGTCCAGATCGTGCTGGCCCTGCTGGCAACGTCGGGCGCCGTCGTCGCGGTGGCCCTGTTGTGGCCGAAGGTGTCCGCGAACGGCGGCAC
>Ga0209538_1001631_pt1 | contig 11813 bp, 13 predicted proteins | sample BarGraNGADG00211_2_FD_184492 | JGI IMG/M metagenome (GOLD analysis project Ga0209538, IMG submission 184492) | Arctic peat soil microbial communities from Barrow, Alaska - Barrow Graham LP Ref core NGADG0004-211 (SPAdes) (version 2) | ecosystem: Environmental > Terrestrial > Soil > Wetlands >... | reverse complement strand
CTATGGACAAAATGATTCTGATCGAGTTTCCATTCAGAAAGATGGGAATCCCCGCTACCCTCCTTATCGAAGAAGAACCCGAAATGTGCCAGACCGTGTGGGATCTTTTAGGTCAACCCATGAAAATGATATGCCACCACACATTGTCCACAGGGGACTATTTCCATGGCTGTGGCCGGCCTCCGAAACACCCTGTTGCCATAGGTTCACAGGCCAGCCCCCTCGGAAAGAGACGGCTTCTTCTCAGCCAACTGAAGCCCGGCTCCATCGTGTATAGCGGAGGGCATGACATTGCGATTGCCTATGGACCAGACATGACCGAGCCTTTAGTGGCGAGAGGGCCGGTAGTGGCACGAGTCTCTGAAGATCTTCTAGGAGAACTCTATGAGGCAGGGAGGAATATCTGGAACGCCCAATTCATCACGCACCAACTCCAGACGATCACGCTAAAGAGAAAGGATGTGTAAGTTGTGGCTAAGCACTGGCGAGAAGTGAAAAACGAAATCGAGGAAGAAATAGACCGAATCTGGTGGGAGGAGCCTGAGGAAGTCACGATGAGCCGACTCGGGATATTCCCAAGTGGGGCAGGGACAGACGGTCAGGTGTTGGGGAACCTTTTATTCCTTGTCGCTGACACCCAGGCCATGGGATGGTGGACCATTGAGCCTGCGATCCGATCCGCGATCGCAGATCCCCTCTTTACTCTTGAGCACTGCAAGAGAATGTGGAAGTACTTGACCGTGCACATGGCTAAGCTCTTGGGTGATACCGATCCTCCTAAATGCCCCGCTCCGTGGTTGAATTTGCCTAAGCTTGTCGAGCTCTGTAATGACATAGTGGACTCATTGGATACTGTTGAGACAAAGGAGGAGTTTGCCGATCTCATCTGGAGCTGGGAAAATTACGTGAACAGACTGAACAAGTGGTTCTCCCTCGTGTTCCCCTGGCACCTGGGGCTTGGTTTTCCAAGGAGAGGGCAAGAAGAGATAAACGAGATGGCTCGTCTGTCGCGTATTTGGGAAAAACGGTGACTAGTGCTTAGGGGCTCTCTTGTTCCACCTTGAAAAACGGTTAGCCCGGTTTTTTAATCACCCTTGGCATCATCGCGCCTGCAGCACCCAGACGACAAGCTTCCCCGTCGTTTTAGATACGATAATCGATTTAAGACTCTATACGCTCTATTAATAACCGTGAGCGCTCCAGTATGCCCGTCTACGTATAAACATGTCTCTTTTTGTGTCCGCTACTCAAAGTCACAGACGATGATGTTATCGCACGGGCACTTGAGATCACCCCGGGATTGTCCTAGGGAGGCTATCACACTAAATAAGCACGCTGTCTGCTATGAGGTTTATGTGGTCTAAAAACCGTCAAAGGGCTGCAAAACTCACAGATAACACCCTTTTCAGTGTCCCACGTGCTGTTTGCGCACTCCAGACAGTGTATGTCGCTATAGTTCCGTCCGTCGCGCTCGCAGTGGACAACGTCTACTGATAGGAACCGGTTCAAAACTACCGCTTTGCTGATTAACGTTCGAGGCTCACCTCCTCACGTCACGTGAGTGCTCGATGTACATGAGCCGCGGATCGTTATAGGCGTGGGCCGTGGAATGAGCGGAATAAAAAATAACGAGCGTGAGGATCGCCGTGGAGTCAGGAAATCGGCTATTTTTAAAGCGCAAGCAATAAAAACTCGCTTTGGATGAAAACTCTTTTCGACTGGCGCTCATTTTTCAGAATAATTGTACGAATGTGGTCCACGTTGCGAACTATATCGCTGTGATTCTCACAGCCTTTGGTCCCAGCGTTGGTGCACAGAAGTCTCACATAGTGGGTCAACAACAGATTGCACGTCACGAAAAACCGATAACGAAAGCAATCGGTATTTATCGCTTGAAAGGGAGTAGTGTATTCAAATGGACACAAAACAACCGGGTCCGCTAATCATGTTTGCCGGTATAGGCATTGGCTTTGCGTGGCTCCTCTTCTTGGGGGTATGGCTATTCTTATATGCCGGCGGTTACAGCATCGTGCAAAACATAGGGGTCTTGTTCCTATCTATTGCAGTGTTAGCGATATTAGAGACCGCTATCTGGGTCCCGTGGGCTATGAAACAACCCAGTTGAGGAAAGAGCTAGCGCGAAGAAACAGCTACGCACGTTGCCGTGCGTGGTCCCGTCCAACGAGCGAGCGCAAAACGAGCTGCTGCGCGGACTGGCTGCGGGACGAACGTAAAGAGGCTTAAAGCGGAACGATGCGTTGCTTTGTTACACGGAATCAACGCGAGCTAGCCCAAGGGCTCAAGAATTAAAGAAGGCTGTTGAAGCGTTGGACTTACGGACCGCCTCGATCACGTGGATTCAGGCCTTGTTCGTGCTCTCGAACTTATGTCGGTATCTTACTTGAGCGGTGGCGGTGTCGTCTCTGGGGGTTCCTCTTCTGGAATGACGTGTGTGCCGCGGTGTCCGAGATCGAAGCGAAGCCACGGCGTAGGAATGAGCGGCTGTCTGGTTGGGCTTTCAAGATCCCAGTTGTGCAGCTCCCAGCGTATGTACATCTCAGCATAGCAATCTGGCAGCGACTTAGCGGTACCCGTTAGCTCCAGACGTTTGTCAACATACTCCTTGAGTTCCCGCTTCCCGTCCCGGATGTCGCATAGTATTTCAGTATGAACTTTGTTTGTCCCGCCGAAGATCCGGCGAGGGTCAAAAAAGTGCCAAGGGTAGTAGTCGTAGAGCGGTGACCGGTGCTTTATTGTCGACCACTCTTCAATCAGCTCGTGCTCCAAATGCCATATTTCGAGCCGCTTTGACGTGATGAGCCTTGTCAGTCGCTTGTATTCCTGATAGGTTTCCTTACAATCCGCCTTATCGTGGTTTTTCGCACGCCACACCTCATTGAACGCGCACATATAACCCTGGTCCATATTGATCTTGACTTTGCCAATGTTTAGATCTGTCATGCCATGTACTGAAATGAGCGGTGCGATCGTATCGACCTTCCTTTCTTCCTTCTTATCCGGGAGTTTTTTCTCGTCCGGAACGTTCTCGTCCGGGAGTAAAAAATCTAAATCGTTATTCACTAGCTCGTCCAAGAGGATTTGCGTCGAGCGCATCGCGATGTCAACGAGATGACTATCATCCCAGTCCGTCTTTTTGCTCGCGTCTTCGGGATTCTCGGCCGCCGCCTCATTGACCTCTGCGAGGCGAGGCATGCAAAGAATCACATACATATGGTCGATGTCGACGAAGTTGATTGCGCCTCTGAAAGGGACCACCTCACGCACGCTTCCATCGACGAAGTATCTACCGCGGACCTTGCGCGGAGGAAAAACCCCAGGAAGCGCCGCCGAGGCGAGCGCGGCGTCGGCGAGCTGTTCGCTTGTAGTGCAACGCTCGTACTTCGTGCCATCGTCGGCGCGTTCCCTCTTACCTTTCGGTAACGTACAGAAACAGGTGAGGTCGCCCGTTTCGAGCTCAGCGGCGTACAGGCGTAGCGCGATATGCGATCGCAGCGCCTCTCTTAGATCGACCAGTGCCAACCGGTCCCTGAGAACCGCTGTCTTGTACAGCGATTTTCTAGTCAGGACGTTGGTGACTAGATCCCCGAGGTTAATGATGCTCCAGACTCCCTCTTCGAAAAGATGTTCGCGCGACTCCTTCCAGAGGGCTTTGATGAGGTTATGCAGCGCTCCGATATGCTCGAGCGGCCCCCCCCTGAGAACCTTGTCGAACAGCGGTGCGACGCCTTCGAACCACATCTCCTCTTCGAGAATGTCGTGAGGCGTGATTACGTTTTGTAGCCAGAATTGTTCCAGCCTGTCGACGCAGCCTTTTACCGTGGCGAGAATAACGGCGTTGATCGCACCGACGGACGTGCCTGCTATACAGGCGACCTCATCCTCCTTTACCTCGCGCGTTTTGTACAGGTACTTGAGTGCGCCGACTTGAAAATCGCCTAACAAGCCCCCGCCACCGAGCACAATGCCAATATGCCTACCCATAGGTCTTTTTCCTCCCCCCTGATAATGCAACGGAGTGACGCGGTCACTTCAGATCGCGATACCAAAGGATTCAGCTTTTTTCGTAAAGTACGTGAAAATGCGCCAGTTTCTAATAAACGTTGTCCTATTTGACGCGGGTTTGTGGCAGGCGACCTGAGACCGCAAGCATCATAAGGGTCTTGGTGGTATGCGATGGCAGAAGTGAGTCAAATACGTCAAAAGAAGTATGCGGTCACGTCGGTGCGACCGTGCTGAGGGGGGGTTGTCTTCGACGGCGAGTTTGATAGGCCTTTTCAATGGAAGCGCTCTGCGCCCTCTTCGGGGGGTCTCGGGCAGGGCTCAGAGCAGCTCGGCGTTGCGCGGTCCTCCTGCGAAGAGTGCAGAGTCACGCTCTTTAGACGCGGGAGAGAAACGCGGGGGGCTTGAAGCGTGAGATGCATTGCTTTGTTGCGCGGCATTAACGTCAGCGGCCGAAGGACCGTGCATATGCTGGATCTAAAAAGGGTTGTTGAAGAGCTGGGCTTCGAAAACGTGAGCACGTATGGTCAGAGCGGCAACGTTATTTTCGATTGCAGGCATGCTGAAGCTGCACAACTGGGTACGCACATTGAAGAAAAGTTGAGCGAAGCTTTCGGGTTTTCGACAAACGTCATCATCAGGACGCAGGAAGAACTCGAGAAGATCATCGCAACCAACCCGCTTGTCGATAGCGCAGATGTGGCGCGTGACAAGTTGTACGTTACGTTCTTAGCAGACAAGCCGGACAAAACGGTCGCTTCAGAGCTTGAGATAACGCCGGGCGCGGACGAGAGGTTCGCCATCGTCGGCTCAGAAGTGTATCTCTATTGTCCGAACGGGTATGCTCAAACAAAACTAAATAACGCCGCGTTTGAAAAAAAGCTGAGAACCGTCGCAACAACGAGGAATTGGAAAACGATTAATAATTTGTTATAACGCTGACGCCGCATCACATTAGCACAAAGTCAAAATCGGCGATTTTCTCGTGCACGTCAGCGAGTGCCTCACAGAGGTCGTCTCTCGCCTTCCTAACTTGCAGCGTATCACCGGGTTGTAGCGCCTTATTGATGTCAACTTTCGCTGCAGAACCTCCAGCGCATCGAGCAAGCCGTCATACTCGGCGTACAGGGTTGTCAGCTGCGTTGTCGGGGTCATCGCCATTAGTGGTGTAATTGTATCGGTCGACATTTCCCACCCCATTATGTTGCCATTTTTGTTCGTCACAAGAAGGTTAACACGTCGAGACTTAAAGGCTTGTTACTCGCAAATGTGACAGTGGGATTCTTTGAGGCCACTTCACGGCCAGAGTTATGCGGGCTCGCCGCCTAGCGAGCGGGTGTCCGACGAGCGCGTAGTCGCGGACGACGAGTTGGTTGAACCAATCATCGCTGGTCCCGCCAAGATGTGCGCATCAAGTTATTCCTGAACCGCATTACGCGATATACCGGTTTGTACTAACCTACGTGTTTTACATTCGGTTTTTACTACCCTACGAGTCTTTTAAATATGCAGTAGCAGTACGACTCGAGATCACGTACCACGAGTACTGCAGGATGATACGATTGAAGATCTATAAGGGAAGCAAGTGTACGACTACAGACAGAAACAATAATGACTCAAGAAACGTCCCAATCCAGACGACATAAACCGCTTAAGCCCGCGGCTGCGGCAACATTGGACGAAGTAGAGACGCTGGCGGACGACTACAGCTACATTCCCGCTCTTAACGACGCCATTGCCGGCTACTTCAAGGATGCCGTGCGTATCACCCTAAGGGATCCTATGAAATCCCTCTTCTTTCTCCGGACTATTTTGTGGCAGAGGAAAGCCTCTCGCGTGCGGCAGAAATGGCAGAATAATGGCCTGCACGTGCCGGCCCTGCTTATCGTGAGTGTAACGAGCAAGTGCAACCTGCGCTGCAAAGGATGCTACGCATTTGCGCATGACAATGGCAAAGCAAGAGGGCCGGAGTTGAGTGACGCTCGGCTTCGTACTCTGGTCGCTGAGGCGAATGAGCTTGGCATCTCGGCAATCTTATTCGCTGGAGGGGAACCATTGATCCGCAAGGATCTCCTGACCATTACCAAAGATTTCCCTTCCATAATCTTCCCGATAGTTACGAACGGAACGCTCATCGATGAGGCTATGCTTGCCCACTTTCGAAACCAGAGAAACGTTATCCCCGTTGTTAGTATTGAGGGCGACAAACACGACACTGATGAGCGCCGAGGCATCGGGATGCATGAGCGCCTGCAGAAAGCAATGGAAGCGATGCGTGCCAAAGGAGTCTTTTTTGGTTGCTCTCTGACGATAACACGGTCTAACTTTGCGACGATCACCGATGACCTCTTCATAGAGAGTCTCATCCACGCAGGGACTAAGCTCGCCCTCCTCCTAGAGTATGTTTCAGTGGAGGAAGGCACTGAAGACTGGATCTTGACTGATGAGCAGCGGATCACGCTGGTGGACAAAATAGAGCGATTTCGTACTCAATTTCCAGCAATCTTCATTGAAATCCCTGGAGATGAGGAACAGTACGGCGGGTGTCTGGCTGCGGGGCGCGGATTCGTTCACGTGAGCCCCGACGGAGATCTTGAGCCGTGCCCGGTTTCTCCCTACTCCGATACAAATGTACAGCAGCTCTCGCTTAAAGAGGCGCTGCAATCGAAACTTTTGCAGGCAATTCGCCAGCGTCGCGAGACACTCAGCGAGACGGAGGGCGGCTGCGCGTTGTGGACTGAGCGTGAGTGGGTGCGATCTTTGCTACAACCGGCAGAACGGAGTGTCATTCCACTGCGACAGCTTGATTCGACACCCCCCGCTGCAGAATAAACGCTTAAGGAAGGCCAGGCGTGAGGTTCCCAAAGCTACCGATCTTCCGACGTTGTGGCCGCATTGGGGTCGCTCTGCATCTGCAGCGCGCCTGCAAATTGCCGTAGCATCTCCTCGTACTCCTCATTTTTGACCACCGCTGCTCGAAGCGCAAGTGCGCTGATGGGGTGTCTCCCGCATGGAGCTTGCATATCGCCAAACAACTTTTTATTCTCGTTGCCCGGACCGCTTGAAGCGTCATATATGGTCGAGTCGATAACTCCTCTTTTAACAAACGTATCAGCGCGAAACCGCAAGAAGAACAGTTCTGTTCGCATAATCGGACAGAGCCCCTGCGTGCAACAGAATGCGACGCGGTTGAATTTCGACTTGTTGATAGTGATATAGGTCCGCATCGGACTTGACATCAAGCCGCTCCAGACGGGCGTACCAAGCACGACCACATCGTACGACGCTGGATCGTGAATAAGGGGTTCTAGCACGGTCAGCTTGTGTGTAGCTGCATCTCGCCCAGACCTTAGAAAGCCTAGAGGTCCTGTACGTTTCCTGGTGTCGATAAGTTCTTCACTATCGCATGCAGCAGGTCTGCCAGAACTTCTCCCACTTTCTTGGTGGTCCCGGTTCTTGAATAAAACACCACTAGTGGCTTCACAGTTCTTCCTCTGATCAGGTTACGAGAATACCAGCTTTAATTTTACGGTTGCTTGCGTGCGAACGCTCGCATGTGCCGGCCAAGCGACCCTGAAAAGCGTAGAAAGAAGGCGACGGTAGTGGAGGGCCAAATAGCAATGAAAATTCAGTTGATTACGCGCCCCGCATCCACGCGTGAATGCGCTGGACGTCGCCCGTTTAAAAAAACATCAGGACGCAACAAGAACTCGAGAGGATGATCGAAACCAACCCGCTTGTTGATAGCGCCGATGTGGCGCGTGACAAGCTGTACGTCACCTTCTTAGCAGACGTGCCGGACAAAACGGCCGCGTCAAAGCTTGACATAACGCCGGATGCGGACGAGAAGTTCGCAATTGTTGGTTCAGAAGTGTATCTCTATTGTCCGAACGGGTATGCTCAAACAAAACTAAATAACGCCGCGTTTGAAAAAAAGCTGAGAACCGTCGCAACAACGAGGAATTGGAAAACGATTAATAAATTGTCATCTGTTTCAAATCCAAAGAGTTTTAAGGGCAGCTAGGTAGCAACGGTGCAAACTCGAAACGCACGATGTAGGTAGTTTACCCTTAGTTCTTTAATCGTAACCTTTCCCCACTTAGCGCGTGTTTTTCGCACGTGTACGTGTCTCAGTTATCGGTGTTTTTCACATGAGCCAAAAGATCGGCTTATTCCTCGCCTTGTGGAATATCATAGAGCCACTTTGCGAGTAACGCGGTGAGCCACGGCAGCACGAAATAAGTGAGCAAAGCAACCTGTATGGCCAACGAAATAAAAAACGCAAGGGGTTGCGGCAGCAAACTGAGCGCGGGACCGAGGAGCGGCGTTATGAGCTGAGCCAAGATGAAGATGCTGACGGTGAGGATGAGCACCATCTTCCAGCGTTGCGGCGATGCGGGATGGCGCGGATTAAACCACAGGGACAATCCCGCGGTTCGACTGATCGTAGCGGGAAGCTCGCTCATCGCGTCAGCGCGGTTGATCAAGGCGGAGCCCGTCGTCGAGTGTTCCCATTGCATCATGTTCTCATAGCTAGCAAATCGGACAATAGTCACGAAGTCCCGGTCACCGCCCCCTTCGGGGCGCAAAAATGTAGAGCCAAGGTACCCTGGGTTTGCCGCTGCGTCTGCTGATATCTCTTTTTCGAGCTGTTCATAAGCCGTGGCAAAGCCACGTTTGATACGTCGCCGGATGATAACTGTGACAGGGCCCGAATCTGCATGCCTGCTCGCTTTTGTCGTACCATCCATAATTCATGTTTGACGTGCCTTGTGTGTCAACAAAACAAGGACGGGTTTAACAATAAAGGGCTCAAGAGCCCGACAGCCCCCATTTCAAAAGGGGCTCGTATCCTCTTTAGCCTCGAGCATTTCCATCAAAGGCTTCTTTAGGATGAGCACGCGCCTTCCAACTCGTATGGCCCGCAGTTCGCCGTCCCGCACCAGCCGATATACGGTGGATCGGCTAACCCCTATAAGGTGTGCAGCGTGCTCGACGGACAATGTCAGTGCTTCGTCTTTATGGTGTTTCTTTGTTGTGTTCATACCTTGACGAACGAAAAGGCGCTGAGCTAAATATATATGTCGTTCTCATTTCGGAATTAATGGAAGAATGAGGGCTCTTCCGCTTCAACTGATCGTTCGCAGAATTGTTCACGGCACTGGGCTATAGTTGCCGGTTCCTGCTGCGTTGCCGCCCCCTTCCGGTGCCAAAGCGTCGTTTTGTGAAACCGGTGCAAAAACATCAGACCACGGTAAACTGCTCGACAAACTGTGAGGGAGCATACGTGCTATTGCCTAAGTAGTCGATCTTGAGCGTATGCGTGCCTAGAGTGAGCTTCGTCGTATCGGCGCCGTCGAGGTGCAGCCACCCTGAGATCGCCTGACATGCATCACCCTCGTTGGTATGCCATTGGCCGCCGGCAGCATGGTCATCGATGTAGTAGTTCACCGCACCACAGATGTTCTTGTGCTCGGTCGGGCTATTGAGCTCTACGAACACGTTCACCGCGTCTCCCCGATGAATAGGGATGCCTACGAGCAACCAGGTATCCGCGTTAGATTCAGGGCTTACTGTGGTAGGGAGCAGGGCTCCTTGAGGGGACTTCGTAGAGGGCGAAGCAGCGGCGGTCGGTGTGCTCGTTGCCGTCGCCTGAGCTGTTGCCGTCGGCTGGGCTATTGTCGTCGTGGTGCTCGCATTTACACCGGCACTAGACGATGCGTTCGATACGGGTGGGGTTGTATTAAGCAATCCTAACCCGAAAACAGCTGCGAAAAGGATCGCAATGATGATCACGGATGCAATTATGCCTGCTATAAGACTACGCGCTACCATTTGATGTCCACTCCTGTCGCGCTCTTCTGCCTCTTTAAAACCGTTTAGGTTTAACAAGGCTAACGTGGTTTGTGCAGATAGCCGTTATGGTCGCGATTAAGAGACAAAACGCGACTCCTACAACGAGCCCTAGTCGCCTCGCATTGTCTCAGTCGCAGGAATCGCGCCGCGGGATCAACTCGCATGAACAGATTCTTAAATGGCTATCTTCACGTTTTGCGCCCTCACGGTCACAGGACTCATCGGGTTTCAGCGCCGCTGCACCGGCTGATCGAAGATAGTTCAACAGGCGAAGATGAGAAGACGCTGAGCGTTATAAATAAGAGCGGATAATAAAATCGTTATGCGTCACTCGCAAGCATCGCGATCTATTGACAAAAAAGGAGAAGGACATGGCATTTACGATCAAAGAGAATATTTCGTGGGTTGGGAAGGTTGACTGGGAACTAAGGACATTTCACGGGCAGGAGCTTTCGACACATCGCGGTTCGAGTTATAATTCCTACCTGGTAAGGGACACAAAAACGGCGTTGATCGACACGGTGTGGGGGCCGTTTTCGGGTGAATTCATTGAGAACCTTAAAAAGGAGATCGCACTTGACGAGATTGACTTTGTCATAGCAAATCACGCGGAATCTGACCACAGCGGGGCGTTGCCGGAACTGATGCGCCTTATCCCCGACATCCCGATCTATTGCACGTCGAACGCGACAAAATCCCTTAAGGGCCTTTATCATGAGGACTGGGATTTTCAGGTGGTAAAGACCGGAGACACGCTCAGTCTCGGATCGAAAGAGCTCATATTCATTGAAGCTCCGATGCTCCACTGGCCGGACAGCATGATGAGTTATCTCACGGGCGATAACGTCCTTTTCAGCAACGACGCATTCGGTCAGCACATCGCCACGGAACACATGTACAATGACTTGGTGGATCAGGCAGAGTTGTTTCAGGAAGCCATCAAATACTATGCGAACATCCTGACGCCGTTCAGCAAGCTGGTTGATAAGAAAATTAAGGAAATAATAGCTTTGAATGTTCCAGTGGATATGATCTGTCCGAGCCACGGAGTGATTTGGCGTAAAGATCCATTACAGATCGTGAAAAAATATGTTGAATGGGCACGCGACTATTCCGAAAACCAGATCACCATTGCTTACGACACCATGTGGAACGGAACGCGGCGCATGGCTGAGGCTATAGCAAAAGGAATCACAGCGGCCGATCCAGACGTCACCGTAAAGCTGTTTAACGTTGCCCGATCAGATAAAAGCGATCTGATTACGGAAATATTCAAATCGAGGGCGGTTCTGATCGGATCACCAACCGTGAACAAGGGGATACTTTCCGCCGCGGCCGCTGTTCTGGAAGAGATGAAGGGGTTGAAATTTCAGAACAAAAAAGCAGCTGCATTCGGGTGTTATGGATGGAGTGGCGAGGCGATAGCGGTTATATCTGAAAGGCTTAAAGAAGGCGGTTTCCACGTATTGAATGACGGGATCATGGAGCTATGGAATCCCAACAGCGAAGCGATCGACAATTGTACCCGTTTTGGGAAAGACGTGGCATTGAACGTGCGGTAGCGGCTCTTGATGTAGGGAAAAGCAGAGGGGCCGGCTCAATTAGACCCGTATCCTCTTAGCACGAATTACGGTGAAGGCGATGAAAGGACACTTGCATTCACGCGTAGCTGTGAGTTTCGTCCAAAGCGGTTGAAGCCCTGCCGATTGTCGACGTGTGCCTCAGTACTATTCGTAAGAGCTATGTATAAACGACGCTTTTCCCTTCGCGAAAAGAGCCTTAACATAGCAACGTAAACTAACCCGCCAGGCACAGAAACGAACGATCAGAGGTGCGTGGGATGTCTGTAATCGAAATTCACAACTTGACAAAGCGTTACGGAAAACATGTAGCCCTTGATGGCATTGATCTCGAGGTTGAGCAAGGCGAGGTTTTTG
>Ga0209538_1001630_pt1 | contig 11813 bp, 9 predicted proteins | sample BarGraNGADG00211_2_FD_184492 | JGI IMG/M metagenome (GOLD analysis project Ga0209538, IMG submission 184492) | Arctic peat soil microbial communities from Barrow, Alaska - Barrow Graham LP Ref core NGADG0004-211 (SPAdes) (version 2) | ecosystem: Environmental > Terrestrial > Soil > Wetlands >... | reverse complement strand
GACGCTCCCGGAGGCTTGGCTTCGCCGTGCTCACGCGGGAATCCCCGCCGTCGACAGCGGCTCGAAGCGGAAGGCGAGATCAAGGCGGGTGAGGTCAACCAGCGTGAACCTTAGCATCCGCAGCAGGTCGAAGAAGAAACCGCGGAGCGGTCAAAAACTGCCGGAGGGTTCTGCGCGTCGCCAGCGCGCTCGCCTCTAGTTGGCGGTGGCCGCAGCGTCATCGTTGGTGAGTAACTCCTTCGCCACATCCACAGCCGCGGCCGCGTCGGCAGCGTAGCCATCGGCGCCTATGTCGCGAGCGTAGGCACGAGTAACCGGGGCGCCGCCGATGAGCACCTTAGTGCCGCTTAGGCCGGCGTTGCGGATCGCAGTGACCACGTCGCGCATGCCGGGTAGGGTCGTCGTCAGGAGGGCCGAGATGCCTACCAATTGGGCCCTGTGTTCCTGTGCGGCCGCCGCGAAAGCCTCTGGGCTCACGTTCGTGCCCAGATCTATCACCTCGATGTTGGCGCCCTTCAACATCATGCCCACGAGGTTCTTGCCGATATCGTGGAGATCGCCTTTGACGGTGCCGACGACTGCAGTCGCCACAGGCCGAATGCCGGCACCGACGAGGAGCGGTTCCAACACCGCTGTCGCCTCTTTCATCGCACGCGCGGCGATGAGCATCTCCGGGACGTAGAGTTCCTCGCGCTGGAAGCGAACGCCAACTTGCGCCATTGCGGCCGTCATCGCGTCGAGGATAGCCTGCGGTGGCTGTCCTTCGGCGATCGCTTCATGTGTCAGCCGTGCGGCCGTAACCCGGTCGCCGACCTCAATCGCGGCGGTGAGCGCTTGAAGGTCAGCCATTCCCCATCTCCTCTGGCACAAAAGGGCTCATGCCACGCCGGCATCAACACCGAGAGTTAGTGCCTCTCCACAGCACCAGTGAAGTTGGCGAGGACCTACTGACGGACAAGGCGCATGGCGATGTCGGCCCAGTCCCAGAGCCGCTGCGGGCGATAGCGGACGGTGCTGACGTCCTTGAGGGTGAGTTCCAGCGGGCAGCCATGCCGGGCGCACGTTTCGATAGTGTCCTTTAGGTCCGCTTCCACGGCTTCAGGATCCCACGTGTCGGCGGCGAGGAACGCCGGATTGGGCTTTCTGGAGAAGACAAAGTCCCGTCCGATCTTCTCCGCTCCTCGTTCGACGTTCACCCAAGGACTCATGGAGATCTTGCGGAGATTCGGGATCGCCCGCACGACGTCGATCTTGTTATCGAGGACGTCGCAGCAGCCGTAGTACACCAAACCGAACCTGGCATACCATTTGACCGCGTAATCGACTTCAAATTCCTTGAACATGGCTGGGGACACGGACGTGAATATCTGCGCCATACCCATCGTCCATATGTCCTCTGCACGAGGACGTGCCGGGTCGAAGCCGGGATGGGGAAGCTCGTCTGTGTAGGCTGGCGTGGTGGCAATAGTTGCTTGCCCGTATCCCAGCAGGCCCCTCGCCTCCATGTCGTCGAGCATGCTCAGATAGGCATCGGTCAGCTTTGAGATGATCGCGTGCATGAACCGCGGTCGCTCGATCAAGTCGAGGAGCAAGGCGTCGGCGCCGCGCCAGGCGCAGATCATGTCCCAGAGGTTATCCCCTCCGAGATACTCATCAGGGTCGTCCGGACCATACATGCCGTGGACGAGATCTCTCGTTTCCGGCTGCTCCGTTAGCGCTGGCCACTGGTTGACGCCTGGTACCCATCCCTGCAACCGTACGGGCATTACGCCTTCGAATATCTCTCTCGCCCTTTCCTCAAGTCTCGCTGTGGCCTCCTGGTCGAAGTAGACCTTGGGGGGTCGGATTCTCTCGACGTCCTCGTCTGTTCTCAAGTGGTCGACGAAGGCGTGGGACTGAACCCTATTCCGGGGATCCGTCACTTCGATCGTCGCCTCAATCCCGATTCCGAAGCCATCGCTTCGAAGGACTTTCGGGACGATGAGCTCAGGCTCGACGACCATGTCCCCTCGCATGTGCCTCCAGCAGTACAAGGTCCTTCGGAACTCGGCCTCTATGCCGCGGCAAAACGGATCCTCGGCTTGAAGCACGAGTGTTGGGTCTCCGTCTAGTTCGTTCCACGGCACATGTGATTCAACCGTGACCATTGGCCGGACCGGATTCAGGCCGTTCAGCGCCTTCCACAAAGAGATGGTCTCCTGCTGCGCGGGAAGCGCGGAGATTTCCGTGACTTCCTTGGCAAGTGCCCGCAGGATCTCCCGGTCTTTCGGCCGCAGATTCATCGCCACACCCCTCCGATCCGGTTTGACAGACTTCGATTGACAGCATACGATTGCACAAGGAGATGTCAAGTTCGGCTCCGGACCCACCGACTCTTGGTGATTGTTACGGGGATCGTGATATGGGCCGATGGTTGCGTTCCTGTGACGAGCGACGGCGCGCCCGGATGCTTCTGAATTGGCCTGACGAAGGACGGGAGAGCACGATGGTCATGACCGCGCTCGAACGGGTGATGACAACCGTCAATCACGGGATTCCCGATCGCGTTCCGGTCGACCTCCACAATTTCCTGGCTGCTATCCGTTACTCCGGCCTGCCGCTTGGCGAAGCGCTACAGGACGGCGAGATGCTCGCAGAATCGCAGCTGAGATACTGGAAGGATTTCCAGCACGACGTGCTCCTCGTCGAGAACGGTGTCGTCGCAGAAGCGCAGGCCTGCGGCTGCACGGCCGCCTATCCGGACGACCAACCAGCCGACATCGTCACACACGTGCTTGCGGCTGGGCTCGAACGTGTTGTCGACCTCGAGGTGCCCGATCCCTTCACCACGCACCCGATGTGCGAGGTCCTCAAGGCTGTGCGAATCCTCGTCCGCGAGGTTGGGGACCGCGTCTTCGTCATGGGTCGTGCTGACCAAGGTCCAGCCGCGCTGTTCGGTGCTTTGCGAGGCTACGAGCAGTTCATCCTGGATCTCGCCCTGAACGAGCAACCCGAGCTCATTCGCCAGACGCTCGAGTTCTGCACCCGCGTGCACCAACGGTATGCCGAGGCGTTCCGCGAGGCGGGTGCGCATGGCACGTCAATGGGTGGAGCGGGCGTCGACCTTATCGGTCCACGCCTGCACCGTGAGTATTGCCATCCGTTTGCGACCCAGGTGATCCAGGCCGTAGGCAGTGCGGACTACCCATTCGCTCTCCACATCTGTGGCGACGCCACCGAGATCGTGCCCGACATGGTGGCGACGGGGGCCCAGATCCTCGAACTGGACTACAAAACGGACATGCGTGTCGCAAAGGAGGCCCTCCGAGGCCGGGCGACGTTCCTCGGCCCGATAGATCCCGTCCTGCTCTGGGGGGCGGAGTCTCCATCCGAAATCGAAACGGCAGCCCGACAGGCAATCGAGATCCTGGCTCCGGGCGGTGAGTTCATTCTTGGGCCAGGCTGTGCCCTGGGACTCGATACGCCCCCGGCGAATATCCACGCGTTAATCGAGAGCGCGCAGAGATACGGTCGCTACAAGCCCGACGGATCGCTCGCGGCGGGCATGTAGTGAGATGTGCGTCGACGCGTTCGCGGCGCGGGCGGGCGAGCGACCGTGCTTGCCGCGGTGCGCGCCGTGGGCGAGCCTGAACCCGGCGCACCGGTGACAGCCCGATGAACGCGACGTGGGACGTGCTGGGCCTTGGCGCTGTTGCCGTGGACGACATGGTGTACGTCGACGGATATCCGCTGCCCAATACGAAGGTGCCCATCATCAACGAGCGCCGCGAGGGCGGGGGATTGGCCGGCACCGCCCTCGTGACCGTCGCGCGGCTCGGCGGTGTCGCGGCGTACCTCGGCGTCTTGGGCAACGACGTCCTGTCTCGCTTCGCCATCGCCGAGCTCGAGCGAGCGGGTGTGGACTGCTCCGGAGTCGAGCGACGACCCGACGCACGCCCGATCCATTCGGTGATCATCGTCGACCGCCGGACCGGTCAGCGCACGCTCTTCTACTCCATGGCGGGCGTATCCAACCCGGATGTTGCCGATATCACGCCAGAATTGATCGGAGCCTGTCGCGTTCTTCTCGTCGACAGCACTGTGGCGATCCCGGCTCTTCACGCGGTCGATCTCGCACGCCGAACCGGTGTCCAGGTGGTTGCTGATCTCGAGCCCTCGGACGGCGTGGGGGTATCGGAACTGGTTCAACAGGTTGACCACCTGATCGTGGGCTTGGATTTCGCGCGCGACGTAACAGGCGCGCGAAGCCCAGAGGAGATGGTGCGCGGGCTCTGGCTCCCGTCTCATACGGCGTGCGTTGTAACCGCCGGGGACCAGGGATCCTGGTATCTGGCGCGCGAAACCGGCGGCCACATCCAACACTGCCCGGCCTGGCGCGTGCAGGTCGTTGATACAAACGGGTGCGGCGACGTCTTTCACGGCGCGTATGCAGCCCGGATCGCACGCGGTGACGGTGTCGCACGAGCGATCGCCGTCGCGACGGTTACGGCCGCCCTGAAGGCAACCCAACCTGGGGGGCAGCAAGGCATTCCCGACTGGCCGACCGTGAGTCGTCTGATGGAGGCGTCCGGCCTGAGCGAAACGCCGGGCGCGAACGGGACGGACGAGATTCGGCCTGTGCGGGCGACGATTGGTCTACCCGCGTGAACGCCGCGCCGAGTCCCGGAGGTTGGCCATGGACGCCGCACGACTGACCCAGACGCTCGTGGAAGGCCTTGCCGAGATTCCGCTGCTCGATGTGCACACCCACCTCGACGCGGGACACCTGAGCGCACGGGGCCTCGACGACGTTCTGCTCTACCACATGCTGGTGTCGGAACTGGGCAGCGCCGGTTGTCCGACGCAGGCACGTCTCTCAGAGGATCCCGACCCGCTGGAGGTCGAATCCAGGCTGGCCGAAGCGATCCCATACCTGCCCCGGATCCGGAATACGAGTGGCGCCTGGGGCGCCCGGATCATCCTTCGCGACCTCTATGGGCTCGAGGGCCCGCCGGACGAAGCGACATGGCGACACGTTCATGGCGTCATCCGGGAACGCGCCGCAGATCCCACGTGGGCCCGCGACATCCTGCGTCGCGCTGGCGTTCAGCGAGCCTGCACAGAGTGGTGGCGCCAGCGTGACGGCTCGGCGGACGATGTCCTTCAGTACGCGCTCGAATGGGCCTTCTTCGCGCGCGCTCAATGGGGGATTAACGATATCCCGGTGCACGAGCTCGAACGCGCGTGGAGCCAGGACCGGCCAGGAGCGCCCCTACCGGTCACGATGGGACGCGATCGGCCTGAGTCGGACCGTCGGATTGCCACGGTGGACGACGTGCACGCTGCCGTGCAGCACTACGTCGCTCGGATCCCCTATGGGGCCGTGTTGAGCACCGCGCAGCACATCTCCACGGACATCACCTTGCGTGCTGTCACGGAGTCCGACATGGCCCGCGCTCTGGCTCGCCGCGATATCGCCACGGTCGAAGATCGCGACGTCTACGCCAGCTACATCCTCGAGGCCTTCCTGAGCGATCTCGAGCGGCATGGCAGCGAGATCTTGTTCCAGTTCTCCATCGGGGCCGAGCCATTGCCGTACGAAACGGGCAGCAAGCTTCGACAGGAGACGATCTTCGAGGTCGCCGAGCTCGCGGCGCGTCATCCGGCGCTGCGGTTCCAGGTCTTCCTGGCCAGCGAACACGCGAATCAGGCGTTCTGCACGCTGGCACGCGAGCTGCCCAACATCTCCCTCGCGGGCTTCTGGTGGCACAACCTCTTCCCCGGCGTCATCCGCAAACTCATGTTCGACCGCCTCGACATGGTCGCCCTCAACAAGCAGATCGGCTTCTTCAGCGACGCCTATTGCGTGGAATGGACGTACGCCAAGGCGATGATCATCCGGCGTCAGTTGGCGGCCGTTCTCGCGGACAAGGTCGGGCAGGGGCAGTACACGGTTGACGACGCCCTGGGGATCGCTCGCCAGATCCTCTTCGAGACGCCACAGGAGCTCAACGGCATGAGCCCGGGCACAGTTCCAGCTGCCCTCCCGGCCTGAGACGACCACATCCCGCGAGGTGACCCATGCTGAAGATGCTTGATGTGAAGAAGACCGAACGGTTCCGGCTCGCCGGTGAGCTGATCGAGCAGGCGTATCGGCACGTCGAGATGGATGTTCCACCGATTGTTGTCCAGGATGCCAACTACTCGCTCGCGGGCGAGGCACCCGGTACCGTCCCGGCTGACTATTTCGATGAGGGTGCGTTCGCCTCGGTCCTCGCCCACCAGGGCCGAAAGATCTCGGCGCATCTCGAGCAGTTCACCGATCAGTACATTCCCTTCCTCTTCCCGTGGTACGGAACTGGAGTGGTCCCTTCGGCCCTCGGCTGCGACATCCTCTTCCAGCCCGATGAAGAGCCGGCCGTTCGGGGGGCGATCATGTCGCTGCCGGAAGAGATCAAGCGTCTCGTGCCACCGGATCCGCAGCGCGACGGGCTCATGCCGCGCGTCTTGCGGTGTATTGACTATCTGCGCGCGAACAGTGACCTCCCCGTGTCATTCACGGACTGCCAGGGTCCGTTCAATATCGCACTCAACCTCGTCGGGCTCGAGACGATCTGCCTATGGATGTACGACTGCCCGAACGTGGTCCATGAGCTCATGGACTTCTGCACCACTGTCCTCATCGACTGGGTGAAGGTGCAGAAGCAACATGCAGGCCAGGAGCTCGAGTCAGGAGCCTTCCCGCATTTCGTGGCCCTCCCCAAGGGCCACGGTGGTGTCTGGATCTCGGACGACGACTGCACAGTCATCTCGCCTGACCTCTATCGCAGGTTCGTGGTCCCCTATAACTCGCGAGTCTTCCGGGCATTTGGTGGCGGCACCCTTCACTACTGCGGCACGGCCACGCACCAATTCGAGAACTTCCTAGCGACCGACGGTCTCAACGGGATCAACAACTGGTGCATGGGCGATTTCGACCAGGTGTTCCGGGCACAGGAGCTCTTCGAGGGTCGGATCGTCCTGATGGTCGACGACTACGCGCCCCTCGATATCGAGGGCTACTACTCGCGGCTGATCGCCGACCTGAAGCTGAAGGGCGTCATCCTGACTGTCTTTCCCGCCTGGTCGCTTGCGACGGTAGGCCGACGCACCGAGACCCATCACCGCGACGGTGCGCAGGTCGGCCAGCATGCCTGGCGTGTGATCCACGAGCAGCTACGCAAGCGCCGGGCGGCGTCCTTCAGCATGCCCGGTTTCGCAACAGCCGATGCCGAGACGCGCCCGACCGGGCGCTGAATGACCCGACTCACCGTCCCAACCCCAGGAGGAACCCATGGCCGACTTGTCCGCCCTCACCGCAGCCGTTGAAGCGGGCGACCAGCGGACTGCTCTCGCCGTCACCCAGGGCGCGATCGATGACGGAATGGCGGCGCAAGCCATCCTCGACGCCATGTCCTCGGCTATGGAAGTGATTGGCGGCAGGTTCCAGCGCAATGAGATCTATGTCCCTGAGATGCTCATCAGCGCCCGAGCGATGAAGCTTGCCACCGCTGTGCTTGAACCCCACCTCGTGAAGGCCGGCGTGCGGCCAGAGCACACAGCGGTCATTGGGACGGTTGCGGGCGATCTCCACGATATCGGAAAGAATCTCGTGGGGATGATGTGGAAGGGCGCCACGATCGCGGTGATTGATCTCGGCACGAATGTCCCTGCCGACCGGTTCGCGTCGGCGGCCGTTGAGCATGGGGCCTCCCTCGTGGGCATTAGCGCCCTACTGACGACCACCATGGTTGGGATGCGAGATGCCGTGGCCGCGGTTCGAGCCGCGGCTCCCCGGGCAATGGTTATGGTGGGTGGCGCCCCCGTCACGTCCGAGTTCGCAGAGTCGATCGGTGCCGACGGCTACGCTCCCGACGCCGCCGCCGCTGTAGACGTGGCGAGACGGTTGCTGGCCTCGGTTCCTCGCCCGGTCGCTCCTGGTCGGCACGGCGTCGGCTCGATCTCAGGACCTGAGACGTGATTGCGATGACCCCGCGAGAGCGAGTCCTCATTACCATCCGACACGAACAGCCAGACCGGGTCCCTCATCACTTCAGTTACACGGCACCGGTGCGCAGGAAGCTCGAGGCTTACTTCGACACGTTGGACCTAGACCGGGTCCTCGACAACCACATCGCGAAGTACAAGCCTCGTTGCGACGATTTCCTGGTCGAGGTCGGGCTCGGGCTGTGGCGGGACGAATTCGGCGTGGTGTGGAACAGGCAGGGGGACGCGGACGTCGGCGCGGTCGCGAACTGCGTTCTCGAGAACCGTTCGCTGGACGGGTACTCGCTTCCTGATCCGCATCTGCCCTGTCGATACGACAAGCTGCCGGCCTTCATCGATGCGAACCGTGAGCGATTCCGGGTCGTCAATCTTGGGAAGTCCCTCTTCGAGCGCGCCTGGTCCATGCGCGGGATGGAGGACCTCCTGATTGATATGGTCGAGGCGCCGGAGTGGGTCGAGGAGTTGCTTGACGCGATCACCGAGTTCAATCTCGGCAACATCGCCGAGGTCACGCGGTTCGACATCGATGCCGTCATGTTCGGGGATGACTGGGCTGCGCAGCGCGGCCTCATCTTTAGCCCGCACCTGTGGCGACGTCTGATCAAGCCACGCCTCGCGAGGATGTACAGCGTGGTCAGGCATGCGGGCAAGGCCGTCTTCATCCATTCGTGCGGCCGCGTCCAGGAGCTCTTCCCCGAACTGATCGAGCTGGGTGTGGATGTCTTCAACCCTTTCCAGCCCGAAGTGATGGACCTCGTCGAGGTCAAACGTCAGTTCGGCCACCAGCTGACTTTCTACGGTGGCGTGAGTCTCCAGCGGGTTCTTCCGTTCGGCACGCCTCGGGAAGTACGGGAGGAGGCCCGGCGGCTCATCGACGAAATCGGCCCCGGAGGCGGATACATTCTGGCGCCTTCGCACGACATGCCAGCGGACGTTCCGATCGAGAACATCGTGGCGCTGCTCGAGGCTGTGCGCAGTCAATGATTCATAAGGTGGCCATCCGGGGCCTGCGCGATCCACGCCACGATTCGAATGCCGCATCGCGCTGGCGGTGCAATCGCCGGCATGCCCCAGGCAGCGGCACAAGGAGGCGGTTCTGTGGTCGCTAGCTTCGGGAGCCTCTCGCGCAAGATCGTCGAGACGGATGGCCTGGGTCGGCCGCGGAGGATCCTGGCAGTCACGCCCCTCGGGCGGGGCTGGACCCTGCCCTTCCGCGATGTCCGCTACGACGCCGTCGATGTCGAGTACCTGCTCCGCGATGACCAGGCGGCGCGCTGGCCGGGCCTGGCGTCTCATTGGCCTGAAGCGCCGGCCCGACGTTGGCTTCCGTGGGCAGTTGTCCATCAGGCCCTTTCCATGCCGCATGTGGCTCACGTTCACTCCGACGCCGTTTGTACGATCGCAGCTGCGCCGGCCGGCCCATCGATTATCGGCGAGCTGTTCGGCACCGACGTGAGCTGGTTGCCGTTCGCGACCCCTGGCCGGGAGCTGGCCAAGCTGCTCGCCAAACAGCAGATCGGTTCGTGCGTCGTGGTCCAGCATCTCGGCCTGTTCGCGTGGGGTGACGCGCTTGCCGACCTCGAGACGCGCGCGACATTGATCGAGGCCAAGGCCTCCACTTGGCTGGAGGGTCGCCCGCGTGGAGGCCGTCCCGACCGAACGCCCGAGTCGCATGGCGCCGAAACCGAACGGTGTCAGGTGTCGATCCGCGGTCAGCTGTCGAAGCCGCACCGGCTGGTCCTTGCACTCGACACGCAAATGCGCTCCATGGCTGCCCGAGACGACATTGACGCAGTCGTGCGAACAGCGCCCGGGGTCGAGCTGACATGGCCGTGGGACGCCACGACTGTGGTCGCGCACGGCTCGCCCCCCGTCGGTGTGGCGTCGGGAGGTGGCGCAGGCCCCGCACCGTTTCCGACGCCGGGGGCCGCCGGAGCAGAGCAAGGGTCAGTGGCATCGGCGCCACCTCGGGTGGTGCTGGTGCCGGGTGTCGGGCAGATCAGTGCTGGTGACGACGTCGCCGATGCGGACAACCTCTCCGCCGTCGCGGGGCATTTGCTTCGGGTTACCGCCGCCCTCATCGATCGCTTCGGTACCTTCGACGCCCTGCCCGAGGAAGCGTCGGCCGATTTCTGGCCAGCGATGAATACGGCTCTCGACGTTGAGGGCGCGCCGTTCCGAGGTCGGGTCTACATCGTGACCGGAGCGGCGTCCGGGATCGGTCGAGACATCGCGCGTCACCTGGCCGCGATAGGCGCCAACCTCGGGCTCGCGGACATTGACGCAGAGGCGCTGGGCCAGACGGCAGACGAGCTCGATGGGCCGTCCGGTCGACCCGTCACCGTCGGAGGGGACCTCACCGACGAGGCGGTCGCAGCGGAACTCGTCAGCGCGACCGTTCGACGGTTCGGTGGGGTCGATGGAGCAGTACTCAACGCGGGAGTCGCAATCCCCGGCGAGATCACCGGCCTGTCCGCAGCCGATTGGCGTCGGAGCCTCGATGTGAATGCGACTTCGCATTTCTTGCTCGCGAAGTGCCTGTTGCCGGTCCTCCGGGCCCAGGCGCTGGGTGGAAGCCTCGTTTTCATCGGCTCGAAGAACATGTTTAGCCCGGGGGCTGGCTTTGGCGCATACAGCGCTTCGAAGGCAGCACTTGCCCAGCTCGCTCGGACGGTAGCCATCGAAGCAGGTGCGTTCGGAGTTCGATCGAACATCGTCAACCCGGACAACGTCTTCGAGGGCTCTGCGCTGTGGTCTCCTGAACTCCGCGCACAGCGCGCCGCTGTCTACGGGATCCGCCCGGAGGATCTAGAGGCCTACTACACGCAGCGGAATCTCATGAAAGTCCCCATCACCGGAAGGGACGTCGCCAAAGCGGTGGCATTCATGCTCTCGGATGACGCCTGGCGAACAACGGCGTGCGTCCTCACCGTCGACGGCGGTGTTCCGGGCGTGTTTCCCCGTTGACGTCACTCATGAAAGGTGTGCCAAGCGATGCCTGAAGAAGACAGCAGCGGCAGCAAACAGTTCCACGAAGACATCCCGCAACGAGGAGAGCCTTTCTTCCTCAAGGGCTCGGGTGCGTACGACTGGGGCATGCAGCACCGACTGGCGCGGATCTTCCGCCCGGAGAGCGGACGCACCGTGATGCTGGCCATCGATCATGGCTACTTCCAGGGTCCCACGACGGGTCTGGAGCGCGTCGACCTGAACATCCTGCCCCTCGTACCGTACGCCGACGCCCTGATGCTGACGCGCGGCATCCTGCGCTCAATCGTGCCCCCGCGGATCCAGCAGGGGTTCGTGGTCCGTGCAAGCGGCGGGCCGAGCATCCTGAAGGAGCTCTCGAACGAGCAGCTGGCAATCGACGTCGACGACGCCGTTCGTCTCGGCGCTGCGGCCATGGCGGTCCAGGTGTTCATCGGCGGCGAATTCGAGACGCAGTCGGTTCACAACATGACTCGTCTCGTGGACGAGGGCTACCGACGGGGCATCCCGGTTCTCGGCGTCACCGCGGTGGGCAAGGAACTCGTGCGTGACGCCCGTTATCTCGGGCTCGCGACGCGCATCTGCGCGGAACTCGGCGCCCAGATCGTCAAGACCTACTTCTGCCCGGAGGGGTTCGAACAGGTGGCCGCCGGGTGCCCGGTCCCGATCGTGATGGCAGGTGGCAAGAAGCTTTCGGAGCTCGATGGGCTGACCATGGCCTACAACGCGATCCAGCAGGGCGCGGCGGGCGTCGACATGGGACGGAACATCTTCCAGAGTGACGCGCCTATCGCGATGCT
>Ga0209538_1001629_pt1 | contig 11822 bp, 13 predicted proteins | sample BarGraNGADG00211_2_FD_184492 | JGI IMG/M metagenome (GOLD analysis project Ga0209538, IMG submission 184492) | Arctic peat soil microbial communities from Barrow, Alaska - Barrow Graham LP Ref core NGADG0004-211 (SPAdes) (version 2) | ecosystem: Environmental > Terrestrial > Soil > Wetlands >... | reverse complement strand
GCGTCGAGGCAAAAGCCGCCAACCTGCTATACCTCGTGGTGAAGAACCACGCGTTCTTTGATGGAAACAAACGCATCGGGGCTGCACTGTTTCTGTGGTTCCTCGATAAGAACAATGCCCTCTACGACGCATCTGGCGAACGCCAGTTCTCGGACGCCGCCCTCGTGGCTACGACGCTGTTGATCGCAGAAAGCAAGCCGGATGAAAAGGACGTCATCGTTCGCATCGTGACAAACCTGCTCACCGAACGGCCAAGGGGGACAGTCTCATGACAAGTGGCACAAGGAACACATCTGGGCGTTTGCGGGCCAGAAGCTTTGGATGTCTACCTGTCAGAAATTGAACCTTCATAACTGCTAGGCAGCAGAGCGGGGCAGATGTCCATTCGTATCAACGACCAGTGGAGGATCTGCTTCTACTTCAACAGTGGTGAAGCTACAGAAGTATCGATCACCGATTATCACTAGTTTAGGGGGTGACATTATGAACACACTGCATGAACCTACACCCGGAGAGATTCTGAAGAGTGAGTTTTTGGATGCATATGGCATTACAGCGTATCGCTTGGCTCGTGATGCTAAAATGCCGCCAACTCGCGTTTCGGAGATTATCCGCGGCAAACGCAGCATTAGCCTGGATACTGCTCGCAGGCTCTCCCGGTACTTTGGTACTACTGTTTCCTTCTGGATAAACTTGCAGGTACAGTATGACCTTCTCACCACGGATCCGAAGGTGAAGAGGGAGATCGCCAGAATTACTCCGGTCACGTCCGTCGCTCCAACAAAGAGAGACCGGTCTGCTGGTAGCACAGGATTCCCAATCCTCGGTCTACCGTAACACGCAACTATTAAGGAAACAGCCAAGACGCTCCCTCGGAGACACAAACCTCAGGGGAAGCCTTTCCTTTGGTCCGTCCTTCCCCCCTGAGCATTTCTTTTCAATGCCCCTCGCCTTTCAGTGAAAGGCGAGGGGTGCTTCTGAGGGGTGCTTTCGCCGTGCAGGTGGGAATCCATCCGTTGTTCTTGTCAATGTACCACTGCGTGCCTATTTACCAGCTGACCCCAATTCGCCCGAGCAGCGTATCACAAAGGAGAAGTATCACTCAAGCTTTATAGTAAGCTTCTTCCCACATGCTGCAGCGAATTGAGCAATTGAACGAATGCTGCCAAGATATCCTTCCCGCTCCATACGAGCAATCTGTGGTTGAGTACGCCCCATTCTAGCTGCAAGATCTGCCTGGGTAAGACCACAGTCCTTCCTTGCTTTTGCCAAACGAAGTGCGATTTCTGCCTCTTCCCACACCCCTTGCATCTTGACAGAGAGAACTGGATCGGCGGCAATAGCCTCTTTCGTCTCCCTGCGTAGACGTTCGCTAGCCTCGATGACCTCTCTGGAGACGAGAGGCGCGCTTGCTGCTTTCCTCCTCGTAGTATTCATCTCTCCTTACCTCCACATTCCCTTCTTGAGCTGCACCAACTTCCTGCGTGCCAGGTTGATCTCCTTAAGTGGCGTCTCTCTCGTCTTCTTGACAAAGGCAACAAGACCATAGATCAAGTTGCCCCCGTTCCAATAGTAGTACAAGATACGCGCCTGTTGGCCATCATCGTGTGCTCGAATCTCGAAGATTCGTTTCTCCTCATCAACAATACGCCCTTGGGGAAACGCAAGAGTCCCCTTCTCTTCCAGGAACCCAACAAGCTCCCACAGCTCACCCCGCAATTCCAGTGGCAGTTCTGCCATCTCTTCTCTTGCCGGTGAAATCAACACGAACTGCTTCCTCATCCAGTGCTCACCATGCCCTCCCGAGACATCCTCCTTGATCTACCGCTCAGAATTACACGAACAGCTAATCAACAAAGGACATACCAATATTGTTATGACTACCACAGAAAAGTCAAGGACCTACACTTGGAAGGAATGACCACCTTCGTCTATCCAGCGTTGATGGGTTTCACCACTGCATGCAGCATACCAATTCGTCTCTGTCCTTGTCCTTCATCTGTCCTTCTCGTACGGTTCCGTCATTCCCGTACGGTTCCGTCATTCCCGCGAATGCGGGAATCCATTCTTTGCCCTCTATTCGTCATTCCCGCGAAGGCGGGAATCCAATCCTCGTCCTTCCCTCTTTACGGGATGTTGATCGACGGGTCGATGGCATGGAGCGCAGCTACGGTCAACCGTATCTCGAGGTGTCGGGGACTATCGCTGCAGTTTCTTGTATATCTCTTTGCGGTCTCCAATGTGTATGATGATCGCACGGTCTTTGCCTTCAATAGCAAACACGGCACGATATGGACCAGATCGTGCTCTGTAGAGAGAGCCTAGTTTATTTCCCGTGAGTCCTCCGTACTGGCCGGCGTTGATCTTCTTTACAAAAGAGTCCAGCAATTTCCTACGTTGATCAGAATTGGCAGTCAACCGTTTCAGGTCGTCAATAGCGCTCTGCTTTAGCGTTATCTCCATCTACAGTTGAGCCATCGCGTCATTAAGGGAAACAACTGCATCTTTTGGATCTGCCATTCGCTGCTTGGCAATCTCAATGTCTTCCACGTCTTCTATGTAGTCGACAAGTGCCTTGTTGATCACCCACGCTCTTGAACGTCCAAGTTCTTTCGCTACAGTGTCGACTTGAGATTTCAAGGCGTTGTCCATGCGAAGCGTTATTACTGTGTTTGCAGCCATGACACTCATCTCCTTTTTGTGCCCATCCCACACTACAACATATTACCCGTGATCACATCGTAATCGATACGCTGTCTAGTGTAGTCGAGTATTGTGAGATTTCAATGGATTCTCTTCTAGATTGCCGAGACCGCAACAAGACCGGCAAATCGTGCATTGTCAGCAATGCCCAGACTCTGGGACTTGGCTATCATGAACGAAGGGAAGGAACAGCCGACAAGTCACTTCCCCTGTAGACTCGTCGGCCTCGGAGCAAGAAACCACAGTCTGAGCCGGCTCTGACGTACCGATAGCGCCTGCGGGACACGAGATCTCTCCAACGGCTGAGTCCGGGCTGCGCTAACTGAGAACCCTCTCTCGACGCTTTTCCTTTCGCTCCACAACTGCCGATGTACGCATTCTTCCTACGACGGCAAGTAGTGGTTCCAGATCGCGACAAGAAGGTCGTAAGGACCCACCAATCTCCCCTATCTCCGCCGCCGATCCTCCCGAAGAACGACTGTTGCAAGGGAGGTAGCTGCTTTTTCTGGTAGCAGACGAACTTGCAGCCATCGCTGCGATCGACCAAGAGGAGGTAGGCACCCACGACGGTACATCCACGAGACAGAAGGACGACAAGGATTGGATTCCCGCCTGCGCAGCAGAGCGCCCCTCCGAGTACACCCCTCGGATACAAGAACATCCTCGGGGGGATGGGATAAAAGGGCTCGGGGGTGAGGGTGATCCCCAGGGCACGGCAGAAACGGACGAGATGCCCATTCATGAACTCGCTCCCGTTGTCCGCATGGAGGCAGATGACCTTCCCCGGATACCTGCGGAGACACAACTCCAGGGCAGCGACCACATAGATCTCTGCTTTCGTCCGGACGGCCCCCGCTTCCGTCCATCCCGTGCTCCGACCCGTGACGGTCAGGTTCCAGTCAACCACACCCTAGGGGTTCCGCGACAAATCGCAGTGGCAGGTGTATGTGGCCGTTGCTACCGAGACGTTCAACAGACCAGTTCTTCTCGCGTTTCCTCCTCTAGTTCTTATGCTCCTTCATGTCTACATGAGAGCAAACACTAGAGAATCAGGAAACGACCGGCCCGTGGGAAGATATAGGAGAGTGTCTGTGGCAAACATCAATAGTTGCAGAGTTGTTCCTCACCCCGCCATTCCCCCCCCGAGCACTTTATTCCCATGCGAGGGGTGCTTCTGAGGGGGTCTCGGCGAAGGTGGGAATCCACATCTCTGTCCCAGGTTCTGAACTTACCACTTTGGCCGCTGTTTACCAGCTGACCCCATATCGTTTTCTGCATTTCACTTGCCGTAACTATACATTTGTGTATAGTATCAGCATGTCAGATGCATACAGTGACAAGAACATGACGACACGTGAGGTACTGGCAAGGCTCCCATCTGTGTTCAGTGTGGATGATGTACGGCGAGTCAGCCAGTGGGAGGACTCACGCGTCTGGGTGGAAACCCGCCGGTGGGTTCAGCGCGGCTGGGCAACCCGCCTGCGACGCGGCGTCTACTCGTTGCACGTCATGGGTCGTTCCTACCCTCTCGATCTCGTGGAAGCGCTGCACGTAGTTCAACCGTCCGCGCTTGCGTATTGGACGGCCCTCGGCTACCACCACCTCACCGAGCAACTTCCCCCCACGGTGATCATCCAGACGCCGACGCCAGGAAGAACGATAACCACGTCCATCCGGGAACTTCAAGTACGCATTGTCCACGTACAGCCGTCGCGCTTCTGGGGCATCACGTCTCTCGCTGCCGAAGACGGTACGATAGCGGTGACGACTCCCGAGAAGACGATTCTCGACTGCCTCGACCGTCTCGACTTGTGCGGCGGCATCGTCGAGGTCGCCAAGGCGATCAAGACAGGCGCACATATCCTATCTCCTGCCGCTATGGCACGTGTTGCCCTTCGCTACGACAGTGACGTTGTGCGTCGCCGGCTGCTTGTCCTTGCCCTGCTGCTCGACTGGCATCCGTCCTGGCTTGCTGCACGCATCCCGGTCGCTTCGACCGCGGGATATGCATGGTTCGATCCCACTGCCCCACACAAGATCCTGTCACGCTCCACGCGCCTTTACATCAATGTCGCCACGGAGGACATCGTCAATGCAGAGTAGAGACGAAATCCAGCGAGTCGCTCGCCATGAAGGAGTGCCCGCTACTACGATAGAGAAGGATATGCTTCTCGACGTCATGCTGGATACGATAGCACGCGCACCATATGGCGCAGGAACTCTGTACTTCAAGGGCGGCACTGCCATTCGTAAGCTCTTCATCCCCGGCTATCGATACTCGGAAGACCTCGATTTTACCTTTGAGGGGTCGTGGAACATGGCGGCGCTGCGACACTGGCTTGCAGACATGGCGGCAGCAATGGAACAGACGACTGGCCAATCCAGGCGGAGTCTCACTGTGCGCGAGACTCGCAACGTGGTCGGCGAAGAAGCGCTCGATGCGCACCTGATCGTTTCATCGAGATTGAGTTCGACATTGACCCAGCGCATCAAGTTCGACATCACTCATTTCGAACACGTTCTTGACCCTGTCGAGGCACCTCTCAACTCCGGGGTCTTACTCCCATCATATTCACTTGAAGAGATCACAGCGGAGAAGACTCGTTCGCTCTTCCAGCGGGTGCGGCCGCGAGACCTCTACGATTTGGCTGTCCTGGCTTCACGCGTCGACCACACGACCGTCCGCAGGCTAGCAGACCAGAAGATGGCTTTTAAGAACGTCACGCCCTCATGGGATCGCCTTCTTGGCCGCAAGCCCGATTTCTCCGCCGCATGGCTGGCATCCCTCAAGAAACTCATGCGCGACGTGCCACCGTTCGAGCAATGCTGGCAGGTCGCCACGGACTACATGGTTACCCTTGGGCTACTTCCTCCACAAGATACTGGGTGAAGCACTGATTGAAGAGGCTCTCTTCCGCCACCAGACGGAGCCAAAGAAGTTGGTCCAGCGAAGTTACCACTCGCTACCTAATTACCACCTGACACCATATCAGATCTGTCATTCCCCCCCCCCGAGCCCTTTTGTCTAAGGCCCCCGAGCACTTTATTCCCATGCGAGAGGCGCTTCTGAGGGGTGCTCTCGGCGCAGGTTGGAATCCAGTCTGTCCCCTTACGACGCACAACTCTCTGTCTCAGGTGCTGAACTTACCACTTTGGGCTGGAATTACCAGCTGACCCCAAAGAACGGCCAGTTTGACATTGCATGGGGGCCGCCCAGAGTTACAGGGGCAGGTGCGGTGCATACGATGAAACTCATGAGAAAACGACTGTTCATGCTGTTCACTCTGCTCCTGCTGGTCGGCCTCTCTAGTAGGTTTATCCGTGAGGCAATAGGGTGCAAAGGACGCTGGAGTCAGTTGCTTCCCTGCTCCTGGAGCTGCACTGCACGGTCAAACGCCTGGCCAGCGCCCGCTTGGTTGCCGGCAGTGTCCCGAGCGACCGCGAGGATAAACCAGCCATCCGCACGCAGGGGGTTGCGGTCGACTGCAGCCTGCACCTCCAAGGCGGCTCGCGGATCCTCCTGGTCCAGGTACAGCCGCGCCAGTGCATCATGGTAGGCCCACATGCGTGGGTTGAGCCGCGCCGCCGTCTCGTACAGCTGCTGAACCTCCCGTCCGACCTCGTCCTGATCCCGCGCAGTTCCCTCTACGTGCGCCTGCAGGAACGCCGCCAAGTCCGCTTTCTGCTCAGCGCCGAACGGCGCCAGGCGCGTCGCCGTACGGTAACGGTACTCAGCAGCAGCGACGTCGCCCCGTGACACGGCCCGCTGGGCCAGGGCTGTATTGCTAGCCGACAGCAGGATGACAAACACGGCGCTCCAGATAACCACGACGAACGCGACGCCCGTCAGGAGGCGCGCAGAACGGGAAGCATGGTGGTAGCCCATGGCGACATGTGGCACGGTGGCACCCGGCTCGCGCCTCTCGCGCGACACCAGCAGACCACACGTGACGAAGAAGAGCACCGGCATGGCGAGCAGGGACCAGTCGAAGTCCACGGCAGCGTGGAGGACATTGCCGAACGCGCCCGCGAGCAGGCCGGCAAAGACCGCCGCCCCTTCCCTGCGGGCAATGCGCAGGCCCCGCCACAGGAGCGAGCCGATGAGGGCAAGAAACGCAACTCCCCCCAGGATGCCCATCTCCACAAGCTGCTCGAAGATGATGCTGTGGGGGAACTTGGCGTAGAAGGGTATACTGCGGAACTGCGTGTACACGTACTGGTACGTGCCCGCCCCCGTGCCCAGCACCGGGCGGCGCAGCAGCATGGCCCACGAGTCGCGGATCATGACCACGCGCGCGTACAGGCTGGCGTCCTGCACGCCGCCCACGAAGGCGAAGAGCTGCTTGATGCGCACTGTCATGCTGAGCAGCATGGGCAAGAAGACGGCCCGTTTGAACCAGAAGGTGAGGGCGAGGGCCGCAACGAGGAGGAACACAGCAAAGATGCCCTTGAGACGCTGCCCTCTTGAGAGCATGACCGGGAAGAGGATGAGGGTGATGAGAAAGGCCAGCAGGCCGCCACGTGACTGACTCAGGATCAGCATGACGACGAAGAAGCCGGCGAGGGCTCCATAGAGCACGCGCGCCCACCAGCGGCGGACGTCCAGCGCGCGGGCCAGCGCGAGGAACATGGGCAGGATGAGGAAGGCGGCAAAGGTGTTGCGGTACTGCAGGGTACTACTGACGCTGGTGCCCTGCGTCAGGCTGTGCGTGCCGAGCCACGTCCAGAAGGGACCGGTCAGCTGGCTGCTTGCGCCAGCATAGCCAAGGAGACCGATGAGGGACAACAAAGCGCCGACTCCAAGGAGCATGCTGACTGCGAGGTCGAGCTGAGCCGTGTGGCGCGTCACGTTGAAAACGATGTAAAAGAGGATGGCACAGAACAACACCTTGAAGAATGCCACCATCGTGGCCTGGAAGTAGACCGTCGCCACCATGGACAGCGCGCAGACGCCAAGGAAGGCCAGCATGGTAACGTCCACCGCACCTCCCGCGTGAGCCCAGCCGTGACGGGAACGCGTCAACACGAAGAGCAGGACGGCGGGCAAGGCCAGCAGCAGCATCAAGTAGGCCTGCCACATGAAGTAGCCGCCCTGGAACAGCGCACCGAACGCAGCCGGAACCAGTGCCAGGACCAGAATGAGCTTGTCGTACCGGTGCACGTCGTCGTTCACAGTTGGAAACCTCCTCCAGGGCGGGACTGAGCCGTGCCGTGGGCTCTCATAACAACTGGCATTGTACCGATTGTGGCAGCCTTTTGCAAGGAGAGCTTTTTCGTATGCACTGGGGCGCAGTACAACCTACAATACGCTGGCAAAGGCCGTCGAGCTCGATGTCACCATGACCGTTCACACGTCGTGAACATAGCCGGAACCTTCACAGTCCAATGGGCGCATCCGGAAGCAATGTCACGTTTACAGTATCCTCTTAATCAATGTACTTCTTGGGAATGAGAGGACCTGGTTATCTTCTTCGACATGGGCGCAAAGGAGCGCTCAAGGGAGGAATGATGAGGAAGTTCAACAGGATTGTCGCCACCGTGCTGGCAATGTTGATGTTGGCACTGACGGTGGTCATCGCGCCGGCAGTCGTCAGGGCCGAGGGTGTCCCGCACGACGTGTATACTGTCCCCGGCAACGTGTATGGTGTCCCCGGCTCCAAGACGCTGGTCATCATCATGATCATCGGCTCGAACACCATCAAGATCAACGGCCTCGAGGGCAAAAAGGACGCGGGCCCCCAGATCAAGTGGGGCCGCACGTTCGTCCCCCTCGCGTCCATCATCGAGGCTCTGGGCGGCACGATCACGTGGAACGCCAAGACCCACACGGTCACCATCGTCCTGGGCACACAGACCCTCGTCCTGACTATGGGCAACGCGTATGCCGTGGCGAACGGCAAACGTTTCCGCATCGACAGCAACCCCGACGTGGCACCCTATATCCAGGCACCCGGGCGCACCATGCTGCCGGTCCGGTTCATCGCCGAGAAGTTGGGGGCGTTTGTCATATGGAACTCGGCGCTGCATAGCGTGACGCTGGTATTCGTCAAGCCCTGAGCATCCACTGACAGGTTCGTAGCACGACAAAGCGCCGGCCGCGTGCCGGCGCTTTTTCATATGGTGCCACCCAGAGTTGTAGGCAGGAATCCAGCCCTGTCACTGCGCGTGGACCCCCGCCTCCGCGGGGGAGACAAACAAGGACACGGCTTCTGTGTGTCTGCGTCATACCCGCCGAATTCCGTCATTCCCCCCCGAGTATTTCTTTTCAATACCCCTGAGCATTTCTTTTCAATGCGAGGGGCGTTCTGAGGGGTGCTTTCCCCCGAGTATGTTAGTCCAATACGAGGGGTGTTTTTGGCGGATGCGGGAATCCAGTTCTCCCTGTCTACGGAATATTGATCGACGGGTCGATAGCGTGCAGTGCGGCGCGCATGGCGTCAGCGTCATGACTGCGCGCAGCGTCCAGCAGGGCATCAATGGTCGGGCGGAGCACGGCCAGGTCGGCACACGCGGGACACTCGACACGCATGATGCTCTCGAAGCTGGTTGGCACGACGCGTTCAGCGGACGACCACAGCTCCTCGGTCATCTTCTCGTTGCCGCGGTTGCCCGTGATGATGATGCTGGCATCGCGCCCGACCTCCAGCCCAGCCAGCTTGATGTAACTACGTGCCAGGTCGATGATTTTGATGGGCTCCCCCATGCGCAGGACGAAGATGTCACTCCCCTGCGTCAGCGCGCCGGCCTGCAGGACCAGGTGCACTGCCTCGGGGATGAGCATGAAGAAGCGTTCCATGTCGGGGTCGGTCACCCGCAGGGTGCGGGTCCTCTGCAGCTGCTTCTGGAAGGCCTCAGTCACACTGCCCTTGCTGCCCAGTACGTTCCCGAACCGGACACTGGTCGCCCGCAGGCGCTCGCGGCCATCGGCCACCTGGACCACGAGTTCCACGATGCGCTTGCTGGCGCCCATGAAGTTGACCGGGTTGACCGCCTTGTCGGTGGAGATGTTGACGAAGCGCTCGGCCCCGTGCGACACAGCCAGCCGCAACAGCGTGCGTGTCCCCAGGACGTTGTTGAGGATGGCCTCCTCCGGGTTCTGCTCCATCAGCGGTACGTGCTTGTGCGCTGCAGCATGGAAGATGATGTCGGGGTGGTACGTATCGAACAGCCAGGTCATGCGGGCCTCATCACGCATGTCCCCCACGACAGGCACGGCACACGTCACGCCTTGGCGCTCCTGCATCTCGCGGTCGATACGGAAGATACGGTTCTCCCCCCTGCCCAGCATGATCAGCTGTGACGGGTTCAGCCCCGCCACCTGCCGGACGATCTCGGAGCCGATGGAGCCGCCTGCACCTGTCACCAGGATGCACTTGCCCTCCACATAGGCCCGCACTGGCTCCAGGTCCGTGGACACCGGCGTCCTGGTCAGCAGGTCCTCCAGCTGGATCGCGCGCAGGTCGTCCACGTGCATGGATCCGTCCACCAGCTCCCACATGCCCGGCAGGGTCCGCACCTGCACATCGGTATCAGCCAGAGTGGACAGGACCTCACGGGTCACAGCTGCAGCGTGCGACGGGATAGCGATGACGGCCTGCGTGGCCCGGGTACGTCGTGCCATATCAGCGATCGTGGCCACGGGACCCAGCACGCGCACGCCGCGGATCGTGCACCCCCGCTTGGTGGCATCATCGTCGATCAGCCCGACCACCTTGCCCAAGTCAGGGTGCGCCTCGAACTCCCGCAAAACCATGTCCCCAGCATCGCCGGCCCCCACGATCAGAACGCGGGCCGCGGGCGTGGTACGTTGAACCGGTTCCTCGACTCTCGCCTGCGACGTGTGTCGCCCGTACCGCCACCGTGCGATGGCGCGCACACCTGCCATGAACAGGAAACAGAGCACGGCGGATGCTGCAAACGCACCCCGTGACCATTGTACCTCTCCGCGCATGGCTAGCAGCAGCGGCAAGGCCAGCGCCTTTGTGGCGGCAACAACGATGGCCACACGCACCACATCCCGCAGACTGCTATACGACCACAACGCCAGTGGCGTCTGAAGTAACACCGACACTGCCACGAACACCAGGTTCTCCACCAGCCCTGGGAATCTCAGGGTGTAGACAAAGGGCCACGGCGGCGCGCTGAAGTCGAGCCGAGCGAGAATAGCCAGGACCGTGGCGAGGTTGAACACGGCCAAGTCCACAGCCAGCCGCCCCACCACAGCCATCCATCCATTCTGTCGCTTCCGTCGCAATGCCATCATGCCCTCCTCGTGGCTTTCTCCTGCACGTACCAGTATAGGCATGAGAGCAGAATTGCCACCCCTGTGAGTTCCCCGATAACGGCACCCCAGCCCCACCGGCTCGAGACAAGAACCAGGATACTGACAGCCAACTGAATGCCGGCATATGTGACTGCAATCACGGGGTGTGTCCAGCCAAGTTCGTTGACCAGGCGCTGGTAGGCGTGCATGCGATGAGCTTCAAACAGTCGTTCATGCCTGCGCAGACGAGCAACGAGCGTCAATCCCGCGTCGACGTAGAAGATGGTCATCGCACCCAGAGCGCACAAGCCCCATACCGGTTGTTCCATCCACAGTCGCAGTGCCACGAGTGCTGCGGTGAACCCTAGAAATGTACTGCAAACATCCCCCATGAATACCCGTGCCTTGCGCCACAGATTAAGTGGAAGGAATCCACAACATGCGGCTGCGATGATGAGTGCGACTCTGCCGATCTCGATGTCCTTGGCAAAGGTGAACGATAGCACAGCGAGCGTCCCAAACACGATGACTCCCATGAGTCCGGCCATGCCATTTGAACCGTCCATGAAATTGTAGATGTTGGTTGTGCCTACGAGGAGCAGGACAAACATGATTGCTGCGGCCACCACAATCATGACCGGCAGGTTGGTCTGTCCCAGTAGCCACAGTGTGCTCAAGCCTGCCAGCAGGCATTGCACGACAAGCCGCAGGCGAGATTCGACGTGCCACCGATCGTCGACCAGACCCAGGAACCCGATGCCAGCCATGGGCAGCCAGGCAGCAACGGGCAATCCACAGGCAACCCCGGCCACAACACCTGCAATGGAAATGCCAAGTCCACCTGCCCGCGGCGTCG
>Ga0209538_1001627_pt1 | contig 11830 bp, 6 predicted proteins | sample BarGraNGADG00211_2_FD_184492 | JGI IMG/M metagenome (GOLD analysis project Ga0209538, IMG submission 184492) | Arctic peat soil microbial communities from Barrow, Alaska - Barrow Graham LP Ref core NGADG0004-211 (SPAdes) (version 2) | ecosystem: Environmental > Terrestrial > Soil > Wetlands >... | reverse complement strand
GAGTGGCTGGAGAGCAGGCCGAAGGCCAGCCATCGCTTGAACACCGCCGGATCGGGGCTGCCCTCGAAGCCGCCGATGTCGTGGCTCCAGTAGGCGAAGCCACCGAACGCGAGCGACAGGCCGCCGCGCAGGCTCTCGGCCATGGAGACGAATGTGCTGGTCGAATCGCCGCCCCAGTGAACGGGGAACCGGTGCCCGCCGACCGTGGCGGAACGGGCGAAGACGACCGCTCCGCCGGGCGAGTGCTCCTCCAGTACCGCCGCGACAGACTGGTTGTACAGCTGCGTGTACCAGTTGTGCATCCGTTCCGGGTCCGAGCCGTCGTGCCACACCACGTCGAGGGGGATGCGCTCGCCGAAGTCGGTCTTGAAGGCATCGACCCCCTGGGCGAGGAGGGTGCGCAGCTTGCCCTGGTACCAGGCGGTCGCCTCCGGGTTGGTGAAGTCGACCAGACCCATGCCAGCCTGCCACCGGTCCCATTGCCAGACGGAGCCGTCAGCGCGCCGTACCAGGTAGCCGCGGCGTTTCCCCTCCTCGAACAGGGCAGACCGCTGCGCGATGTACGGGTTGATCCATACGCAGACCTTGAGGCCGCGGTCGTGCAGCCGCGCCAGCATGCCCTCCGGATCCGGGAAGACTCGGGCGTCCCATTCGAAGTCGCACCAGGAGAACTCCCGCATCCAGAAGCAGTCGAAGTGGAACACAGACAGCGGCAGTCCGCGCTCCTCCATGCCGTCGATGAACCCGGTGATGGTGGCCTCGTCGTAACTGGTGGTGAAGCTGGTGCTCAGCCACAGACCCCACGACCAGGCCGGCACCTCCGGTGGTCGGCCGGTCAGTGCCGTGTAGCGCTCCAGGACGCCTGCCGGATCGTCACCGGCGATGACGTAGTACTGCAGGTGCTCACCACGTACGGAGAACTGCACGCTCTCCACCGCTTCGGACCCCACCTCGAAGCTCACGTGGCCGGGATGGTCGACGAGTACCCCGTACCCGCGGTTGGTCACGTAGAAGGGGATGTTCTTGTACGCCTGCTCGCTGGACGTGCCGCCGTCGGCGTTCCACATGTCGATCGACTGGCCGTTCTTGACCAGCGGGCCGAAGCGCTCACCCAGCCCGTACACGAGCTCGCCGACCCCGAGAGAGAGCTGCTGCGACATGTAGTGGTACGGGCCGCCGCCCGCCAGCGTGTGGGCGACGTCGGCAGTGGTGCCGTCCATGGGCGTTCCGGGGGCGAGCGTGAACCGGGCCACCGACTTCTCCCCGCTGGTGGTCAGTGGGACACCGTCGCGCTCGAAGACGATCGACCACGGACTGCCCTTCGCGACCCTGGCCACAAGGTTCCCGCTGGTCATGGTCGCCTCGCTGTTGCCGACATGGATCTCGCCGACGCCGTCCTGGGCGCCGATCAGGTCGAAGCCGCGAGGCGCAGTCCCGCCAGTGTGGTGCTCGAGTCGGACACCGATCACCCCAGGCAAGGGAGCGGTCAGCGTGAGGGTGAAGAGCGGACGGTTGAGCGTGTCCCCGCGGTGACCGATCACCTTGTCGGGCGCGAGCACGACCAAGGCGTCGCTGGACACGCCGATCTCGTACGCCTCGCGGGCGTAGACAGCCGTCACGCCGTCGCGTACCTGCCAGAAGCCGTCCGTGAACTTCATGCTCGGTCCTCAGGGACGGTCGCCGCGTCGGCCATCCCCTAGCCTCCGGCCTTGCGGCGGAACTCGCGCTTGCCGGCGGCGGCGCGGTGGGGGCCGCCCGCGACCTTGCTGCCCTGCGCGTGCTGCTCGCCGGACGACTGCTTGCCCTTCTTGGCCTCCAGCGCGCGCCGCATGGCCTCCTTGGCGTCGATGGCCTCTGGCTCGGTCGTCTCGTCACTCATGGGGCCACTCTGCCACGACCGCTTGCGCAGGGCGAGCGACTCAGAAGCCGCGGGCTTCCTGAGACGACTCTTCTGTCCGTGAGTGCGGCTAGCCTGATGTGAGGAGACGACCTGCAAGGAGCGGACGTGTCGCAACCCCCGATCGAGCCATACCAACCGTTCCCCGCGTTCAACGATTTCGAAGGGTCGGGCTTCGCAGCGGGCACCTTCGACGACTTCAAGGCGCAGATGGAGGAGGCGAAGTCCTCGGCGACCAGGGACACGCTGCAGGAAGTCGTCAGGATCGCGACGCGTTCGGCGGCGGTAGATACCGGCGCAATCGAAGGCCTGTATGAGGTGGACCGGGGGTTCACCATCAGCGTGGCCGCTGAATCGGCCGCATGGGACAACATACATCTGGAAAAAGGCGAAGCAGTGGCGCGGGCGATGAACGACGCGCTCGCGGGGTATGACTATGTGCTCGATCTAGTCGCTGGGAGCAAACCACTCACCGAGACGTGGATACGAGAACTACACGCCGTTCTCTGTCGTAGCCAGGAGACCTACCAGGTCCGCACAACTCAGGGGCTGCAAGAACAGGAATTGCCGAAGGGTTCGTACAAGACACAGCCCAACAGTCCTTTGAATCTCGCCAGGGGTACAATCCATTCCTACGCGTCCGTGGAAGACACGGCGCCCGAGATGCGGCGGCTCGTTGCCGAGTTGACGTCGCGAGAGTTTCAGATCGCGCATCCTGTGGTGCAGGCTGCATACGCGCACTACGCATTTGTCTGCGTACACCCGTTTGCTGACGGAAACGGCCGAGTGGCCAGGGCACTAGCCTCGGTGTACCTCTATCGGTCGCCCGGAGTGCCGCTGGTGGTCTTCGCAGACCAGAAGCCGGAATACCTCGATGCCCTTGAGCTCGCTGACGCAGGTGATTATCAGCGTTTCGTCAGGTTCATCGGAGATCGCGCGGTAGACACCGTCAGGATGGTGATCCGCGGACTCAGATCGACGTCCTCCAATGCGCATCACAGGGTTGGAACCGAGGAGATTCAGGCTTCGCTGCTCGGCAGGGGAGGGCTGGCCCATGAGGATGTGGATGCTTTAGCGAGACTACTGCTCAAACATCTGCTGGATGCTGTCCAGGACTACGTCGCGGGTCTGCGTCCCCTCGAGCCGATGACGCTTGGGGCACATCAGATCGGCACGTCGCCCATGGGCAGTGACCTGCCCCATCTGAGAGGGATGTCGGGTGCACCCGCGATTCAACTCACCGCGCGCGTTGGGCCCCCAGCACCAGTCGTAGGGGTTCTCACGCTTCGCGTCTTCATCGTCAGGTCTCCGTCGCTTGACTACGACTTCGTCGTCATGAAGGACAACGCGATAGAGGTCGAGCGGTTCTACCTTCGCGATATCAGCCCGTCTCTGTCAGGCGCTGCGACCCACATCCTGCGATCCATCGCAGAAGGGCAAGTGGAAGACCTCATCCGCCTGGTTGCGGCGGAGGCTGCTACCGCTCTGCGGAACGCTGGCTACCGGTAGGTTCCGGCGCTCGCAAGGTGGGATAGAGCGAGGGCGACCGTCCGCAGCCCGAGGAAACTCGACGCAACCTCCGTCGAGCCCGTGACTGGCGACGGAGCGGCTGGAAGGATCGAGCCCGTGCACACTCAGCTCTCGTCGCTTCCTGCCCGCACCGCGAAGACCCACGAGAGGATCAAGGACCACGTCTACGGACGCCGCGTCCCGGCGACGATCCTCGTCAACCACCTTCCCGGTGAGCCGGTGGGCTTCGAGGAGGCGACGTCTGGTGACTTCGTCCCGTTCGAGCTCGGTACGGCGTGGGGCAGGGGCTGGGCGACGTCGTGGTTCATGCTCACCGTCATCAAGCCCGCCGACGCGACCGGACGCTGGGAGCTCGTCGTCGACCCGGGCTTCAACGCGAACATGCCCGGCTTCCAGGCCGAGGGCCTGTTCTGGAGCACGGACGGACTGCCGCTCAAGGGCCTCAACCCGCTCAACGGCTACCTGCCGCTGCCCGACCTGGCGCCGGGCGAGTCGTACACGGTCTACCTCGAGGCGGCCTCCAACCCGCCCGTACATGGCAACGCCGACACCAGCTACTCCGACCTCGACACGACGCCCGACATCCCGCTCTACACGTTCCGGGTCGCGGAGCTCGCCGAGCTGAACGAGGAGGTGTACGCGCTCGACCTCGACCTGTCCGTACTCAACGAGCTGCAGGGTGAGCTGCCCACCGGCCCGCGCAAGGCTCTCATCAACACCGCGATTGAGAAGGCGCTCGACGCCCTCGACGTACGCGACGTCGCCAGCACCGCGGCGGCCGCCCGCGCCGCACTCGCCCCAGCCCTCGCCAGCCCTGCCGCCGAGAACGAGCACACGATCTCGGCCGTCGGCCACGCGCACATCGACTCGGCCTGGTTGTGGCCGATCCGGGAGACCATGCGCAAGTGCGCCCGTACGTTCTCCAACGTCGCCACGCTCGCCGCCGACTACCCCGACCTGGTCTTCGCGTGCAGCCAGGTCGTCCAGTACCAGTGGATGCGCGACCACTACCCCGAGGTGTTCCGCCGCATCAAGGAGGCCATCGCGGCCGGCAACTGGGCACCCGTCAGCGGCATGTGGGTCGAGTGCGACTCGAACCTGCCGGGCGGCGAGGCGATGGTGCGCCAGTTCACGTACGGCAAGAGGTTCCTCGCCGACGAGCTCGGCGTCGAGGTGAACGAGGTCTGGCTGCCGGACACGTTCGGCTACTCGGGCGCGCTGCCGCAGATCGCCCGTCTCGCCGAGGGTCGCTGGTTCATGAGCCAGAAGATGAGCTGGAACACGACCGACGTCTTCCCGCACCACACGTTCCGCTGGGAGGGCATCGACGGCACGCGGATCTTCACCCATTTCCCGCCGTCCGACACGTACAACGCGCAGATCTTCGGCGAGGAGCTCGCCCGTTCGGCCCGCAACTTCAAGGACGCCGGTCCGGCGAATCGCTCGCTCATGGCGTTCGGCCACGGCGACGGCGGTGGCGGACCGACCCGCGAGATGATGGAACGCGCCCGGCGCGTGGCGAACCTCGAGGGCTCGCCCAAGGTCGTCGTCGAGAAGCCGCGCGACTTCTTCGCGAAGGCCGAGGCCGAGTACGGCGAGGCGCCGGTGTGGGTCGGGGAGATGTACCTCGAGTTCCACCGCGGCACGTACACGACGCACGTCAACGTCAAGCAGAGCAACCGCCGCACCGAGCACCAGCTCTTCGAGGCTGAGCTCTGGGCCACGACCGCCGCACTGCTCACCGGCGCCGACTACCCGTACGACGAGCTCGACGAGCTCTGGCGCGAGGCCCTCCTCAACCAGTTCCACGACATCCTCCCCGGCTCCTCGATTCGCTGGGTCTACCGCGACGCCCGGGCGTCGTACGAGATGTTGAATGAGCGGCTCGAGAAGGCCATCGCCGATGCGCTCGCAGCTTTGGGAAGGGGCGCCCCCGGGCCGATCGTGGCCAACGCCGCCCCGCACGCTCGGGCTGGGGTGGCGGCGTTCGGTGCTGGACCGGCGGAGGTGACCGGCAGCGCCCCTGTACAACGCGACGCCGACTCGTACGTGCTCGGCAACGGGCTCGTACGCGTCGTCGTCGGCTCGGACGGCACGATCGACTCGATCCGCGACCTCGTCGCTGACCGCGAGCTGGTCCCGGCGGGCGCGAAGGCGAACCTGCTGCAGCTGCCCCCGGACTTCCCGATCACCTACGAGGCGTGGGACATCGACGAGTACTACCGGCACACGAAGACCGACCTGACCGACCTCGACTCCATCACCGTCGAGGGCGACGAGGTCGTCGTGAGGCGGAGCTTCGACAGCTCCACCGCCGTACAGCGCGTGCGGCTCGACCCGGACGCCCCTCGCATCGACATCACCACCGAGGTCGACTGGCACGAGCGCGAGCGGCTGCTGAAACTCGCGTTCCCGCTGGACCTGCACACGACCACCTCGTCGAGCGAGATCCAGTTCGGCTACGTGACCCGTCCGACCCACGCGAACACCAGCTGGGACGCGGCGAAGTTCGAGACGGCCGCGCAGCGCTGGGTGCACGTGGCCGAGGGCTCGTACGGCGTGGCGGTGGTCAACAGGGGCACGTACGGCCACGACATCTCCCGGCCGCCGGCGGGGGAGTCGCGCTCCAGCCTGCCCACGACCGTGCGGCTGTCGCTGGTGCGCGGCCCCATGTACCCCGACCCGCTCGCCGACGAGGGCAAACACACGTTCGAGTGCTCGCTGCTCGTGGGCGACATCGGTGACGCCACCCGAGAGGGCTACGCGAAGGCGCTGCCCACGCGTACGGGCGCGGGTGCCGGCTGGGACCCGATCGTCACCAGCTCGAACCCCGACGTCGTCGTCAGCGCGGTCAAGCTCGCCGACGACCGGTCGGGCGACGTGATCGTGCGTATGTACGAGTCGCGCGGAGCCCGGGCGACCACCGAGCTGGGGTTCGGCTTCAGCCACGGAGAGGTCTCGGTCGTGAACCTGCTCGAGCGCACCGACGGCGAGTCGGAGACTCTGACCGAGATCGAGCTGACAGAGGAAGGTGTACGCGTCCGGCTGCATCCGTTCCAGATCTCAACCCTCAGGGTGAGGCTCACATAAGGCCTAGATCGGCCGAATACCAAGGTCCCTGGGGTAGTCTCCCCACGGCCCGTTGCAGGTGAACGTCGTCTCACCTTCGAGGGGTTGGACGACGAGGACGTGCAGGATAAGCGGGAGCCCCCTAGCGAAGGAGACGTGCATGCGCCCACGTCGCAGCCTGCCGACGGGCCTGGCCGTCCTGGCCACCTTCGCGGCCTTCGTCACGCTTCCGACGCCGACCGCTTTCGCTGACTCCACCACCGAGACGTACATCGTGCAGCTCAAGAGCGGCGTCTCCGCCGACAAGGTCGTCCCGAAGCTGATGGGCACCGGCGCCGAAGTCGTCCACAAGGTCTTCCAGGGCGGGATCGTCAAGCTGAACGCGGCGCAGGCCAACGCCCTGGCGTCGAGCCCGTACGTCTCCTCTGTCCACAAGGACGCCGTCATCAGCGCAAACGGGACGCGGAATGGTGCGCCGTGGGACCTCGACATGCTCGACAGCCAGACGGCGACGCTGGACGGGTCCTACACCTATCCGAACGACGGTTCTGGTGTCAGCGTGTACGTCATCGATACGGGCATCTATCGCGAGCACAGAGAGTTCTCCGGCGCGAACGTCGCCACCGGATACGACTTCATCAATAACGACACTGACACCTCGGACTGCGCCGGGCACGGCACCGCCGTGTCGAGCCTCATCGTCGGCACCACGATGGGTGCGGCCAAGGGCGTGACGCTGGTCCCGTTGAGGGTCCTGGACTGCGACGGCAAGGGGTCGGAGTCGAACATTATCCGAGCCGCGGAGTGGATCGCGGCGAACCGGACCCCCGGATCACCAGCCGTGGTCAACCTCAGCTTCGGGATCAACGTGTCGTTGCTGCACGGTGACACGTCGCTGGAGGCGACCTTTCAGGGACTCATCGCCGCCGGTATCACGGTTGTCGCCGCCGCTGGCAACGACGCAGCCGACGCCTGTATGGAAAGCCCAGCCCGACTACCGGACGCGATCACTGTGGCTGCGGCGGATCGACTGCATGCTGAGGCGTCATTCACCAACTACGGGTCCTGCGTGGACCTGTACGCGCCGGGCGTCGCGGTGTACACCGCAGGCATCGCGACCACTCGCACGTACATGTCCGGGTCCGGCACGTCGTTCTCGGCTCCGCTGGTCGCGGCCGCAGCCGCAGCCGCCCAAGCGCTCCACGACTACCCCACCTGGTCACCTGCTGAGGTCCGCGCGGACCTTGTGGACCGCGCCGTGACGGGCGTGATCTCAGCACCCGGAGGCTTCCCGGCACGGTCCGCGAACAAGCTCCTGAACGTCAGCACCGAGTTCAACGGGACCGACCCGACGATCACCGGGCCCATGTACGCCGGCCAGACGCTGCACGCGGCCCTTCACTGGAGCCCGACACCGACCACCGCGACCTACCAGTGGTTGCGAAACGGAGTGGAGATCGTCGGCGCGACAAGCGAGTCGTACCTGACAACTACCGACGATCAGGACCAGTCCATCTCTGTGTCAGTTACGGGGAGCCGCCCGAGGCTCAAGGACATCTCCGGCACGAGCGCCGCCGTCGTACCGGCTGTCCCGCCCGACCCAGGCATGGTCGTCACCATGACGCCGTCGCGGTTGATGGACACCCGCACCGGACTCGGAGCGACGGGACCGTTGCGCAACGGGCAGACCGTCACGCTCCCCGTGGCCGGCGTCGGGTCGATCATGAGCTCGGTGTCCGCCGTACTCGTGAACATCACCGTGACTGACGCGACGTCCGCCGGGTTCGTGTCTGCGTATGCGTCGGGCGGCGCCATGCCTGCGACGTCGAACGCGAACTTCACCGCGGGAAAGGTCTCGGCGAACCTTGCGATGGTCCCGGTGGGCGCGGACGGTGCGATCGCGTTGACCGTGAGGGGAGTGAGCCTCCAACTCGTGGTCGACGTGCAAGCGTTCGTCGTCGGCGGTGAGGTCACCGCGGCCGGGGCGGTCGTGCCGGTGTCGCCTACGCGGCTGGTGGACACTAGGGATCACGTGGCCCTGCGCAGCGGTGAGATACTCCCGCTGCAAGTGGCCGGAGTCGCCGGGGTTCCCGCCGACGCTACAGCCGTGTTTGTCAACGTGACGGTGACCGAACCGCAAGCGAACGGGTATCTGACCGTCTTCCCGGCCGGCGAAAACTTACCCGCAACCTCGAACCTGAACTTCGTGACGGGTCTGACGGTGCCGAACCTGGCTCTGGTGAAGGTCGGCAAGAACGGGTCGATCTCGATCCAGAACGCAAACCCGGGGACGGCGCAGGTGGTCGTGGACATCCAGGGCTACATCACCGGCGGCACGCCGACGACAGCCGGAGCCGTGATTCCCATATCGCCGATCCGGATCGTCGACACGCGACTCGGCCTGGGGGCTCAGGGCCCGGTCCCGGCCGGAACCGGGGTGGTGGTGACGGTCACCGGTGACTCGATACCGACGGGTTCACAGGGTGTGTTCATGAACCTCACGCTGACGGAGCCCAAGACACCGGGCTGGCTGGCTGCCTATCCGACGCAGGCGACCCTGCCGTTGGTGTCGAATCTCAACTTCGTTGGGGGCCAGACGGTGCCGAACCTGGCCACCGTGGGGCTGACGAACGGGCAAGCCACCCTCTATAACGGCTCAGGGGGCACAGTGCAGATGGTGGTCGACGTCTTCGCGTACATCCTGTGACCATCGCTGAGGAGAACCCAGTGACCCTTCCTGCGTCCGTCGTCTTTGACATGGACGGCATCCTCATCGAGACCGAACCCATCTGGGACAAGGTCAGACGCCGCATGGCCGCCGAGGACGGACTGTCGTGGCCTGACAGCTCGACCCCGATCATGATGGGCCTCTCGACGCGCGAGTGGGCTGAGCACATGACGGACGTGATCGGGATCCCCGGCACGTGGGAAGAGGTTGCTCAGCGGACGATCGACGGGGTCGCCGGCGAGTACGCGAGCGGCGGTCTGCCGGTTCTCCCGGGCGCTGTGGAGGCCATACGCCGCATGGCAGGGCTGGTTCCGACAGCGATCGCGTCCTCGTCGCCGCGCCGGCTGATCGACCTCGTCGTGGCTCGGCTCGATCTCGGCGATGCCCTCACTGTGACCGTGTCGACCGAAGAGGTGCCGCGAGGAAAGCCGTTCCCGGACGGCTACCTGCGAGCGTGTGAGCTCCTGGGCTCCGATCCTGCCCGTTCGGTCGCCGTCGAGGACTCGACGAACGGCGTCAGGTCAGCGTTCGCCGCGGGAATGAAGGTCGTCTGCGTGCCTCCGGGCTTCCACCCGCCCGCCGAGGACACGCTCGCCCTCTGCGCCGCCGTCGTCGATTCACTGGACGACCTCACCGAGGAACTGCTCCGCTCTCTCGCGCCGTAGGCGCCCTTCCGGGATCGGACGCCCCGTCAGCGCGTGGCGGCCGTGTACGTGCGGATCTCGTCGCGCAGATCGGTCTTGACCCGTGGCGGCGCGAAGCTGTGGTCCACCGCGGCCAGGGCCAGATCGGCGACACCAGCCTCATCGAGGTCGAGCAGCGCGGCCGCGACTCCGTACTCTGCCGTGAGCGTGGTCGAGAACATCGGCGGGTCGTCGGAGTTGATGCTCACCGGCACGCCGGCCTCCACCATCTGGCGCAGCGGGTGCTCGGCGAAGGTCGCGACCGCGCGGGTGGCGATGTTCGAGGTCGGTGAGACCTCGACGGGGATGTGGTGCTCGGCCAGATAGACGAGCAACGACGGGTCCTGCACGGCCGAGGTGCCGTGACCGATCCGTTCGGCGCCCAGGACGTTGAGGGCGTCCCAGATCGTCTGAGGACCGGTGGTCTCGCCGGCGTGAGGGATCGAGTGGAGACCCGCGGCGCGGGCCTTCGCGAAGACGTCGACGAACTGTGGCCGGGGCACGCCGATCTCCGGGCCGCCGAGTCCGAGCCCGATGAGGCTGGAGGGCCCGTGCTCGAGGGCGTACCCCACGGTCTCGACGCCCGCCGGCAGCCCAAGCTCCCCAGGGATGTCCCAGATCCAGCGCATCGTCAGCCCGAGATCGCGCTCGGCGATGACGCGTACGTCCTCGATCGCCTCCACGAACGCCTCGATGGGCACGCCTGCACGCACGTTGGTCACCGGCGAACAGGTCAGCTCGACGTAGCGGACGTGCTGGCGCGTCAGCTCCTGCGCGATCCCGTGGGTGAGGGTCCAGATGTCTTCAGGAGTGCGTACGAGGTCGACGACCGACAGGTACAGGTCGATGAAGTGGGCGAAGTCGGTGAAGGTGAAGTAGTCGGCAAGGGCTTCCGGGTCCGACGGCACCCTGCCGGGATGACGGGCTGCGAGCTCGGCCACGATGGCCGGTGACGCCGACCCCACGTGGTGTACGTGGAGCTCTGCCTTGGGCAGGCCTTCGATGAATGTCTCGACTGCGGGTGTGGGGCGCGGCTGAGCCTCGGTCAGTGACATAGGTCCTCATCCTGCCGCATCGGGACGGCGCGCGCGTCAGGACTGTTTGGCTGGCGATGTGTTCCAGGTCTGTGCCCGTCGACGGCGACGGCTACCTCTACCTTAAGGAAACATGAGTGTGACGAAATGTGCGCTTAATCTCCCGTTAAGGTGGAATATGGGTCCGCGACGCGCTATGGTCCTCACTCAGAGGGATGAAGCCGCCCGCTTGGGGAGGGCGGCTGCGACCGACGCAATGGGTGGGGCCACCGAGGCACGTACCGGCGGTCCCCCTCTGCGTCGGGGCTCAGTTGCAGTTCTGGCACTCGCCGATGATCGGCGTCTCGAGGAAGCACTGCGGACAGATCCGCGTGAGCGGCACATCGGGCGGGGGCAGTACGACCGGGCGCTTCGGCATCGCAGCCTTCGCGGTCCGTTTCGCCTTCTCCCGAGCGGCCAGGAACTTGCTGGCCAGCATCGGCTCGGCGTCCGCCGGAACATCGGGTGCGTACCGTCGGTACGCGTCGAGCCGACCCTGGGCCGCTGCCTTCTCGCGCGCCACATCGCTGAGGGCCGTCTGGCCGGCCACCCGCTGCACTTCGCTGTAGGCGGGACCGACCGTGCCGGTCGAGGGGCTCACGACCAAAGAGGTCAGAGGCGGCTCCCCGGTGGCGCTGCAGCGATAGACGACGAGCGTCAGCACCCGTCCGACCCATGAGGATGGCCGTTCGGTCGAACGTACGCCCGTGGCGTCCTGGACCGCGTGCGCCAGCTGTTCCGCCGACACGACCCGACCGTACTGGGAGGCTGTCTCGACGAGCACCCCGTACGCCTCGGCCGCCCACGTCCGCAGCGCCTCTTCGGCGGCGAGGGGAGCGCCATCGGTGGC
>Ga0209538_1001623_pt1 | contig 11848 bp, 9 predicted proteins | sample BarGraNGADG00211_2_FD_184492 | JGI IMG/M metagenome (GOLD analysis project Ga0209538, IMG submission 184492) | Arctic peat soil microbial communities from Barrow, Alaska - Barrow Graham LP Ref core NGADG0004-211 (SPAdes) (version 2) | ecosystem: Environmental > Terrestrial > Soil > Wetlands >... | reverse complement strand
GCTCGCCCGGGAGCTCATCGAGCTCGACCGCGCGAACAAGTCCGAGGAGCTCGAGGCGCTCGGAGCTGGCAAGCTCGCGTTGGCGATGCGCCACGGAGATGTGGAGAACGGGTCTTTGATGGCCGGCCAGTGCGCGTCGATGGTCGGCAGGATCCAGCCCGCCGCGGAGATAGTGTCGGAACTCGTCGCCGAAGCCGAGGCCGTGATGAGGTCTCTCACCTCGAGAGTGAGTGCGTGACCGTGACTGTGGCGCTCGTCTTTCCCGGGCAGGGCTCGCAGCGGCTGGGCATGCTGGACGCGGTGCCGCCGTCTGTCGGCCTCTCGCGCCTGTTGGACGCCGCCGAGGCGCTGTCCGACATCGGGCTGCGTGAGGTGGCCGCGTCGGGCACCCCGGAGCAGCTCGCGGACACGCGCGCCGCTCAGCCGCTGCTGTACCTGTGCGACTGGGCGTGGGGAAGCGTCGCGCTTTCTTCGGGCGTCACTGCGTCCGCGGTCGCCGGCCACAGTCTCGGAGAGCTGGCCGCGCTGGCTGTGGCCGGGGCGTATTCGGTCGAGGCCGGGCTGGAACTCGTCGTCGAGCGCTCGCGTCTCATGGCCGAGTGCGCCGCAGCCACGCCGGGCGGGATGTCGGCGGTGTTGGGCTTGGACGTTGCCGCCATCCGTGCTGCCATCGACGGCATCGACGGCGTCTGGATAGCCAACGACAACTCGCCGGGCCAGGTCGTCGTCTCCGGGACCTCGGAAGGCGTTGCAGCGGCCAGCGAGGCGCTCTCGGCCGCGGGCGCGCGACGCATTGTGCCCCTGGCGGTCGCCGGCCCCTTCCACACTCCGCTCATGCGCCCGGCCGCGGACGCCTTCGCGGGCCTCCTCGAGCACACGCACTTCAGCGAGAGCGCCCTTCCGGTCTACTCCAACAGCGAGCCCACGGGTACACAGGACGCATCGTCACTCAGGCGCCGGCTCGTCGCGCAGATCGTCGAGCCGGTGCGTTGGACGGAGATGATGATGGCGCTGCTGTCCGACGGCCACGTGACACTGCTCGAATGCGGTCCCGGCGCGGTGCTGACCGGGCTTGCGAAGCGGGTCGACGGGCTCACGGCGGTGGCGGTCGAGCAGGACGGGCTCACGCGACTCCTCCAGGCGGAAGGACGCGGCCGATGAAGCGGCTCGAAGGCAAGTGCGCGCTGGTCACAGGGGCGTCACGCGGGATCGGCGCGGCCATAGCGCTCCGGCTCGCCGCCGAGGGCGCGTCGGTTGCGGTCAACTACGCCGGGTCCCGGGACGCGGCGCTCCAGGTCGCGGCGGCGATCGAGGATGCCGGAGGGCGCGCCGTCACGTTGCAGGCCGACGTCTCCGACCCTGCGGCAGCCACCGCGCTCGTCGAGGCGGCGCTGTCCGAACTGGGCGCGCTCGACATCGTGGTCAACAACGCCGGCATCACTCGCGATGGGCTTCTCGTGCGCATGAGCGACGAAGACTGGGCCGCGGTGATCGCCACCAACCTGACCGGCGTCTTCTCGGTCACTCGAGCTGTCGGCAAGGTCATGATGAAGGCGCGCAGCGGGTCGATCATCAACATCTCCTCGGTCGTCGGCATCGCTGGCAACGCGGGACAGGCCAACTACTCCGCGGCGAAGGCGGGCGTCATCGGACTGACGAAGAGCGTCGCCCGCGAGCTGGCGCCCCGCGGCGTGCGGTGCAACGCGGTCGCGCCCGGCTTCATCGAGACCGACATGACCGCTGCGCTCACGGCGGCGCAGCGCGACGCCATTCTCGGGGAGATAGCCCTGGGAAGGCTCGGGAGTGTGGAAGACGTGGCCTCCGCGGTCGCGTTCCTTGCAAGCGACGATGCGTCCTACGTCACCGGTCAGGTCTTGGCCGTCGACGGAGGCATGACGTTCGCCTAGACTGGCGTGCAGCAGCCGGGCGCCAACGGGCCCGGCACGACTACGGAAGGACTACCAGCCACCATGGACCGTGACGAACTGTTCGAGAAGATCAAGGGTGTAATCGTCGAGCAGCTTGGCGTCGACGAGGACGATGTGGCAGAAGACGCCTCGTTCGTGGACGACCTGGGCGCCGACTCGCTGGACATCGTCGAGCTCGTGATGGCGCTCGAGGAGGAGTTCGGCGTGTCGATCCCCGACGAGCAGGCCGAGAAGATCAAGATCGTCGGCGACGCTGTCGACTTCATCGTGGAGAACGTGTAGCCGCGATGCGGCCGCGGCGCCAAGCGTCGCGAACGTCAGACTTCCAGACCGCCAATCGAAGGACGATACGCGTGGAGATGCCGTCCCTGACCATAGGCCGGATCACATCCCGGCTGCCCATGATCCAGGGTGGCATGGCGGTGCGCATCTCCATGGCGCCGCTCGCCGCCGCAGTGGCGCGTGAGGGCGGCATAGGCATCATCGCCGGCTCCGGGCTCACTCCTGAGGAGCTGCGGCACGAGATACGCACGGCTCGCGAATCCGCGGACGGCGGTGTGATCGGAGTCAACATCATGGTCGCGGTCCGCAACTTCGCGGAACTGGTCAAGGCCGCCATCGACGAGAAGATCGACCTGGTCATCTCCGGGGCGGGCTTCTCGCGCGATGTGTTCGACTGGACCCGTGAGGCCGGCGTGCCGATGGTCCCGATCGTCGGCTCGCCCCGGGTGGCGGTCCTCTCGGAGAGGTTTGGCGCCGCGGCGGTGGTCGTCGAAGGGCAGGACGCGGGCGGCCATCTCGGCGCGGTGTTGCCGGTCCGGGAGCTTCTGCCATCGATCCTCGAGGCGGTGTCGATCCCGGTCGTAGCGGCCGGGAACATCGTCACCGGCGCGGACATCCACGAACTCATGTCGGCCGGTGCGGCCGGCGTCCAGATGGGCACGCGCTTCGCGGCGACCGTCGAATCGTCCGCGTCGGACGCGTTCAAACGCATGTACGTCGACGCCGCTGAGGACGACATCGTGCTGGTGGACAGCCCCGTGGGGCTGCCGGGACGCGCTCTGCGCAATCCACTCACAGAGCGTCTCGCGGCGGGTGTGGAGCCGCGGATCGAACGGTGCATCGTGTGCCTCAAGAAGTGCGGCAAGCAGTTCTGCATCATGGACAAGCTGGTCAAGGCCCAGGGCGGCGATGTCGAGGACGGCCTCGTCTTCACCGGGGGCGGCGTAGCCCGCATCCACGACGTCCCCACCGTGAGAGAGCTGATGGACAGGCTCGTGGCGGAGTACGCGTTCGCCACCGAAGGAGGAGCCGCATGAGAAGGGTCGCGGTCACCGGCATCGGCGTGGTCAGCCCTGTCGGCATCGGTGTCGACGCACTCTGGAACTCGCTGACGTCGGGGGTCTCAGGAGTGCGGCCGATCACCTCCTTCGACGTGAGCGACTATCCCGTTCGTTTCGCTGCGACGATCGATGACTTCGACACCTCGGCTTCACTCGATACCAAGGAAGCGCGCCGCATGTCGCGCTTCCAGCAGTTCGCGGTCGTGGCGGCTGACGAGGCGATGGCCGATGCGGGCCTGGGCCGTATGGAAGGCGAAGAGTCGGAGCGCTGCGGCGTGATCGTCGGGTCGGGCATCGGCGGGTTGGGCCTCATGGAGGACCAGCACAGCGTCCTGCTCGAGCGCGGGCCGTCTCGGACGAGCCCGATGCTGGTCGCCGGGATGATCGTGGACCTCGCGGCGGGCCACATCTCGATCCGCTACAACCTGCGCGGCATCAACTACGCGGTCGTGTCCGCGTGCGCCACCGGTAACCATGCGATCGGCGAGGCGTTCGAGGTCATCCGCCGCGGGAGCGCGGACGTGGTCGTCGCCGGAGGCTTCGACGCCGGAGTCACCCCGCTCGGCCTCGCCGGCTTCTGCGCTGCCCGCGCGCTCTCGACCCGCAACGACGACCCCCAGCACGCGTCGCGCCCGTTCGATCTCGGCCGTGACGGCTTCGTGATCGGCGAGGGCGGGGGAGCGTTGGTCCTGGAGGACTGGGACCACGCGGTCGCCCGCGGTGCCCGCATGCGCGCCGAGGTCATCGGCTATGGGGCAACGGCGGACGCGTACCACATGACCGCTCCGGCGCCTGACGGCAACGGCGCGCGCCGCGCGATGGCGCTTGCGATCAAGCAGGCGGCGGTCGAGCCCCGCCAGGTCGGGTATCTCAACGCCCACGGCACGTCCACCGAGCTTGGGGACGCGGCCGAGAGCGGAGCGATCCGCGCGGTATTCGGCGACGACGCCCCGCCGGTCTCCTCGACCAAGTCGATGACCGGTCACCTGCTGGGTGGCGCGGCGGCCCTCGAAGCGATCGCGTGCATCCGCGCGCTCGAGACGGGCGTCCTTCCTCCGACGATCAACTACGAAGTGCCGGACCCGGCGTGCGACCTCGACTACGTCCCGAACGTCGCTCGGCGCACCGATCCGAAGGTCGCGATGAGCAACTCCTTCGGGTTCGGCGGCCACAACGCCACGATCGTGTTCGGCCGGGCCGACAGGTGAACGGCACTCTCGAGGAGCTCGAGAAGCGCCTCGGGGTCATCTTCACCGACCGCGAGCTGCTGCGGCGCGCTCTGACGCACCCGTCGTACTCGCTGGAGCAGGGTGGGGACGACTACGAGCGTCTCGAGTTCCTGGGAGACTCAGTGCTGGCGTGGATCGTGGCCATCGACCTCTTCGAGTCGTTCCCGGACCTGCCTGAGGGCGACCTGACGCGCATGAAGGTCGCGCTCACGTCCGGCAAGACGCTGGCGGGCATCGGACGGGAGCTGGGACTGGGTGCGTGCCTGCGCTTCGGCAAGGGTGCAGCGCGCGAATCCGACCGCGACTCAGTGCTCGAGAACGCCTACGAGGCCGTCGTGGGAGCGATCTACCTCGGGGCGGGGCCTGAAACCGCGCGGAGGTTCGTGCTGGCTTCCTTCGGACCCCGCATCGAACGCGCCACGATCCTCGCCACAGCGTCCGATCCCAAGTCCCGTCTGCAGGAGATCACACAGCGGGCGGGCTCGGGCCTCCCTTCGTATGAGATAGTGGACCGCGCGGGCCCGGCGCATGAGCCTCGCTTCACCGCGAGCGTGACCGTAGCGGGGTCGCTCGTGGGCACCGGCGAGGGCAGTTCGAAGCAGGACGCGCAGCAGGCCGCTGCGGCGGCTGCGCTGCTCGCCATGGACGCCGACTGACGCTTCCGCATCGCCGCGCGCGACCGCCCGCGTACGCAAGGGGCTGTGGTAGCATTCTCCGGTGCGCGACCGCCCTTCGCAGGCCGCCGCGCGATGCCGTTGAAGCCACCTCTCGCACCGGGGATCCGTGTACCTCAAGTCGCTCACCATCAAGGGGTTCAAGTCGTTCGCCGACCGGGTCCATCTGGCCCTGGAACCCGGCGTGACCTCGGTCGTCGGCCCGAACGGCTCGGGCAAGTCCAACATCTCGGACGCGATCCTGTGGGTCCTTGGCGAGCAGTCGGCCAAGACGCTTCGCGGCAACTCGATGGAGGATGTCATCTTCGCCGGGTCGTCGGCGCGTCAGGCGGTCGGCGTAGCCGAAGTGGACCTCGTGCTCGACAACAGCGACGGCACGCTTCCTCTGGAGTTCACCGAGGTCACCGTCACGCGCCGCATGTACCGCAGCGGCGAGAGCGAGTACCTGCTCAACAACTCCCCGTGTCGCCTCATGGACGTCCAGGACCTGCTGCACGACTCCGGCCTGGGCCGCGATACGCACTCGATCATCAGCCAGGGACGTTTGGACGAGATCCTGAACTCGCGCCCGGAGGACCGCCGCTCGCTGATCGAAGAGGCGGCCGGCGTGCTCAAGCACAAGAAGCGCAAGGAGCGCGCGCTTCGAAAGCTCACATCGATGGACTCGAACCTCGAGCGAGCTCGCGACGTGCTCGGCGAAGTGGAGCGGCAGCTGCGTCCTTTGCAGCGCCAGGCCGACAAGGCGCGCCAGTACGACTCCCTGACTTCCCAGCTCCGTGAGGTCGAGGTCGCCCTCGCGGTCGACGATCTTCGCGCTCAGCGCGAGCAGTGGGATGCGCTCGCCAAGGAAGAGCGGGAACACGACGCGGACATCGAGCTCGCGCGCTACCGCCTGGCCGAGAAGGAGAAGGCCCTCGGCACCTTCCAGTCCCTGCTCGAGGAGAAGGGGCTGTTCGTCGGCGACCTCTCCGAGCAGCGTCGCCGCCTCGAGAAGGTCCTGGAGCGGCTGAACTCGGGCCTGCTGCTGCTCGAGGAGAAGGGCAAGAACCTCATCGAGCGCTTGTCCGAGCTTCGCGCCAAGGTCCACGGCGCCGCCGGTCGCAGCGCCAAGCGCACGGAGGAGATCGCCCGCCTCACCGAGGAGCGTACCGCCTCGGACGGCCAGCTCAAGGCGGTGTACTCGCGGCTCGGAGAGATGCGCCGCGAGTCCGAGGCCGCACGCAAGGAGCGGCTGGCCGCGGAGGCCTCGCTCACCGAGACGAACACCGCGATCCGCCGCCTGCGCAAGGAAGCGGACGATGTCCGTGCGGAGCTGGCCACGCTCGACCAGTCCCTCTCCGCGTTCGCGCTGGAGCAGACACTGTTCTCCGAGCGGATCGTCGTGCTGGACTCCCAGCGTCAGTCGCTGCTGGCATCGCTTGCAGCGCGTCGCTCTCGCCTCGAAGACACCGAGAGAGAGCGCGCCCACATCGGCAAGCAGATCGCGCTGGCGGAGTCGGATGTCGACCGCCGCGTGCGCGTCGTCGAGACGCGCCGCAAGGAGACCGACGAGCTGCGCGACGCGCTGACCCGTGTCAGGTCCGAGGCCATCGGGCTTGAGGAGGTCGATCGCGCCTTCGCGACCGCCACACCGGCGCTCTCGTGGGTGCTCTCGTCGGAGCGGAAGGTCCCCGGACTCCTAGGCCCCGTCACCGACCTGATCACCGTCGAGCCGGGCCTCGAGCGCACCGTCGAGCTGGCGCTCGGATCGGACCTCTTCTGCGTGCTCGTCTCAGACTCGTCCGCGCGCCGCGACGTGCTGGCGCTCCTCGAGGAGCACAAGGCGGGCGACATCGCGGTGCTCGCTCTGGACTCCGCGCGCGCTGCGGGCGCTTCGTCCACCGCGGGCCGACGCCTCTCGGACGTCGTCACGTGCCCCAACGAGATCCGCCCCGCGATAGAGGCGGTCCTAGGCGACGTATACCTCGTCCCCTCGCTCGAAGAGGCGATCGACGGCGCGAGTAGGTTCCCCGGCGTACGCTTCGCGACGGCCGACGGGCACATGGTGTGGCCGTCCGGCAAGGTGACGCTGGGCCCGGGCTTGGACCAGACAACGTCCGTGTTGGAGCGCAAGCGGCGCATCAACGAGCTGCACGACAACGAACACGCAGCGACGAGCCGGGTGGGGGAGTCCGAGGCCGCTCTGGCTGAGGCTGAGGAGGCGCTGCGCGCCGCCCAGCAGGACGCGCTCGAACTCGGGCAGCAGCAGGCCACCCACGCCGGCGACTTCGGTTCGCAGCGCGAGGAGATCGGGCGGCTCGAGGCTGCGCTCACCGACCTGGACAACGAAGCGCGCTCCCTGGCGGTCCGCGCCGCGGCGATACTCGACCGCAACACGAAGGACCAGCCAGCGCGCGTGAAGGCCGCGGCCCGGCTCGTCGAGGTCGAGGCGGAGCTCGAGCGGCTCGAGGAGGAAGCGGCGGTCCGGCGCGAGTTCCGTGACGACCGCTTCCGCGCTGAGACCGCCATATCCGACCGCCTCGGGACGTGCCAGGTCGACATCGCGACGGTCTCCGAGCGCGAGGTCCACCTCAAGCGTCAGATGTCCGCCGCGGTCGCCGAGCTCACCGAGATCGAGGAGACGCTGGCGTCCTCGGAGCGCACCGAGATCGCGCTCGAACTGCTGCGCGAGCGCATCCAGCCGCTGCACGACCTGTACTCGTCCCTGATCGAGCGCACCGAGGAGTGGGCGGTCAAGCTCCGCGACCGCGCGCGCTTCGAGCAGGCGGACTCGGAGTCTCTACGCGACACGATCCGCAACGGCCAGGACGCGGTCCGCGAGGCACAGGCCGCGGTGGACGAGCGTCTGGCTGCGCTCTCGGACCTGCGGGTGGCCAAGGGCCAGCTGCAGGTGCAGGTCGACACCGCCCTCCAGCGGATCGTCGAGGAGTATGGAGTACCGATCGAGCGCGCGCTGGAGGCCAACCCCGTGGACGACCGCGAGGCGACCGCGGAGCGCGCGCACAAGCTCCGCAAGCAGCTGGCGCAGATCGGGCCGGTCAACGAGCTCGCGGTGGAGGAACACGCGGCGCTGGAGAGCAGGCGGACCTACCTCTCGGCCCAGATCGACGACCTCGCTTCCAGCCGTGCGGCGCTCACGAAGGTGGTCCGCGCGATCGACCGCAAGATGAAGGACAGGTTCCTCGAGACGTTCGAGCAGGTCGACGCGCACTTCCGCAACGTGTTCCAGGTGCTCTTCCCAGGCGGCCACGCGGAACTCGCGATGACCGATCCGGACGATCCCGAGACGACCGGCATCGAGGTCGTGGCGCAGCCGGCGGGCAAGAAGCTCCAGAAGATGACGCTGATGTCGGGCGGGGAGAAGTCGCTGACGGCCATCGCGCTGCTGTTCGCGCTCTACCGCGCCCGTCCGTGCCCGTTCTACGTGCTGGACGAGGTCGAGGCTGCTCTCGACGACTCCAACCTACGCCGGTTCGTGGCGTTCTTGGACAGCATGCGGACCCACACCCAGTTCATCGTCGTGACGCACCAGCGCCGCACGATGGAGATGGCGGACGTGCTCTACGGGGTGAGCATGCAGTCCGACGGAGTGAGCAAGATCGTCAGCCAGCGCCTCGACAGGAGCACCGGCCGGGTCGTCGACGTCGAGGACGTCGCGTGAGCCCCACCTGGTTCGACCGCCTCAGCGGCGGCCTGGCCCGCACCCGCGACCAGATCGGCGATCGCCTGGCGGAGCTGGTCGGTCGCGGTCCTGACGTGGGCGAGGACTTCTGGGACGGCCTCGAGGAGACACTCATCGGCGCCGACATGGGCGCGCGCTCGGCCGCCGACATCGTCGCCGCGCTGCGCACCCGCTCCCGCCGCGAGGACCTTCCCGACGCCACGGCGGTCGAAGAGGCGCTCGTCGACCTGATCGCGGCGCAGGTGCCACCGTTCGCAGACCCGCTCGCAGAGTCACCGCTGACCGTCCTCTTCGTCGGTGTGAACGGTACGGGGAAGACCACGTCGGTCGGCAAGATCGCGGCGGAAGCTGCGGCCGAGGGACGTCGCGTCATCATCGGCTCGGCCGACACGTACCGCGCGGCGGCGATCGAACAGCTGCGCGTGTGGGCCGAGCGCGCGTCGGTCCCGATCATCGAGCGCGACCGGGGCTCGGACCCGGCGTCGGTCGTCTTCGACACCCTGGCGGCTGCGCGCACCCAGGGCAGCGACCTCGTCCTGGTGGACACGGCCGGCAGGCTGCACAACTCGGCCGACCTCATGCAGGAACTCGAGAAGGTCCAGCGGGTCGCTCGGGCGCAGAGCGTGTTCCCGGTCCGCTGCCTGTTGGTCATCGACGCCACCATGGGCCAGAACGGCCTGGCGCAGGCGCGCGCCTTCCACGAGGCGCTCGAGCTGGACGGTATCGTACTGACCAAGCTGGATGGCACGGCGCGCGGCGGCATCGCGGTAGCGATCGCCTCCGAGCTCGGGCTTCCGATCGTCCGCATCGGAGTGGGGGAGTCGCTCGAGGACCTTCGGCCCTTCGACGCCACCGAGTTCGCTCGCGCTATCGTCCTGGGACGCTAGATGGACGCCCCGGAGACCGACGAGCTCACGCCCGACACAGCGGTGTCCATCGACCACTCCGCGGCTCTGCTCGAGGCCCAGATCCGCGCCGCCAAGGCGCGCGAGAACCGACTGTCCAAGCGGCTGGCCATCTGGCTCGTAGGCCCGCTGGCCACGATCCTCATCGCGCTGGTGCTCGTGTTCTTCGTTTTCTTCGACTCGTCGACCGTCTCCGGGCCGTCGATGATGCCCGCGCTGCGCGACCATGACTACGTACTGCTCACCAAGGGACCCCCAGACCCGCAGCGGGGCGACATCGTCATCCTCAACGTGGTCAACAAGGGCGTGCCCGAGGAGTGGGTGAAGCGCATCGTCGCGCTTCCCGGTGACATCGTGGACGTGAACGGCGACATCATCCTGGTCAACGGCAAGGCAGAGCAGTTCCAACACGTCATCACCACCTCAGGCGCATCCACCCCGATCGAGCATCTGATTGTCGAGCCGGGACGCATCTTTGTCGCCGGCGACAACCGCGGCGTGTCCGAGGACAGCCGCTACGTCGGGACGTTCCCGCTCTCGGCCATCAAGGGCCGCGTGTTCTTCATCTATGCTCCCATCTCACGGATCGGGCCGGTGCCGTCCCCGGCCCACTGACCGCCCTGACCCAAGGAAGGACCGTTCGCGTGTTCGAGAACCTCTCACAGCATCTCCAGGACGTCTTCTCCAAGCTGACCGGCAAGGGCCGCCTGTCCGAGGCGGATATCGACGCCGCAATGCGCGAGGTGCGCATTGCCCTGCTGGAGGCCGACGTCAACTTCATCGTCGTCAAGGACTTCGTCGCCCGAGTTCGCGAGCGCTCGCTCGGCGCGGACGTCATGCGCTCGCTTACGCCCGGTCAGACGGTGATCAAGATCGTTCTCGACGAGCTGACCTCGCTGATGGGCACCGGCGAGAGCAAGCTCGCGTTCTCGGGCCGCATCCCGAACGTCATCATGCTCGTGGGCCTACAGGGCTCCGGCAAGACGACCGCGGCCGCCAAGCTGGCCAACCTGCTGCGCAAGCAGGGGCGACGGCCGCTCATGGTCGCGTGCGACGTCTATCGCCCGGCCGCCATCGACCAGCTCGAGTCACTCGGCCGCGAGCTCGGCGTGCCCGTATACCCCGGCGCCGAGGGAGCCGACCCGGTCGACATCGCCAAGGCCGGAGTGAAGGCCGCAGTGCAGGACATGCGCGACACCGTCATCGTGGACACGGCCGGCCGTCTGCATGTGGACGAGGCAATGATGGACGAGGCCGCGCGCATCCGTGACGCGGTGCGCCCCGACCAGGTCCTCATGGTGATCGACGCCATGACCGGCCAGGACGCAGTCACCGCCGCAACCGCCTTCGCCGAGCGGGTCGACTTCGACGGGGTCATCGTCACGAAGCTCGACGGCGACGCACGCGGCGGCGCGGCGCTTTCAGTCCGCGCGGTCACCGGCAAGTCGATCAAGTTCGTCGGCGTGGGGGAGAAGCTCGACGCTCTCGAGCCGTTCCACCCCGACCGCATGGCACAGCGCATCCTCGGCATGGGCGACGTCGTCTCGCTCATCGAGAAGGCGCAGGAGACGGTCGCGGCGGAGGACGCGGCCGCCCTCGAGAAGAAGCTGATGTCGTCCGAGCTGACGCTCGATGACTTCCTCCAGCAGCTGCAGCAGGTCCGCAAGATGGGGTCGCTCAAGGACGTTCTCGGGATGATCCCGGGCATCGGGGCGCAGCAGCGCGCGCAGCTGGCGGACGCCCAAGTCGACGAGAAGGCTCTCGACCGCACGCAGGCGATCATCCAGTCGATGACCGCGCAGGAGCGTCGCAAGCCGGCGGTCATCAACGGTCACCGTCGCGTGCGCATCGCGGTCGGTTCCGGGACGAGCGTTCAGGAGGTCAACCGCCTGCTGGACCAGTTCGCGCAGATGAAGAAGATGATGAAGCAGATGGGCAAGACCAAGGGTGGCCGCCGCGGCATGCCGCAGATGCCGTTCTAACCTTTGGACCCGATCCGTGATGAGCCCGAACTTCACACGGGACCGGGCATGCCCTATCATGAGCAGTCGCTTTGCGAAGAGTCGGTATGTATCCGCGACGCCCGG
>Ga0209538_1001618_pt1 | contig 11855 bp, 9 predicted proteins | sample BarGraNGADG00211_2_FD_184492 | JGI IMG/M metagenome (GOLD analysis project Ga0209538, IMG submission 184492) | Arctic peat soil microbial communities from Barrow, Alaska - Barrow Graham LP Ref core NGADG0004-211 (SPAdes) (version 2) | ecosystem: Environmental > Terrestrial > Soil > Wetlands >... | reverse complement strand
ATGGGTTACGCCGCGGCCATGGCATGGTTGCTCGTGCTGATCGTCGGCGCCTTCACGTTCCTCAACTTCTTCCTCTCCAAGTTCTGGGTGTTCTACGATGACTGAAATCGCTAACCAGCCCGCCGAACCGCAGGTGGCATCGCTTGCCGTGGGTGCGGTCACCAATGCCCGACCGACCAAGCGCAGGACGAGGATGTACAACCCCGTCACGTCGGTCATCAAGCACATCCTGCTCATCGCGACGGGCTTCCTGATGATCTATCCGCTGCTGTGGATGCTGGTGAGTTCATTCCGTCCGACGGACCAGATCTTCCGGGACACCAGCCTGATCCCCAAGGGCATCACCCTGGACAACTACACGTACGGATGGTCCGCGTTGAACCAGCCGTTCGGCCACTACTTGATCAACTCGGGGATCGTGGTCCTGGGCTGCATCATCGGCAACGTCCTGTCGTGCTCGCTCGCCGCGTACGCGTTCGCGCGGCTGAAGTTCACGGGACGCACGATCCTGTTCGCGATCATGCTGTTGACGATCATGATTCCGTACCACGTGGTCCTGGTCCCCCAGTACATCCTGTTCCAGCAGTTCGGCTGGGTGAACACGTTCTTGCCCTTGATAGTGCCTAAGTTGCTGGGCACCGATGCGTTCTTCGTGTTCCTCATGGTGCAGTTCATCCGCGGCCTACCCTTGGAGCTTGACGAAGCGGCGCGCATCGATGGGTGCGGGCACTTCAACACCTTCTTCCGGATCATCCTGCCGCTCATGGTGCCCGCGGTGGCGACGACGGCGATCTTCACGTTCATCTGGATGTGGAACGACTTCTTGTCGTCGCTGATCTACCTCATCGATCCCAGCATGTACACGGTGCCGCTGGCGCTTCGGGCGTTCCTCGACTCGACCGGCTCGTCCAACTGGGGCGCGATGTTCGCGATGAGCATCGTCTCCCTGATCCCCGTGTTCCTCGCCTTCCTGTTCGGCCAGCGGTTCCTCATCCGGGGCATCGCCACGACCGGCATCAAGTGAGCCAACCCGAACATCACGTGATTCACACGAAAGGAACGTTGTGACAACCCGCTATGCAGTCATCGGAACTGGCCATCGGTGCCAGATGTACTTCGACGCGATCGGAGGTGACCACGCCGACGTCGCCACGCTGGTGGCGCTCGTGGATGTCAATCCCGGCCGCATCAAGGTGCACGCCGACCGCATGGCGTCCGAGTACGGGTACGACCTGGCGTCCATCGTGACCGGCGGCCCGGACGAGCTCGAGGACATCCTCAAGCGATCCGGTGCGGAGCGAGCGATCATCACCACGCCCGACTACAAGCATGCCGAGATGATCGTGCGCTGCCTGGATGCCGGCGTCGACGTCGTCTGCGAGAAGCCGCTGACGATCAACGCTGACATGGCGCACCAGATCGAGGCAGCGGTGAAGCGTACGGGCCGCAGCGTCGTCGTGACGTTCAACTACCGGTACTCGCCGCGCAACTCCGAGCTCAAGCGGGTCATCGCCTCCGGTGAAATCGGAGACGTGCTCTCGGTGACGTTCGAGTGGGTGCTCGACACGGCACACGGCGCGGACTACTTCCGCCGGTGGCACCGGGAGAAGGACAAGTCCGGCGGCCTGCTGATCCACAAGTCGAGCCATCACTTCGATCTCGTCAACTGGTGGCTGGCCGATGCCCCGACCCGGGTCTTCGCCTCCGGCGGCACCCGGTTCTACGGTGCCGAGAACGCCGACAAGCGCGGCCTGCCGCCACGCCCGAAGCGTGGCACGCACGACGGGGACCACAGCCCGTTCGAGCTCGACCTTCGTACGGATCCTCGGCTCAAGGAGCTGTACCTCGATCAGGAGCACTACGACGGGTACCTGCGCGACAAGGACGTCTTCGACACCGGTATCAGTGCCGAGGACAACCTGGCCGTGATCGCCGACTATCGTGGCGGCGCCACGCTGTCGTACGCCCTGAACGCCCATGCTCCGTGGGAGGGCTACCGCGTCGCGGTGAACGGTACGAAGGGGCGCGCCGAGCTCGAGGTCGTCGAGCGTGTTGCCGTGCTGGTCGACAACGGCACGCCGATCGTCGATCCGTCGTTCGTCGCCGACCACAGCGAGGGCGGCGAGCGCGTACGGAGCGATCGGCTCATCGTCCAGAAGCACTGGGAGGTCGCGAAGGAGGTCCCGATCCCCGAGGGCGAGGGTGGTCACGGTGGTGGTGACGCCCTGCTGCTCAGCGACGTGTTCGTCGGCCCGAGCAACGACTCGCTGGGTCGTCCGTCGGACTGGGTCGACGGGATGCGGGCCATCGCGATCGGCATCTGCGCTAACATCTCCATGGCCGAGGGCCGCGCGGTGACGCCAGCGGAGCTGGCACTTCCTCTGGATCGGTAAGGGTGCGTCCGGAGACGTACGAGGACTGGCCGGCGTTCGTCCGGTCACGGCCGCTCGTCACCGGCGACGCCTGGACGACCCGCGTCGCGTCGCTGCTCGGGGTTCCACAGCCCCTTGCAGTGCCGGCGCCCCGGGTCGTGGCGTCTTCCGAGGCCGACGGCCTGCGCACGAGTGAGCTGGCGTGGTCCGTCGGGTTCGGTCCCGACCTCCATGCGTGGCTCGTCCATCCCGCCGACGCGGAACCGGGCGGGCTGCCTGGCGTTCTGGCATTGCACAGCCACGCCGGGATCAAGTCGATCGGCGGCCGGCGACTGCTCGCCGTGCCCGAAGCCGGCGCGTACCAGGCGGCGTTCGAGGACGGCATCGCCTTCGCGAACAACGTGGCGGCGCGGGGCGTGGCTGTACTAGCGCCCGACGCGTTCTCGTGGGGATCGCGACGGTTCGACCTCAGCGAGCCGTCCGGGCAGCTTGCCGACCTCGCGAAGCTGCTCGACGGCGCCGGGGTGTCGGGAGCTGATCGGTACGACGAGCTCGCCAAGCTCCACGAGCACCTCGTCGCGAAACGTGCCGGGGCCATGGGTACCTCGTACGCCGGCATGATCGCCCACGACGACCTGACCTCGCTCGCGGTGCTGCGATCGCTGGTCGGAGGACCGATCGGTGTCACCGGCTTCTCCGGCGGTGGCGGTCGCGCGTTGACACTGTCGGCACTGCAACCCGTCGACAAGGTCGCGATCGTCGCGATGATGGCTACGTACGAGTCGCTGATCCCCGACTACCTCGACTGCCACTCCTGGCTCCTGCACACCCCCGGTGTGGGGCGCCTACTCGGCCTGCCGGAGCTCGCGGCGGGGCGTCGTACGCATGCGCTCCAGGTCGCCTACTGCGAGCAGGACACCCTCTTCTCAATGGCGGGCATGGAGGCGGCCGACGAGGCCCTCACCCGGCTGTTCAGCGGCGCCACGGGCTCGTACCGCGGCATCTTCGTCCCGACCACCCACCAGGTCACACGAGAGATCCACGACCTCGTCACGGACTTCCTCACCGCCTGACCGCGGGGAGTCAGCGATTCGGCGGGGTCCAGGTCGCCTTGGCGGCTGGGGTGGCCCAGGGGGCTCCGGCGTCGGCGTAGCCCTTGCTCTCGGCCAGGCAGCGGAGCTGCCAGGTGTCGATGTCTTCCACCACCGGGTAGCGGAAGTCGCCGGCGCCTCGCCAGTCGATGTACGCGTCGTCGATCGCCACGGGATCGGGGGCGGTCTGGGTGGCCTCGAGGAGTGCCATGAAGCCGACCGTGTCGGAGAGCGGCACGAGCAGCGGGACACCGGACTCGTGATGGTCGACGAGGTTCTCCAGCAGGTCCGTACGTTCCGTGTGCTCGGTGACCGTCTCGCCGTCGATCTCCGCCACGATGTCGTCGCATGTGTACGTGAGGGTGATGCGCCCCTTCGTACCCACCAGGGTGGCCGTCGGCTCCTCCTGTACCGGTCCGCACAATGTGAGGCTCACGTCGATCGGCACGCCATCTGTGCGACGGATCTTCACCCAGCTCGTGTCGTCCGCCTCGATGTCGTGCGCGTGGTACAGCTCGGTTTCGATCGACGCGATCTGGCTGATGTCGGTCAGCCCGACAAGGGCGAATGCCGTGGCGAACGAGTGCGCCAGCGGGTTCGTACAGACCCCGTCCGCCACCCGGTGGGAGTTCATCACGCGCTTGCCCGCCCACGCGGCGCGGCCGTAGTACGCGTTGTCGCGAAGCCACATGCCCCAGACCTGTACGTTCGTGAGCTCACCGATGCCGCCAGCCAGCTCGCGGACCCGCGCCACGGCATCGGACCCCAGCGCCTGGAAGCCGATCTGTACGGACCGGCCGCTCGCCTTCTCCGCCTCCTGCAGCAGCCAGAAGTCATCGAGCGAGGCGACGGGAGGCTTCTCGAGCATGACATCGCACCCAGCCGCGAGCGCCTGGCACGCGAGCGCATAGTGCGTACCGATCGGCGTGGCGATGTTCACGATGTCGACCTCGTGGTTCGCCAAGAGCTCGTCGAGGGTCGCGTACCACGGCACGTCCCGGCCCTCGAGCGCGCCCGCAGGATCCGCCGTCGCCACCAGCTCGACTCGTCCCATCGACGCCAAGCGGTCCACACGCTCCAGGTGGATCGTGCCGAACCCCCGAAGGCCGACCTGCGCCATCCGTACAGCCCTGCTCACATCACCGCTCCTGTCCGCCACGGAATGATCTCCTCGTTGCCCACGCCGAGATCCTCGGACGCCGTGGTCCGGCCTGACGCCGTGGCGCAGATCAGGTCGAGCAGCTCCTCGCCCAGCTCGGCAATCGGTCGGCCTTCCAGTACAGGGCCGCAGTCGAGGTCGATGTCGTCCGACATCCGCCTCGCAACCTCTGAGTTGGTCGCCAGTTTGAGCGTCGGCGTCGGCTTCGAGCCGAAGACCGACCCGCGGCCTGTGGTGAAGCACACGACCGTCGCGCCGCCAGAGATCATGCCGGTCACCGAGACCGGGTCGTAGCCAGGCGTGTCCATGATCACGAGTCCCGAGTCCGGCACCCGCGCGCCGTAGTCGACCACACCGGAGACCGACGCCGTACCCGCCTTCGCGACAGCGCCCAGCGACTTCTCCACGATCGTCGTGATGCCGCCCGCCTTGTTGCCCGCCGATGGGTTGGCGTCGAGCGTGGCGCCATTCTCCGCCGCGTACGCCTCCCACCAGGCGATCTTGTCGTACAGCGCGCTCGCCACGGCCGGCTCCGTCGCACGCGCCGCGAGCAGGTGCTCGGCGCCGTAGATCTCGGGCATCTCGGCGAGGATCGCTGTGCCCCCCGCCGCGACAATCACGTCACTGGCGTAGCCGAGCACCGGATTCGCGGTGAGCCCCGACCAGGCGTCGGAGCCGCCGCACTTGAGGCCGAGGACGAGCTCGCCGAGCCCGCACTCCGTACGCTCCACGCCGATCCGGTCCGCCAGCTCCGTCACCAGCTCCACCCCGTGCCGTACCGCCGCCTTCGTCCCGCCGACGTCCTGGATCGTGTACGAGACCGTCGGGATGTCGGTCACGCCCAGGTCGGCGAGGAACTGCTCCATCGTGAGCACCTCGCACCCCAGGCCCACCACGACGAGCCCGCCGATGTTGGGGTGGGTGGCGTAGCCCACGAGCGTTCGCCGCAGGGTCTCCCATGCGGGTCCCTTGGCCTCCAGACCGCAACCCGACCCGTGGGTGAGGGCGACGACCCCATCGACGCCATCGGGCAGGTCGACGAGATCGAAGTGGCGCGCGATGTGCTGGGCGACCGTGGCCGAGCAGTTCACCGTGGTCAGCACGCCGATGTAGTTGCGGGTCCCGACCCGGCCGTCGGCGCGGCGGATGCCCGCGAACGTGCGGGGCCTCGACACCAGCGGCGGCACGCCCGCGTGAGTGTCCTCGGTGACCCGTGCGTCACGTGGCGGCATGCCGAGGTTGTGCGTGTGCACGTGACCCCCGCGCGCCACCGGCTCGATGAGGGAGCCGATGATCTGCCCGTACTTGCGGACCAGCGCTCCCGCGCCCAGATCGCGCCGGGCCAGCTTGTGCCCGACGGGGATGTCGCCGAGGACCGTGAGCGGCTCCTCCCCGGCGGCGCTCACCGTCTCACCAGCGCTCAGCGGACGCAGCGCGACGTACACGTCGTCGGTGGGGTGAAGCAGCAGTAGGTCAGCAGCGCTCACGACTGCCTCGGCGGCGCGGTCGTCCCGCGGATGACGAGGGCGGTCGCCAGCACCTGCTCCACGGGAGTGGCGTCGGCGTCCGCGAGCGAACGCAGGAGCAGGGCGACCGCGGCCTCACCAGCCTCGAACCGAGGAACGTCGATCGTGGTCAGTGACGGGACGGCGAGCAGCGACAGCATCGTGTTGTCGCAGCCGACGACGGACATGTCGCCTGGCACGTCGACGCCACGGGCTCCGAAGCGGCGCATCGCGCCGAGGGCGACGACGTCGTTGTAGGCGATGAGTGCCGTCGCTGGCGTCGCCAGCGCGAGGTCGGCGGCTGCCAGGCCACCGTCGATCGTCGGCGCGACCGAGCCCAGCTCGTACAGCTCGACGCCCAGCTCCGCTGCGTGCTTCCTCAGCGAGGCCGTGCGCATTCCTCCCGACCAGGACTGGGGCGGACCGGCGGCGTACGCGACGTGGTCGTGTCCGAGCGCGCGCACGTTGATGAGCGCTTGCCGGACGCCCTCGCCGAAGTCAGCGCTGACGCTCCACCAGCCCGGTGCCTGCCGGTGGATCAGCACGATCGGGATGTTGAGGTCGTCGGGCAGCTCCTCGATCGGGGAGCGCGGCGAGGCCAGGATGACTCCGTCGACCTGGCGGGCCAGGCTCCGCAACGCGTCACCCTCCAGCCGCGCCTGCTCGTCGGTGTCGGCGACGAGGATCGCCTGCCGGGCCTCGCGGGCGCTGCGCTGTACGCCCTTGATGATGTCGGCGAAGAACGGATTGGCGAGATCGGGGACGATCAAGCCGATGTTGCCGGAACGGCCGGTGATCAGTCGCCGCGCAGCTGGGTTCGGGCTGTAGCCGAGACGACGAGCCTCCGTCAGCACCCGACGTCGGGTGTTCTCCGAGACCGCGCCAGTTTCGGAGAACGCCCTCGACACCGTCGCGACCGACACTCCTGCCGCGCGCGCAACATCGCGGCTCGTCCACGTCATCGGTCCTCCCAGGAATCAGTGCGCAACGTTGCGCGCCGCGTTACGCGAATGCGTACATCCTCTATCGAACCCCCGCGTGAGGGAAGGCGTCAAGCGTTGCGTAAACGTTTCCGTGGAGTTGCAGCGACCTGAACTGTCGGGCGGCGCAGACTCATCCCCACGCCGCCCGTCAGCGATCGGTCAGGGCCGGATCCCCACGGGGTCGACCTGGTGCTCGTCAGCCGGTACGGACATGTGCGCCCGGTCCACCGCGCTGCAGACGGCCCGCAGCGATGCCGTGACGATGCTGGAGTCGATCCCGACACCCCAGTACACCTGCGCACCTTCGTCACCGACGATCTCCGCCTCGACGTAGGCCGCTGCCTTGGCGTCGCCGCCGGCCGAGAGGGCGTGCTCCTGGTAGTCGAGCACCCGCACGTTGTAGTCGAGCAGCTGCAGCCCGTCGACGAAGGCCGACAGAGGCCCGTTGCCCTCGCCCGAGACCGTACGCTCCACGCCGCGATCGCGGACGGTCGCGGTGATCTGGTACCCGTTGCCGTTCGACACCGTCGTGCACGTCACGAGCTCCAGCGGCTCGACGCTGTGGAGGTACTCGGTGGCGAAGATGTCGCCCATCTGCTCGCTCGTGACCTCACCGCCCTCGGCGTCGGTGTGCTGCTGCACGACCCGCGAGAACTCGATCTGCAACCGGCGCGGCAGGTCGAGGTGGTGGTCGGACTTCATGATGTACGCCATGCCGCCCTTGCCGGACTGGCTGTTGACGCGGATGACGGCCTCGTACGTGCGACCGACGTCGTGCGGGTCGATCGGCAGGTACGGCGCCTCCCAGGCCACCTCGTGCAGCTCGACGCCCTCGGCGGCAGCCTTCTTCTCGAGGTCCTCCAGGCCCTTCTTGATCGCGTCCTGGTGGGAGCCCGAGAACGCCGTGTAGACGAGGTCGCCCGCGTACGGGTGACGAGGATGTACGGGCAGGCCGGTGCAGTACTCGACCGTGCGACGGATCTCGTCGACGTCGGAGAAGTCGATCTGCGGGTCGATGCCCTGGCTGAACAAGTTGAGGCCCAGGGTGACGAGGTCGACGTTGCCGGTGCGCTCGCCGTGGCCGAACAGGCAGCCTTCAACGCGGTCCGCCCCGGCCATCTGGCCGAGCTCGGTGGCCGCCACCGCGGTGCCGCGGTCGTTGTGCGGGTGCAGCGAGATCGCGACGTACGGGCGGTTCTTCACGTGGCGCCCGAAGTACTCGATCTGATCGGCGTACGTGTTCGGCGTCGAGCGCTCGACGGTCGCCGGCAGGTTGAGGATGATCTCGCGGCCCTCGCCGGGCTGCCAGATGTCCATCACCTCGTTGCACACCTCGATGGCGAAGTCGGTCGGGGTCTGCGTGAAGATCTCCGGGCTGTACTGGTAGCCGAACTGCGTCTCGCCCAGGTACTTTTCGGCGTACTTCATCACCAGCCGCGTGCCGTTCTTCGCCATCTCCACGCACTCGTCCTCGGAGATACGGAAGACGACGCGGCGGAACAGCTCGGCGGTCGCGTTGTACAGGTGGATGTTGGCCCGATGGGCGCCGACCACGCTCTCGGCCGTGCGGGAGATCAGGTCTTCGCGGGCCTGAGTCAGCACGGAGATCTGTACGTCGTCGGGGATCCGGTTCTCGGTGATCAGCTTGCGGACGAAGTCGAAGTCGGTCTGCGACGCGGACGGGAAACCGATCTCGATCTCCTTGTAGCCCATGCCGACGAGCAGCTCGAACATGCGCAGCTTGCGCGACGGAGTCATGGGGTCGATGAGCGCCTGGTTGCCGTCACGCAGGTCGGTGGACAGCCATCGGGGCGCGTGGGTGATCTTCTGCGCCGGCCAGGTGCGGTCCGGCAGATCGATCGGTACGAATGGGGTGTAGCGGCTGAAAGGCATCGGAGACGGCTGCTGTACGGGCAGACCGATCTGGGGGCGTGTGCCGAAAGTGTGGGTCATGTCTGGGTTCCTCGCTGGTCTGGGTGGGCGCCGGACGTGCAGCGACTCCGCAGCGAGGAGGCCGGCGTTACTGGGCCTCGCTGCGGCAGCCAAGAAGGAGGGTCGCCCGCGACATGGCGCACACTCTAGCCCAGCAACCTCAGAACTGCCATGACCTCTTCGACAGCCCGTACCAGAAACCGTCGATCACGGATTCGCTCTCGTGGTTCGTGCCGGCGGCGGCGCCGAGTGCCACGTACAGCGGGGCCCAGTGCTCGGTACGGGGATGTGCCTCGCGCGCGGCGGGTGCCGTCCGCTCGAAATCGAGGATGCCCTCGATGTCGCGAGCCGCCAGCGCTTCGGCGGCCCAGTGGTCGAACTCGCTGGACGCCGTCGGCGGTGCGGCGTTCGGGCCCTCTTGCGGGTGGAACCAGCGCAGGTTGTGGGTGGTGAACCCGGACGTGACGATGAGCGTGCCCTCGTCGCGCAGTTCGGCCAGCCGCTCCCCCAGCGCGTACAGCTTCCTTGGGTTGAGCGTGGGCAGGCTCAGCTGCAGCACGGGCACGTCGGCCTCGGGGAACAGCTCGACGAGAGGGACGTACGCGCCGTGGTCCAGCCCACGTCCGGGGTCCTGCTGCACCGAACCGCCGACAGCCCGGGCGACCTTCTGGGCGAGCTCCGGCGCCGGCGGGGCGTCGTAGGTCACCTGGTAGTAGCGGTCCTCGAAGCCCCAGAAGTCGTAGATCAACGGCGTGTGCGCGGTCGTCGAGGAGATCGTCGCCGGCGCGGCCTCCCAGTGCGCTGACACCACGAGGATGTCCTTGGGCTTGGGCAGGTCCGTACCCCACGAGCGCAGCTCACGGGTCCATGTCGGGTCGTCCGCCAGGGGCGGTGCCCCGTGGGAGAGGTACAGGACGGGTGCGGTGGCCATATCCCAGCGTAGCATGTAGTTGAGACTTCAACCATCTAGGGGTAACGGCCCCTCGCTAGAGTCTCAGCCATGCCGTCCGTCCTGCCGTTGGTCGCCTCTCGCCTCATCGGCCTGCACCTGGCACTCGATCCACTCACCGAGGCTGATGCCGCCGAGCTTGGTCAGGTGCTCAGGCAGCCGGAGCTGCACGCGCACGGGTACGTGATGCACCACCGCCCGCTGGATGCCGACGACGCGCTGGCCATGGCGCGCGGGTTCGTCCACGCATCGGCGCCGAACGGGCTGGGGGCACGGCCGGACCCCGTACGCCATCAGGCTCGGCGTCGACACCGACATCGCGCCCGCCGGCACCTTCGTGGGTACGAGCAGCCTCGGTGACTTCAACCCCGAGCGGCAGTCGGCCCACCTCGGCTGGACGCTGTACGACAGCCGCTTCTGGTCAACGTTCGTCAACCCGGAGGCGAAGTTGCTGCTGCTGACCCACGCCTTCGAGGACCTCGGCTATGGCCGGGTCAAGATCCAGACGGATCTGCTCAACACCCGTAGCCAAGCCGCGATCGCGAAACTGGGCGCCACCCGCGAAGGCGTACTCCGCCGCGACTCCCCCCGCGAGGACGGCACCTGGCGCGACACCGTGGTGTTCGCGATCACGATCGACGACTGGCCAACCGTGAAACAAGGCCTCCTCGGGCGCATCTCGGGCTAACCCTAATACCGTTCAGTTAAGGTTACATCGGTGTAGTTTGGTGGCATGCCTAGAGCTGGATGGAAGAAGCCGGAGTCGGATCGTCGCCTGTCGGATCTGGTGTCGGTGGGGGTGCTGACCCGGGTGTTCCCACCGGACCTGGTCGATGAGGTGATCGCCGAGGTCGGGCGGACCGAGCAGCGTCATCGGTCGCTGCCGGCCCGGGTGATGGCGTACTTCTCGATCGGGATGGCGCTGTATTCGGAGGGCTCGTATGAGGACGTGCTGTCGCAGCTGACCGATGGGCTTTCGTGGGCGTCGGGCTGGCGGGAGGAGTATTCGTTGCCGTCGAAGTCGGCGATCTTCCAGGCGCGGGCCCGGTTGGGGGCCGAGCCGTTGAAGGCGCTGTTTGCGCGGGTGGCCCGCCCGATCGGCACGGCGCCGACGGCCGGGGAGGCGGTGGGTTGGCTGGCGGGTCGCAGGTTGGTCGCGGTCGACGGGACGTGTCTGGATGTGGCCGACACCGTAGCCAACGAGGCCTTCTTCGGTCGGCCGGGGGTGAACAAGGGCGAGCGGGCGGCGTTTCCGCAGGCCCGGGTGGTCGCGTTGGCCGAGTGCGGCACGCACGCCATGTTCGCCGCGGTGGTCGGTGGCCTGGCGACCGGTGAGCCGTCAATGGTCGAGGAACTGCTGTCCAGGGTGGAGCCGGGGATGCTGCTGCTCGCCGATCGGGGCGTGTTCTCGTATGCGTTGTGGCGCAAGGCGACCGGCACCGGCGCGGACCTGCTGTGGCGGATCCGGACCGACCACGCGGGTCCGCAGCCCGAGTACCGGGAAGACCTGCCCGACGGGTCCTGGCTCGCCGTGTTGCGGCGCTCCACCGGACCGGAGCGGCGGCTACCGCCGATGCCGGTCCGGGTGATCGACTACTCGATCGACGACGGCCGCGACCATCCGGGCAGCTACCGACTGTTCACTACCATCCTCGACCCGGCAGAGGCGCCGGCGGTCGCCCTGGCCTCCGCCTACCACCAACGCTGGGAGATCGAGCTCGCCTTCGACGAGCTGAAGACCCACCAGCGCGGCCCGCGGACCGTGCTGCGGTCGAAGTCGCCGGACCTCGTCCGCCAAGAGATCTGGGGACACCTGTGCTGCCACTACGCGATCCGTAGCCTGATGGCCGCCGCCGCCGAGAGA
>Ga0209538_1001610_pt1 | contig 11893 bp, 11 predicted proteins | sample BarGraNGADG00211_2_FD_184492 | JGI IMG/M metagenome (GOLD analysis project Ga0209538, IMG submission 184492) | Arctic peat soil microbial communities from Barrow, Alaska - Barrow Graham LP Ref core NGADG0004-211 (SPAdes) (version 2) | ecosystem: Environmental > Terrestrial > Soil > Wetlands >... | reverse complement strand
AATATCACTGACTACATTTGCATATTTATTCTTACCAAAAATGACATCAAAATTGGCATTGTTTTTCACTGACAAAGGAGAAGGTAGTTCCTGACTATGGAGAGTCACCATGCCTTCAGTCTTAGTAGTGGCACCATAAGGGAAATGATAAAGATCGGATAATTCTGAACTCGAGAGAATTGGGTTGTTAGATAAGGATAATTCTCTTTTTGAGAAGCTTTTCAGGGAAGGATTGAAAAACGGCAATATCTTAATGATCGGTTTCATTGTCAACGCTTGATATGGACTAGTAAGCTGACCGAGAGATGCCACGAAGCCATTAAGTCTTTGCCTGCCCTCTTTTGAGTCCGCTGTTTCGACATAGAGTCGAATAGATGTTTCAAATAGTGGCTTATCAATTTTTTCTTTGATTGCTTGGTGTAGTTCCAATTCATATGAGCTTGATTCCAGTTTTACTTTTTCAGGCTCTTTCGCTAGAAATGGGGCAGAGTTGCCTTTGGTATCCCAAAATGCCACAAACATGCTGATGATATATTTAAGGCAAGCAGAAAAAACTAGCAAAATAACTTTCAAGATAGCATATGGCCAGGATAGCGCTTTTAAGATTGGATTTTGATTAAGTTCTCTCTTGAGTGGTTTGCTCTCACAAATTAACTTGTTAATTTTCCTGATATGTCCAATCTCTTCTCGCTGGCTTGAGGGCATGACTGGACTCGCCACAATTTGAAAGACCATTTGCTCGTTGGCTTTTAACTTTGTCATGTTGCCGGTCAGATAGGCGATTGGGTCATGTTCATCCAATAATTTATTGTCTTTTAGCGGCAAAACAAAATCATGGGCGAGTTTTAACTCAGTAAACTTTATTTTATCGCATAGGCCATTTGGCAAATATTCGCTAATCTCATTAATCTTCAGTCCCGGCAAATATGAAAGAAGTCCTTTTTTCATTGTCTCAGCATCTCCAATCGGTGCTGCAAGAACATATCTGATTCCGCTATCTTTACTAGCGATAATTTCCAAGGAATATAGTTTTTTGAATCCCATAATTTTATACAAGAAGCCTTTTGGTTTTGCCAGAGAGTGAAGCAAGGTGAAAAACTGCTCGGTCGCATAAGCGCTTTTGTTATTATCAGCCGGAAAAACCAGCTCCATAAAAACAAAAGGCTCCCTTTTGAGGAGCCAACGCCATGCAAATTTGTAGATTATATTTAGAACAATGAGGACAAGTATAACCCCCATAATTACAAGCAAAGGGAAAGTAACCGAGTGGTGAGAGTACAAAAAAGAGAATAATGACAGCGTTGAATTGTACGACGATGGCAATCCACTTGAGGCAAAAAGAAAGGTTTTTTGAAATAAAGTTAGAGGACCATGGTTTTGCAAAACGGTATAGAGATCGATGGTAAACTGACTATTTGAACTTGCAGTTGGGTGAGCCTCCAAAAATCTCTCAATTAACAATTGTGAGTAATTTATGCCAATTTCGCTATTTGTCAATTTACCTCTTTCTCGCCTCCTGCTAGTAAAAAGAAATAATAAAGCAACTGATACGATTTGGCTTGAATCTACCAATCTCTTTAGGAATTGTCAAATGGTTAGTATGATAATGTCATACAAATTGAGAAAGTAGCAAGGTTATTGCCCTTGAAAAGTAGCGAAATAAATTAACCCCTTGACAATCACCGAATTGCCATATATTTTAAAGTCAGAGTATGAATACTTCATAACTTCTCTACAAAATTGATTGATTACCTTTTCTCGATTTCCTTGAAAGACATAAAAGGCAAACAATTAATAAAATGTGAGGGGAGAAAGTTGACTTCATGCAACGACTCCGTGTGTTTTTTTCTGCCTTCATTTTAGTATTGATCTCGGCCACACCCGCTTTGGCCGCAAGTGCTGATTTGTCTCGGGTCCAAAGTTTTGCCCAGAATGTTATCCAAGTCCTCGTCACCCTCGCCGGCCTGCTCGCAGCCGGTTTTTTTGTGGTTGGAGGCATCGGATATATCACCAGTTCGGGTAATCCGGAGAACTTAGACAAGTCCAAGAAAACTATTCTGTATTCGAGTATCGGTTTGGCGGTAGCCATTGCTGCCTTTGTTATCAGTAACATCGTGACCGATCTAGCCAATTCAGCTTTCAAATAGAGTGATGAAAAAGCTGATTACTAAAATCTTGCTAGGAGTAACCCTCCTCATATTTCCGGCTACCGCCTTTGCCGCTTCCAATCCGGAAGTTGAGAGCTTTACTCATGACACGCTGATTGCCCTGATCGGCTTAGCTTCGGTTGCCGTTGTTTTCTTTCTCGTCCGAGGTGGCTATCTATATATCACTTCGACTGGCAATCCGGTGGCACTCGAAGAGGCAAAGAAGACTATTCGAAATGCCCTGATTGGTTTGGTCATTGTGATTGGGGCGGCCGTCTTCTCTTCAATACTGAATAACGCTATGACGCAACCAGCTACCGATGCAACGACGACTGCTTTGAGTTTAAGCCCGATTGTTCCAGCGGCACCAGACAATTCATTGGCTCAGATCCTACTTGACGCCATCTCCGGCTTCCTCCAAAACCTGATTCAGTCAGCAACCAAGTCAGTGCTTGATGGTATTACTTGGTTCTTGACCAACACTCCCTCCTTAGCAACAAATTCGGTCGTATTTAACTTCTGGCTGGTCATAGTCGGAATTACCGATTCGCTTTTTGCTGTTGTCATTGCCTTGCTCGGTTTTCGAGTGATGAGCAGTACCACCTTCGGTTTTGAAGAATTGACCTTGAAAGAGCTATGGCCAAAGATCGCCCTGGCCTTTGTCGGCGCTAACACTTCAATCTTTCTGATCGATTGGGTCATCCAGCTTTGCCAAACGCTGGTCAACGCTGTTTTACACGCGACTGGTGGATTGGGTCAAGCATGGATTCAAAACGCCTTTAGTCCGGCTTCGCTCTTAAGCGGTTCGACGGCTATGATCACCCTGATTTTCATCATCATCTTCATCCTGCTGGCGGCGGTCTTGCTCCTTTTTTACATCTCCCGCCTGATGATACTGGCATTTGGCGCAGTTGTTTCACCGCTGGTCTGTCTGCTTGGGCTGATTCCCAGTATGTCCGACTTCGCTGCTAATCTGGCCAAGGCATACTTCATTACCATTTTCACCGTTTTTATCCATGTCGTTATTATTCAATTAGCTTCGGCCTTTCTGACTATCCCCGGGCAGGACGGCGCCAATCCGGTCATTTCAATCCTGATTGGTATCGCTCTCTTCTCAATTTTGCTCAAAAGCACCGGTACGGCTATACAGCTCGCTCTGGTAGGAGGAACAACCAATTCTATGAAGAAACTGGGGAGTCAAATTGTTAATGTGATTAGCTCTGGCAATGCTAAAAGTGCCGCTGTCCACGAGACAGTGGCCAGAAAGGTCAGGTCAAAATGAAAACAACAGTCGTTCCGGCTCAAATCACCACCGTCGAAGATAGAATCGCCGGAAGTTTAACGCTAGCTCAGATTGTGTTGCTGGTGATTTCGATGATTATCGGCGCCGGTATTTATGCCATTGTTATACCTAAGATGCACTTTGGCTCAATCAAGATTGCTTTAATCCTTATTGAATTTATCTTCTTTGGCGGTCTAGCCTTGCGCTTCAACGGCAAGATTCTGGGCGATTGGTTGATTATCTACTTGCGTTACTCTGTTCGGCCGAGACGATATATTTTTACCAAGAATGATCTGATTCATCGGGATATTGTTATCGAAGAAGAAAGCCAAACAATTATTTCGAAGAATCCAGAGATTACCACTGCTGAAAAACAGCTAGGCGGCATATCGCTGAAAGAGCAAATTAAATTTGATCAAATATTTAACAGAGATAACTTGAGCGTTTCATTTAAGATGTCCAAGAAAGGAGGAGTTGATGTCCGTCTCGAACAAGCAAAAAATTAAAGGCTCGGCCAGAACCCAAATTGGTATCAAGGAAGTCAAAGACGGTATCCTGATTTTAGCGGATAATCGCTTGCGCTCCGTCCTCTCAACCTCATCCTTAAACTTTGAGCTCCAAAGCGAGGCCGAACAGGATGTGATCATCGACGCTTTCCAGTCATTTCTAAATAGTTTGACCATGCCGGTGCAAATCCTTATCCGAGTTAGAGAGCTGGATATTGATCGCTATCTAGAAGATTTCCAAGCCAAGCTTGGGGATGAAACGGAAGAAGTTTACAAAACACAGCTCGCAAATTACAGCGAATTCATTAGAAAACTTGTTCACGGCAACAAAATCCTCTCGAGACGTTTCTACATTGTCATTCCTCACGACAACAAAGCAAAAGTTGAATTCAATATTGCTAGAGAGCAACTGATGCTCGAGCAGGAAATCATCGTTAAGGGACTGGAAAAGATCGGTATGACGGCAAGACAATTATCCAGTTTGGAAGTACTAGATCTTTTTTACAGCTTTTATCGACCGGAACAGGCCAAAATTCAGCCGTTAGCAGAGGCAATAGTCAGGAGAACAAATGATCACACTTTTTTCTAAAAACAGAAGGAAAACAAAATCAACAAAGAAGAAACAACCAGATAAAAATTTGGCTCTCTCTTTTCATATCGGTGATCAAGATCAACTAGATATGATTACCTATGCCGGCATGGAAGAGTTCCCAGACCATTTGGAAGTTGACGGAAGAATCGTCAAAACTCTCTTTATCTCCGGTTATCCGTACACCGCTTCAAGCGGCTGGCTCAATCACCTAATTAACTTTAATTACAACGTCGATATCAGCTACCACATCGAGCCGGTCGAGGCGACTTTGGCACTGCCCAAATTGAACCGAAAGATTACCGAGCTAATCTCGACCAAACGAGCGATGGAGCGAGCCGGCAAGATCATCGGTCCCGAAGTGACTGATCCGCTTGATTCGGCGCTAGATCTGCGGGATAAAATCCAGAGAGGCCAGGAGAATTTGTTTCAAGTTTCTTTGTATATTACCCTTTCGGCTGATTCAATGGCTGAACTTAACAAAACGATTAAACTGCTTGAAACAGTCCTCGCCACTCGTCTTTTCTATACCAAACCAGCCATCTTCCAGCAGATTGAGGGTCTGCAATCAGTGTTGCCAAGGTGTGATAATCAGCTAGCACAAAAGCGTAATTTGGATAGCTCATCAGCGGCTTTAACTTTTCCCTTCATCTCTTCAGAGCTGGTTCATGAATCAGGTGTGCTCTATGGCATTAACCGCTCCAACAGCTCGCTAGTTATCTTGGACAGGTTTGCTCTGCCCAATGCTAATAGTATTCTTTTCGCTCAATCAGGCGCTGGTAAAAGCTACACCGCTAAAGTGGAGATTTTGCGCCACCTGATGCAAGGCACAAAGGTCATCGTCATCGATCCAGAACGAGAGTACAAGAAATTGGCTGAAAGTGTTCACGGTACCAACATTAAACTCTCGGTTCATTCCAGAGAGAAGATTAACCCTTTTGATTTAGAGGTCAATGCCTTTGCTGAGGCGGATAGTTTTGCCGATCATGTTCAATCATTGACTGAGATCATCTCACTAATGGCAGAAGGCCTAACCGGTGAGGAAAAATCAGTTGTCGATAAAGCCATTCTCAAAACCTATCAAAAGGCTGGCTGGACAGCGAAGAATTCGATCAAAAAGAAATCCCGAAGTTATCCAAGACTCTATGACCTCTATGCCACTTTAAGAGCAATGAAACAGATCAAGCTTTGCCGAAGATTGGAGAAGTACACGACCGGCTCCCTAGCTCAAGTTTTTGATACCCAAACTAACATCGAGCTAGATAACCGATTAGTAGTATTTGATACCAAGGATTTGCCAGAGTCCTTAAGACAAATTATGCATTTGGTAATCGCCCAGTTCGTCCAGAACCAAGTCAAATCAGACCCTTGCAAACGAATACTGGTGATTGATGAGGCCTGGCTTCTTCTTGAGCACGAAGAGAGCGCCAGATTTGTCTCGGGGCTAGTGCGACGAGCGAGGAAATATTATCTCGGCGTATCAATCATCTCCCAGCAAGCCAACGACTTCTTGGGTAATGCCTATGGTCAAGCCATCGCCTCGCAGAGCTCACTTCGTATTTTGATGAGGCAAGATACCACTACTATCAAGAAAGTCGCCTCAGAGTTCCATCTCAGCGAATTTGAGCAAAGATTTCTCCTGACCTGCGAGAGAGGTGAAGCCCTTATCATTGCTGATCAACATCATGTCGCCGTCAAAGTGACCGCTTCGGAGAATGAGCATCCACTCATCACGACCGACCCATCCGAAAAAGTCAAAGAGATAAAATGAATCCCCAAACACTCAAAATGATAGTAGCGGCTTTTTCGATGAAGAAGGAGATCAAGTTGCTATTCTTCACAGTCATAATGATCTGTCTCTTACCAATTATGACAGTCATCATGATTACTCAAGCGGGCATAGATTTGGTTTCTGACGTGATAGCTACATTGAATCCAGAGACATATTTAGTTGAGATTCACGATCCAGCTAATGGTTCAGTCATCGATACCATTTCCGAGCCCAGAATCTGGCCAATCAGTGGTCCAGTCACGGCTGACTTTGGGGTGACTCATCTGCCATGGTCGCTCCTCCACAGCGGTATCGATATTGCCAGTCCGACCCACCAGATTGGAGACCCTGTTGCCGCTTTTATGGATGGCAAAGTGGTCTACGCTGCCGAGACCCAAGAAGGTTTGGGCAGACATGTCATTATTGATCATGGCCATCATCTGCTCTCATATTACGGCCATATGGAGACGATCAATGTAGTTGTTGGTCAGGAAGTAGTTATGGGCACCGTCGTCGGGACTAGAGGTTCAACCGGCTGGTCAACTGGCCCTCATCTGCATTTTCAGATCAATATATTCGGGATACCCGTAAATCCGAGAGTGTTTTTGAGCGGGAATCCTTAGATTTTTTTCCGATAAAAAAGTTTGCATATTTATTACTAATTGGTCTATAATATCATTATATATAATACACAAACCATATAAATTTTTAGGAGGGGTATGAATAAAAAATTCATAAAACCAGCATTGATCAGCGTTTTTGCTCTTGTTTTGATTGGCGGGGCTGTTTCATTTGGGTTGAGTCGTGCCAAGGCTGAAATATCTGATGGCACGCCGGAAAGCGGTGTTGTCTCTCGTATCAAAACGCTCTACACAGCATTAACGTCGGCTAGCTACGGCGCCGATGCCGACGGTGCTTGGGGCGCTTGGGGCGCGTATTGGAACCGCATTTATTCGGCTGCTACTTGGACACCAACTGTCACCTCAACTGCAACCGATGTTAAGACCGGTAAAACCTTTGTGCCTAGCGGTAGCCGAACTAATTCCACCGGTACATATCCAGCGCCAGGACCTTGTTCGACACAGGCGTGGAATGATGACCATGGCGCACCGGTGACCGAAGGCACAAACTGCAGCCAGACTTGGACTGCTTCTAGTTCACCTGTAACCGGCGATGATGCCAGGGCTGGTCGTGGCGGCAAAGATCCTGTGACCGGTCTTGTCTGGAGTCAATTATTGCTTAACAGTGCAGGCACGGTGGCTTTTAGTCCAACCACAAATTCTGCGTGGAGTTGGGATGCATCTGCTGCTGCCAATGTCGCTGTCGGCGGCAAGACTGCTTCGTTGATTTGTTCTGAACGTGGCAACGGCTGGAGATTGCCGACACAAAAAGAGCTGATGCAGGCCTATATCGATGGCTCTTTTTGGAACCTAAGTCAGCCTTCCTACGTCTTTTGGTCAGCTACTGAGGCCTCTGCCACGACTGCATGGTACGTGAGCCTGCTCAATGGCTACACGAACAGCAGCACTAAGACGAGTGGCTACCAGGTGCGTTGCGTGAGGTAGTCGGATAATTTTGTGATTTGATTATTTTTCCTCCCGCCGGAGGCGGTCGATAGATTTTTTTAAGGGTAAATTGAAAGCTGATAATCTTATGGAATCTATAATTCAGCCAACCAAAAATTTAATCCAATTTCTAAAGATATCTGATAATAAAGTTGATCTATCGTCGATGAGGTTTTTGCACCCGATTCAGATACTTCCGTTAGCTGCCATGATAAGCGAGAAATCTCTTGATTATATCCCACCAAGAAATTCAGAATGCGCCAGTTATCTAGGAAAATTTAATTTCCCCGATGGATTAACTGAGTTTGTATTATCTCCAAGATTCATTCCGATCTATAAATTTTCTGCAGCAAAATCAGATGAGAAATCGACATCAGACAAATCCAATATACTGAAAAACCTCTTGGATATTTGTCTGATTAAGTTAGGATCCCCAGAGGGGTTGGTCAACGCTCTTGGCCTTGCGGTTGATGAGATAATCTCTAATATTGAAGATCATTCCGATGCAAAATATGGCTGGATTAATGCTCAGTATTATCCCAACCTTAAATATCTCGATATGTGTATCGTCGACACCGGAATAACGATCAATGGAAAATACAAAAAAGTGGGTATGATATTTGAGAATGATTCCGAAGCTTTAAAAAAGGCCTTAGAAGGTGAATCATCAAAGCCAGAGAAGATTCGTGGCAGTGGTCTACCAACATTTACCAAGATGATAACGAAAGGCCTTAAAGGTGAGATTGTAATTATCAGTGGCGGTGCAATTGTATATGCAAGCGAAAATAAAGATCCTGTGGTTCAAAAATTATCCGTAAGGTGGGACGGAACGATAGTATCTTTGAGAATTCCCAAAAACAACGCCGCGGTAGATTACACCGATTTCATTGAATAAATATAGATTTTGATATATAATGCGTGGTACTATAAAGACATATAAAAAAGAGTGGAGGGGAAAATGTGGGCAATTATGAATAAAACATTGAATCTAAGTGATTTAAAAATTGTTTTGGCAACCAGAGAGTTTGCTAATTTTGCTGTACGAACTGCGATCGCCCAAAAACGTAGCAAAATTTCGCTAAAAGAAGTCGATTCTATTTCGAGATCGTTTCTTGACGAATTATATCTTTTAGCATCAAAGAACAATATAGATTTAGTTGATATTCCGGAAGATGTGCAGCCACTTCTTGAACTAATAAATAGATCACACCGAGACCAAGTAATGTATGCTCCAAAGATCAAAGTTAAGATTTCAGACAAGACATTTGCGTAAAATGCCGATTTCTATATTAAACGGAGACGCAATAATTTCTGTGTCTCCATTTTTAAATAAAAGTGACTAGCACCCTGTTCATAACTTCCTAATGAAAAATTAATTTTTTGGGTATATAATTAGATAAGTGAATTAATTGACAAGTTGTGGTGAAAATAACGAATTATAACATTACAAGAATAATATAATTCCGAACTCGGGACAGGCAATTACAATATAATCCGGACATAATGTACTAGACAGGAGGGTAATTTTAACTATGGCTCGTTATGAACATTTACCCCTTTTCAAAGACGTATATGACTTCAATTTGTATTTTTTTAAACTTTCTCGCGGCTTTCCAAAAGACATTAAGTATGGGCTTGGGCAGGAAGTAAAAACAGAAACTTCCTTCTTGCTCGACCAGATCATCGTTGCAAACGATAATATCGACAAGAAACAATATCTCAAAAAAGCAGAAAGCTGTATCGAAGTTATAAAGATAAAAATTAGAATGCTTAGGGACTTGGAGGTCTTAAGTATAAAAAGCTACAACTTCATTTTCACAGCCCTAATTGGGATCTCCAAACAATTGGCTGCCTGGAAAACATGGTCAGAAAAAGGACATTAAAAAAATAAACTTGGTCAGAAAAAGGCAGGGGTCGAGAGCTATTAGATTTGATTTCATCTATTTAATAGGCGCTTTTGTCTCACTACGGCTACCGCTCGGATTTGATCCGGATAGATTAATATTCTCCTACTTCGCTCGCCGAAAATGGAAAATTGAGTAAATAAAGTCGGTAGCAGGAAGTCAGCCTTCCAACAACTTTTGGTCAGCTACTGAGAACTCTGCCACGAATGCATGGAACGTGAACCTGAACAATGGCAACACGAACAACAACAATAAGACGAATGGCAACCAGGTGCGTTGCGTGAGGAAGTGAGACCTGCCACTTTCTGTCCAAGTTTAAAACAAAAAAATGAAATTGATTAGAAAAAGGCAGAGGTCGAGAGCTATTAGATTTGATATTATCTATTTAATAGGCGCTTTTGTCTCACTACGGCTACCGCCCCCCATGGGGATGAATGAATATTTTTCTACTTTGTTTGTCAAAGATGAAGGATTGTGTATTTAAAGTCGGTAGCAGGAAGTCAGCCTTCTAACAACTTTTGGTCAGCTACTGAGAACGACGCTTCGAATGCCTGGCGGGTGAACCTGAGCAATGGCAACACGAACAACAACAATAAGACGAATAGCAACCAGGTGCGTTGCGTGAGGAAGTGAGGCCTGCCGCTTTCTAATCGATTTAGCAATGACAATTCTATATGAAGACATGGTTTACTTTTGAAAATTTATACATCGCTTACCTAGATTGCAAAAAGAGGAAAACCAATACTTTGAATCATCTGCAGTTCTACAAAGATTTGGAGATTAATCTTTTTAAACTTGAAAGCGAATTAACCTCGAGAACCTATTATCCGGGCAGGTCGATCGCTTTTGTCGTCGACAAACCGAAAGTGAGGGAAATTTTTGCCGCTGAGTTTCGTGATCGTGTTGTTCATCATCTTTTATACAACTATCTTGAGCCATATTTTGAGCGGCTATTTATCCATGATTCTTGGGCTTGCCGAAAAAACAAAGGGACCCACCAAGCCATGTTACGTCTGAAGAAGTTCACCTGCGAGCTACAGAGAGAGAGAGAGAGAGAGAGAGAGAGAGAGAGAGAGAGAGAGAGAGAGGTTCCGCCTCTCGCTCTGTCATCGCGTTATCACGAGCCGAAGGCTTCCCCTAGGGAAAGCGAAGAAGCAATCTACCATGAAAAATTGCCACGCCCTGATTCAAGCCACAAATCAATGGCTCGCAATGACAAAAGTTCCTACTATCTAAAAATGGATATCAAGAGCTTCTTTACTAGCATTGACCAGGATATTTTATACAGTTTCGTAGCCAAAAAGATCAAAAATGAGGAAATTCTTTGGTTAGTTAGAACTATTATCTTTCACGACTGTGCTCACGATATTCCGCCCAAAATACAGAGCGCACCAAGTTTGTTCGATAAGCTACCAAAAGACAAATCTCTGTTTACAGCGCCGAAAGGAAAAGGATTGCCGATTGGTAACTTGACCAGCCAATTCTTCGCCAATGTTTACATGAATGAACTTGACCAGTTTGTCAAACATCAATTAAAAGCAAAATATTATTTGCGATATGTCGATGATTTTCTAATTCTCGATAAAGATAAGGAGAAATTAGAACATTTTAAAGATGCATTAACAAAATTTGCTAAGGAAAAACTCGCTTTGACCGTCCACCCTGATAAGCAGTTTATCCGAACAGTCTCTAGCGGTATCGATTTTGTCGGTTATATTGTTAGACCAGACTATGTGCTGATCAGAAAAAGAGTTATTGGGGATTGGAAGCGAAAAATGGAAGCTTTTGCCAAAATCAGTCACAAAAAAAGAAAACAAGTTATGGCATCTTATTTGGCGCATTCAAAGTGGGCGAATACTTATTGGCTAGTACAAAAAATGTGCCAAAAATATCCCGAAATGACAAGAATTGACAATAAAGATTACATTGACCATTTTGACCTTGTTAATTTTTTAAATTCACTAGAGAAATAGGACAGAAAAATGTTGTAAAAAATTTCAGACGTTGTTATAATGTAATAAAATCATTGTTGAATTATTGTTATGCTGAAACCCAAAGACCCGAAGGGTTCCTCTTGGGGATAGGCTTCGGCTCTTGATTCAGTACCCAGAAATTATTTATATAGATTC
>Ga0209538_1001609_pt1 | contig 11896 bp, 16 predicted proteins | sample BarGraNGADG00211_2_FD_184492 | JGI IMG/M metagenome (GOLD analysis project Ga0209538, IMG submission 184492) | Arctic peat soil microbial communities from Barrow, Alaska - Barrow Graham LP Ref core NGADG0004-211 (SPAdes) (version 2) | ecosystem: Environmental > Terrestrial > Soil > Wetlands >... | reverse complement strand
AATTTTTGCGGTTGTAAATAACAGAATCCCTTACAGAGAAAATTATTTAAATCCATTTTTGGATTGCGCTTGATAACTAATTTTAATATAAATAATTTGGATTTAAACATAGAATTCGCGCGGGAGCAGAGAATAATATATCCCAACAACCAGCACCACCTTTTGCTCTTTTGAAAATCATATCCGAAAGGACAGGATGATATTTTGATAGAACGTGTTCAAATTCGATATTTATCGTACTTTTCTTTGAGTATACGATCTCGTTCTTCCATTTTTTCGAGATTTTCAGGGATTAAAACTAAAGAATTATCATCTATCTTCATCTGCTCAAATTGAATTTCATTATTCGGATACTTATCTTGTACAATTGCTTTTACTTTTTCAATATATTCATGTGAGGAAAGCTTTCCAAAAACTATTTTTGTTAAATATTTAAATGGAAATATAACATCTTCACTGTTTTGATCACTTTTAGTATCCGTTAATATACATCTTACTTCTTTTTCATAGCTCCAGATTTTAGATTTTGTAATCAACCATCTAAAGTCTTTTCTTGAATTTACAAACTTTAATTTTGGAATCTTTCTTACGTATCTCACTTCGAAAGGAATTGTACTATGATTTATTTCTTTAAGGAATCGATTTCTCATCAAAAAATTTGTATTCGGGGAACGTTCTTTTGTTTCTTTTGCTAGTTTATAAACATCGAATGCCAAACAGGCTCCTTTATGTTTATCGGCATAGTGAGACCACATTAAAGCACTTTGGGGAGAATAATAATCTTTTGAAAAGCAGCAAAACTTTATGTTGTTTGGATTATATAAAATCGTAGGATCGCTGATCAGAATTTTTTTAAATATATTTTCAGCCTGATCATCAGTTATCATTTTAGAAAGATCATTTTCAGTAATAATATCTGAATCTACTTTCTCAATTAATTCATCTAAAACCCTGTCTTCACCTAATACTTTTTTTAAACACTTATATATTTCCGCAAAAATTTCCTTTTTGAGTTTAGGTTTGATTCTATTGAATGTTTTTTGTGCATTGTCAACAGAGTCGAATGTATAAAAAGAACAATCTAAAGGATCATTGAATTTGATAGAGCTCGAATATCGTAACGTTGAGCTTTCTAATGATTGAATTATTCCATTCATATCCATGAAACGATAAATCTTACCTAAATAAATAGCGGTCTTTGCCTTACGAATTTTAAATCTGATTCTTTTATTTGCAGAAAATAAGTGCATTTTTTTACTACGGGTTATTGGATTCTGAAGTTATTTTGAAAATATTTGATAATCTGCGTATCTCTCTCCCTCTTGTTCCAAGTTTGCACTCGGCTGGATAGTTCAAGTTTAACGAAGTGTAACTTGGACTGGAAACCGTTACAAACTCGCGCGAGCGGGGATTGGTTACCAATTGTCAGCTTTATTAAGATTTAAAACTAAAGAATTTAATGTATTCTTTTCAAGGTTACAACAATTTTGGAGAATATTTTTATAATCTATTTCCTTACTATCAAACAAATAAGACCAAGTATTATTAACGGGCCAGCTTGTATTATTAGAATAATATTCTTGTGAGATATTCATGATGCTTTTCATTTCCTTCATAATCTTTGTGAGCACTTCAGTTGATAGATTACGGACATCTCCACCTGAACATGTAGAACTAACTTCCCGATTTGTTATTATGTATCTGAATTTATTATCCTTACAATCAATTTGAAGAGTAAAGTGATAAAACCATTCAGTATAATTCATAGCTTGGGACATTGTTTCACTTCTAATTGGAGCATTAATTTTTATTATTAGTCTACCTGTTTCTTTATCTTCATAATCTACTGTGTACTTGTAACTTTTGAGATAATTAGACACCCAAGTATTTAAGTTTCCCCAAAGCGAGGCTTTACTATTCTTTGATTCAACCTGATTCTCATATTTTGTATTTGTGGTTAAATCACTTGCGGACAATGCGTAACCTGATAAATTAGTATTAGATTCTGCATTCACGTTTGTACTTTCTAAAAAATCATATTTTAGTACGGGAATTCCTTTTTTTAGGTTTTCTAAAGGTGTGAGCTTAACCTGGGAGTACCCAAAAAAATTAAGATAGCTCATAATTATTAATAATATTGTCCTTTTCATCTTATGTAAATTATTGGTTAATATAATTATTCTTGATAAAACTTTGTATTTATGCTAATAAAAGTATCCCCGTCCTTCCGGATTTATTCTATTTACTAAGTTTCACGTTGGTTGACGGGTTTTGTCATCCCACCAACCAGTGCCATTCTTTACGCATTTAATCATAAACATATCCGCTAGGACAGAGTGTTAGCGGTTCGTGCTTTTTCTGTTCTAAATTGCTTTTTCTGTTTTAGAATGCAAGTTGTCCATTTGAGACTTAATTTCAATATATCGGTTTTCAGACACTAAACCTTTTATTTCTTCGAGTTTATCCTGAACTTCCACGTCGGTTTCTTCTTTTCTCTTATGAATCAAATCTCCAAAAGCGAGACTCGTGTTAATTTGAGTAATTGATAGCTGTTTAAATATTATTGATAGTTTCTCTTGAACAGATAGAAAGCTGATACACATTTTTGCTACTTCTTCTGCATCAAGATTAGTGATAAATTTAAAATAGTCTCCATACCGAGCACCATTATCAAAATGAGCAAAAAATGTATTCCTGTTAGTTCTAATTTTCTCGTAATAATTAGACCTGAATTCTTTCAAACATCTATTATATTCTTTGTACTCCTCAGAAACTCCATAAAGTTTCTTTATAATTCCTAGGTCATTATTGTGTCGTTCTAAATATCTATATAGTTCTATATAAATGCTTTTGATATAAAAAATTTGTTCTGATTTATTTGTTGCCAAATATAATTCTCGACTACTAATTGAAAAGTCTATTGAAAAATTCAGAAAGAAACAATATAGTTCAAAAAATGCGATTAGATTGATTTGGAAATCAATGAATTCATCTTTTTTAGGAATTTCTATTGTGGCTACTGTCGTTCTTAATAATTCACATAGTGCAATAGACTGAATATTTATGTTAATATAACTTGAATGCTCGTCAATAACTCCTTTTGAAGTTTTATATAGATTGATACCGGAAGTAGTTGTTGATATTAGAATTCCATTTTCGATTATTTTATATTTACTCATAGTCTATTTGTTAGTTTAACTCCTGTTTTTCTTTTTTTTAGCATGACCGCTAACAATTTATATCGTCACCTTGGTGGCCTTATATAAACTTTAACTTTGGGTATTTTTGTTATTAGTTATCTATTAATTAGCATTTTATAATTCAGCCGTATGTTTAATGTAGGTGCTCTTATATATTTTAAGCTAATTATTATTTCTCCTTCATGCTGGAATAAAAAAACGATTATTGTTTTCTATTAAATTAAAACCCAAAGATAATTACAATTTTCCACATTTATAATGAATTGTTTATAATAAATTTGATTTATCTAACGTATTTTATTACAAATCCGCGTGGGGGGGGGGGGAGAATAAATAAAGCGGAAACCGGTTTAATTGTGCAAACAATTATTAAACCGACTCCGCCTTTTTTTCTTTCCCCTCTCCTAACTTTTCCAAAGTTTGAAAGTTGCTTACAAATCCAACAACCCTTCAGGCAATCTTACATAAATAATTTTCTTCTCGTGGTCAATTTCTTCGATATATTCTTCACCTGCCGGAATCAGTAATTCATCATTTTTGGTTGGAATTACAAAAAGTACATTGTCAGTCGTTTGATCCACTTCCGAAATTATGCCTAAAAAGCCTTTTTCTGCATCTACAAGACTAAAACCAGCAAAATAATCCAGCTCAATTTCAGCATCTTCCACTTTTTCCAGATACGTTTTAGGCAGATAAATAGTCAATCCAGCAAATTCACGAGTTTGTTCATCATTTATTATGCCATCCAGCTTCAAAAGCCCTGTGTTATTGCCTTTAAACCGATATTCTTCCAAAAAAAACGGTACTAAAATTCCTTGCATTTCAAAAATAAAATACGGCACCTCTTCCCTATCGAAAATATCGGTAGTAAACGAAAATGACATTTCACCATTAACACCGTGCGGCTTGTTAACTTGTCCAATAGGAAAAACAGAGGATTTTGAAATCATAGTTGGAAAGCCCCCTAAATCCTCCGCCATCTGGCGGAGACTTGAAGACATTTTATTGAAAATTATAAGATTATTAAATTCCCCTTTAGGGCTTGCCTGCGGCAGGCAGGGTTAGGGGCCTCACTCAATTACCGTCACCCAGCCATGTGTATCCGGCTCATCGCCATACTGAATTCCACGTAGTTTTTTGTAAAGCTTTTCACAAATAATTCCCGGTTTCCCATCGTGTGAGAAAATGTATGATTTCTTTTCATCGTAATCGTCAATACGTTCTATCGGGCTTATAACAGCAGCAGTTCCGCAAGCTCCTGCTTCTTCAAATGTTGCAAGTTCTTCAACAGGAACTGGCCGTTGCTCCACGTTCAGTCCTAAATCTACTGCCAATACCATTAAACTTTTGTTGGTAATGGAAGGCAAAATGGAAGACGATTTTGGAGTGATATAAGTATTGTTTTTGATTCCGAAAAAGTTGGCAGCACCACATTCGTCAATATATTTTTTTTCTTTGGCATCAAGATAAAACACCGCAGAATAGCCCAATTCGTGTGCTTTATTGCCTGCTACCAAACTAGCTGCATAATTTCCACCAACTTTATATTTTCCCATGCCGAGCGGTGCAGAGCGATCGTATTCACGCATTATCACAAACGGTGTGGTTTGGAAACCGCCTTTGAAATACGGACCAACCGGAGTAACGAAAACTACAAACAAATATTCTGTTGCAGGTTTTACTCCAACTTGCGGACCACTACCAATTAAAAGCGGACGAATATACAACGAAGCACCAGATTCGTAAGGTGGCACAAAACGTTCATTCAGTTTCACAACTTTCAACACAGCTTTTTCAAATTTTTCAACAGGAAGTTGCGCCATTAACGTACTGGCACTTGAATCCTGCATGCGCAACGCATTGTCCTTCATTCGAAAAATACGGATTTTCCCATCTTTTCCACGAAAAGCTTTCAATCCTTCAAACGATTCCTGACCATAATGAAGACTCGTGGCGGCCATGTGTAAATTCAAATGTTCACTTTCATGAACTTCCAGTTCTCCCCAAGCACTATTGCTAAATTCGCAACGGATATTGAAATCGGTTTTCATATAACCGAATCCTAAATTCCTCCAATCTATATTTTCCATAAAATTTTAATTATCAATTATTTAATTATCAATTGAGCTTCGTTTCCCATATTAAAAAGGAAATCAATTATACTTAAATTCGGTTGAAATCCAAATCGTTGCTCAAAAACCTGATAATATGGTTTACAGTTTTCTGGCCGATTTTCCTTCTTTGGATGAATGCTATCCCGCAAATCCTGTATATTTTCTATCAACGTTGTTTTAAATTCAGTCGTCAATTGAATGTTGGGTTCTACATCCAGTAATTCGAGTACTTTTGTCTGAATTTCTAAATTAAAATCCCACAGAAAAGTCCATTTTTTTTCATAAAACGGCTGAAAATCATCTTTGTAATATTCAAAAAATGGTGTTGAGTTATAAGCCGATTCGATGGAGCGCCAATGATGCAGTTGCCAGTCGTTATGTTCCGAAATACGAATGTCGCGGGTCAGGATTTTCTCCCCGGCCGGTTTCTCTACCGGAATACTTAGAGCCATTGGACCGTTTGCCGCCGCAATATGACATCGATTTCGGTACGTTTGCTTGACGTAATATTCGCAATATTCCAGAAAAACCGTCTCAGCTTTTGCTATCGCTGAATAATATTCTACTGGGGCTAAATAGGCTGCTGACAAACATATTTCCAACATTATCTTTCTACCGACTAAAAACTCTTAACTACCTACTAAATTGTCATCTTTCCGCATTTTTAAAGAACCTGTTCCATCGAATTTTTCCGCTAAACCACCCTTTATCTTTATCCAACGACAACCAAATCATTACCGGCCTTCCAACAATATGATCTTCGGGCACAAATCCCCAATAACGTGAATCGGCTGAATTATGGCGGTTATCGCCCATCATCCAGTAATAATCCATTTTGAATGTATAGGTTTTGGTCGGTTTATCATTGATATAAAATAATCCATCTTTCACTTCCAGTTTATTATGCTCATAAACGCGTATAATTCGTTCATAGACAGGTAAGTTATAAGAATTCAGCAGGAGTTGGTTTCCTTTTTTGGGAACCCAAATCGGACCAAAATTATCGCGTGTCCAGTTTTTATGACCTCCCAACGGGAAAACATCCTTTCTGTCCGATGTTTCAATTTTTATTTTGGTAACCCCGGTGATTTCCTTCATCTTATTATAAGTTTCTTCATTCATAGGGAAGTGATAAACAGGCAAGTTGGCATCAAGTCCCAATGATTTTATACCATCAGAATATTGAGTATTATCAATAAGCATTCGATCTTCATTACTGATTCCTAATTTATCCAACAAATCATTCGGCAACTGAGTTCCATCTGTTTGAACAAAATAATTAAACTGAATTCCAGGAAATTTATCTTGTTTTTGATCATTAACATATACTTGATTATCTTTTACTTCCATCCAGTCACCGGCTATAGCCACACATCGTTTCACGTAATTTTCACGTCGATCCACAGGGCGATAAACGATATCACCAAACTCTTCCTTGTTATTTCTTACTGCATCTCTTCCTCGGTAAAAACACCAGGTATAATAGTCCGGATTTTGTTGTTTAACAGCCACTGTATCACCTGTAGGAAAGTTAAACACCACGATATCATTGCGTCTAACAGAATCAAAACCTTTCAAACGTTTATATTCCCATTGAGGATGTTCAATATACGATTTACAATTCAACAAAGGGAAGGTATGTTGCACCAACGGAAATGAAAGTGGGGTATTGGGTATGCGTGGGCCATAACTTGCTTTGCTTACAAACAAAAAATCACCAACCAACAAACTTTTCTCGAGAGATGAAGTTGGAATCTGATAGTTTTGAAACAAATACGTGTTGATAAAATACACTGCAACCAAAGCAAACACGATAGCGTCAACCCAACCCATAACAGCCAAAACCGATTTGCTTTTAGAGTTTTTCCACCAAGTCCATGGAATATAATGGGTTACAAATGCATCAAAAACAACCGGTAATCCGATTAGCCACCAATAATTACCAACCCAAGCGATAAATAAAATGTAAATTATGCTCCAAATACCAGCTTTTATCCATTGTTTAAGCGGTTGTTGGAAACGGGAGGTTTGTTTTTCTGTACTCATATTTTTAATTATAAATTATGAATTAAAATTTTAATAGATCTTCCATTCCTAAAAATCCTTTTTTGCCGCAGGTAAATTCTGCAGCCAACACAGCACCAAGCGCAAGACCTTCGCGATTCTTGGTATCGTGCGTAATTTCAATTGAATCAACTTCCGATTCGTACCGAATGCTGTGAATGCCCGGAACCAGCCCTTCGCGAGTGGATTTAATGGCTATTTCGTTCGGTTTGGTTTCAGTTTCTTTTACCCAACAGCTTTTTCTGTCAAGCTTTTCCAAAATTCCTTCAGCCAACGTGATAGCCGTTCCGCTTGGCGCATCAAGTTTCTGAGTATGATGAACTTCGGTCATTTCCACGTTGTAATTCGGAAACTGATTCATAATTCCTGCTAAATATTTATTCAAAGCCATAAAAATATTTACACCCAAACTAAAATTTGATGACCAAAACAAGGTTTTTCCACCGTCTTCAATTTCTTTTTTCAATTGAGGCAATTCTTTAGTCCAACCGGTTGTGCCCGAAACCACAGCAACTCCTGAAGCAAATGCACGACGATAATTGCTTGGTGCTACTTGTGGGGCAGTAAATTCTATGGCAACATCGGCACTTTTAAATTTCTCAGAGTCAAAATCATCCAAGTTATCAACGTCTATTACCGACACAATTTCATGTCCACGTACCAAGGCAATTCGTTCAATGGTTTTACCCATTTTGCCATATCCTATTAAAGCTATTTTCATTTTTTTTGTTTCAAGATGTAGGTCTCCAGTCTTGAATTCTACTTAATTAACTTATCTAACTAAACAAATGATTATCAAACTAGTATTGTCCGCTTCCCAGTAGTACCAGTGTACAGGCTTCTTCTACATGTATATCTCTCTGAATTAGTAATTCTTCAAATTCAGGATTTTCAGTACCCGGATTAAAAATCACCCTTCTTGGATTTAGCGAGATTATGTATTCATAATATTCTGATTGATACTTTTCGGAAATATACAATGTAACCGTATCAATATCTTCAAAATCTTTTTTTTCAGTATCGATTGTCCTGTCAAAAATAACATCAGGACATCTCCCGATCAATTCAATCTCAAATCCATGAGCCAATAAACGCTTAGCCGCCTTATATGAATAGCGTTCAGGGTTACTGCTTGCTCCAATAATTAAAGTTTTTTCCATATCTTCAATTGAAAAAAGTAAATATTATCATCCTTCCCTAAACCAATCAAAACACTCAAAAATTTCTTCTTTAGTTGCTGTCTGATTTATCCGGATATCGCCCACGTTGGCGAGTAGAGTAAAATTTATATCTTTCGAATTGTTCTTTTTGTCATGCGTCATCAATTCAAAAATCTCTTCATACTCTTTGCAACTAAATTCAAATGTTCCATAGTATTCCTTTGAGAGATATTTTAGCCGCAATAATTCCTCTTTTGGAAAATTCAGTTTTATCAATGACAAATATAGCTCGCAAAGCAATCCCCACATAACTGCATAACCATGTAAAACAGGTTTATTTGCACTGTATGACCAACTTTCGAATGCATGACCAAAAGTATGTCCCAAATTTAACGCTTTGCGAATATTTTTTTCTAAAGGATCTAACTCAACTATTCGTTCTTTAATTTGTATACTTTTAGCAAGCAAGACTTTCAATTCTGACAAATCAAGTCTTTCCAAGTCGTATTTCAACACTTTTTCCCATTCTTCCTGTGTCTCAATCAGCGCATGTTTCAGCATTTCGGCATAACCGGAACGTAGATTGGCATCATCAAGCGTTTTGAAAAAATCAATATTAATCAAAACTGTTTCGGCCGGAGCAAAAACGCCAATTTCGTTTTTCAAACCTGAAAAGTTGATTCCTGTTTTTCCTCCAGTAGCCGCATCCACAGCTCCGAGTAAAGTAGTAGAAACATTGATATAACGAATTCCCCGCTTAAAAGTCGAGGCCGTAAATCCACCTATATCAGTAATCATACCGCCCCCAAGATTAATCATCAACGATTTACGTGTTGCACCGTTTTCGCTCAGGTATTTCCAGATAGCAACAGCCGAATCCAGATTTTTATTCTCATCTCCACTCTGAATGCAAATTACATGACACCCTTTTAATATTTCGGACTGCAGGGCTATGGGCAAACACAATTTTTGAGTATTCGTATCAGTCAGCACGAAAATAGTTTCTGGATCTTGCTTTCCGATTGCTTCATTCAGTTCGGAAATAAAATCCTCGGATATCTTTGTTATCGATTGACTCATCGTTTATAATTTAGCTCACAAAGATACTTTATTCTTTAAAATTAGCAGTCAAAAATGATTGGAAACTATTTGATTTTTATCTTCATTTCCTTTTTGCTACGATTTATATTAAATAATCTTAATATATTTGGAACATATGAATATATGTTCATATATTTGCAGAAAATTTGAAATATGAATCAAAATCTGAACAGTGAAGTAATGGAACAAGCGGCTTACACGCTTAAAGCCATTTCGCAGGGAACCCGCTTATGCGTCATTTCATTGCTTTCCGAACAAGAAGAATTGAATGTAAGTCAACTTTTGGAGCAGCTGAATTGTGAACAATCGTTATTGTCACATCACCTTACTGATATGCGCGCCAAAGGTATTTTGAATTTTCGAAGAGAAGGCAAAAACTGCTATTATTCGCTGAAAAACAAACAAATAGTACAAATCATAGATTGTATCAGAGCTTGTAATTGCATTTAATTATTTTTGTTCGAAACATGAATACATGTTTATATATCCATATTACAATTTTCAATTAAAAGACCTAAAGATGAAAGAATTTATCAAAAAACACTTTCTCAAAATAATAGGAATAATCGTTGGCGGAATTTCCGGATTTGCCTATTATCATTTTGTCGGTTGTGCAAGCGGAACTTGCCCCATAACATCAAATCCCTATATGACAACTGGTTATGGTGTACTTTTAGGTTATTTATTATTCGATATGTTTAAAACCAAAGAAAATGGAAAAATTTAAAAACTATTTCAAAGAATGGAGTATTGTACGAATTATCCGTGCAGCTTTGGCTGGTGCATTGCTTATTTCATATTATTATTACAGAGAAACATTCTTCCTTTTTATAGGAAGTATGCTGGGTATTTCGGCAATTTTTAATGTCAGTTGCCCCGGCGGAAGTTGCGAACCGACTTACAAAAGCGAAGAAAAACCCAATATGGAATTCGAAAAATACGAAACGAAGAAATAAATTTTATGTATAGTACCTTTTTAGTTTCAAAAGATCAATGTTTGGCTTGTAACAATCAGGTTCTAAAAGAACTTGGCATTTTGCAGGGAATTTTTGGAGCCAAAATAGACCGAATTGATGGAAAAATTGTAGTGTCGCATACCGATGAAGTTAATCGGGAAGAAATTACAGCTAAACTTTTATCATTAGGATTTCCCGAAAGAAAAGAAGAGGAACTTGAGGCAGACGAACCATCGATTTGGGGTTGTGCTCTTTAAATCAGATGAAAGAACACGGATCGAAACAAAATCATAAATAATTCTGCTTTGTTTTTAAATTCTGATTCTTAAATAAAAAAAACAATTTAATATTAACAATATGAAAAAAATAATTTTCGCAAGTATGCTGCTTGCAGTCACATTTTCGGCATGTGGCGGAACAAATAAAGAAAATAAAAAAGAAGCAAATAATCAATTAAAAGAAGTAAAAAAAATGGGAACAATTCATTTAACCACGGCAGAATTTTTAACAAAAGTGGCAAACTACGAAAAAAATCCAACAGAATGGAAATATTTGGGAGATAAACCTTGTATCATAGATTTTTACGCATCGTGGTGCGGACCTTGTAAAACCATTGCTCCAATTTTAGAAGATCTGGCGAAAGAATATGATGGTCAGATTTATATCTACAAAATAAACACTGAAGAAGAGCAGGAACTGGCAGGTGCATTTGGTATCCGCAGCATTCCATCAATATTGTTTTGTCCGATGGTTGGAGCACCGCAAATGGCGCAGGGAGCCATGCCAAAAGATTCATTTAAACAGGCAATTCAAGAAGTTCTTTTAAAAAAATAATGTATGGCATTTGTAATTGATAAAAATCGCTGTCCACAAAATCATGTTTGTCCAATTTTACCGGTTTGTCCGGTTGGAGCTATATCGCAAGACGGTTACGGACTGCCGGTAATTGATGACGAAAAATGTACTGAATGTGGCAAATGCACCCGTTATTGCGGCATGCGGGCAGTTTACAAAGCTTTATAGAAAGCAGATTAATTGTTAATAATCTGAAATTTAAAACTATCGATTAAACTTTTTGAAATCTCTTTGGTCAAACCATACAGATTACTAAAAATATTATTAGAAACTGTTTAAAAAATAATATTAAAGTCTGTTTAGCATCAGTTTAATCATCGCTAAACGTATCATATTTTCGCTTGTGTCAGTAAGAAACTCGAAATCTTTAGAAAGTCTTCGATAACTTTCAAACCAGGCAAACGTTCTTTCAACCACCCATCTTTTGGGTATAACTTGAAATTTAG
>Ga0209538_1001603_pt1 | contig 11923 bp, 10 predicted proteins | sample BarGraNGADG00211_2_FD_184492 | JGI IMG/M metagenome (GOLD analysis project Ga0209538, IMG submission 184492) | Arctic peat soil microbial communities from Barrow, Alaska - Barrow Graham LP Ref core NGADG0004-211 (SPAdes) (version 2) | ecosystem: Environmental > Terrestrial > Soil > Wetlands >... | reverse complement strand
TAACGGAATTTCACATTCCTGCCGGGAAGGTCTACCTTTCGCCCATTTTAGACTGTTATGACGGTCTGATTGTTTCCTGGTCTATGAGCACCAGTCCCAATGCCGAGCTTGCAAACAGCTCATTAGAAAAGGCAATTGCTATACTTGGTGATGAAACACCCATTGTTCACAGCGACCGTGGCGGACACTATAGATGGCCTGACTGGATCGCCCTGATGACAGAACACAACTTGATACGATCCATGTCCAAAAAAGGCTGTTCTCCTGACAATTCAGCCTGTGAAGGATTCTTTGGCAGACTGAAAAACGAGTGTTTCTATAACAAGACATTTGCCGGTGTAACCGCGCATGAATTTATCTCTTATATCGACCGGTATATCCTGTGGTACAATACCAAACGAATCAAGAAATCGCTAGGCTATCTTAGTCCAGCAGAGTATCGTCGACAGCGGCTACAGGCTGCATGATTTCGTCCAAGAAAGCGTCCGCACCCCCCTTTTATAAATGCTATGCGCCTCCAAAACCGGAAGACAAAAAACGAAAACTACAAAGGATTGCATAAATGATGTCTATGGCAGTTCATATAGTTTTTTCAGTTGATCGTCAGCCTGCCTTAAAAGGATCCGATGACACACAATGGACATTGTGATTCACTCATCAAAATATTCAATCGCCCTTATAGCAGGCGGTTTCAAGTTATATTCACAAAATGAACCATTTTTGCTTCGTTTCAATGATGCACAATATATTAATATGATCACATCGGGGCATAGATTAATGTGGTTTGCTCATTCACGAGGATAAATCTATTGGTGTCTATACCGTTTATCAATCAATGATAACTCAGAATTGCTCTGCAAAAAGGTGGACATTATGAAGCTAAACAAATCCTGTGCTACTTGCAAATTTAACTGTGGTGGATTTTGTGGCGGTGGCAAATATAGTTACGGCGATAAAATTACCGACAGAAAATATGTGTGCGGCATTTATGGATCGAGCATCACATATCACCTGAGGGTTATCGCGTCTGTGCATCATCACCTTGTTGAACTTTGTGAGAAGGGGAGAATTGACTGTGATCAGCTTGCCGACATGATTTAGCAAAGCGACGATATTCGTTTCTTTATGCCAGTCAATGAAATTATAAAGTTCGCGCTGCAGAGAAGGGAAAGGTCAAATGAAAATAGTACAACCAATCCTCGACGCCTTCATCTGACAAATTGAACCAGCATTGTAGCAGATACATTCGCAGCATCTTTTCGATACCCAGTGGTTTGCGTCCTCTTGTTCGATCCGGATAGTAAAATGGCTCAATTACCGCCACCCATTCGTCCCACGGGATAATCTCTTCCATCTGCTCTAAGAATTCTTCCTTCCGGGTCCTACGATAGCGTTTTCCGTATTCCATATCACTGAACGTCTGTTGCATCGGCAATACCACCTATATCTTGATATAACCATTATACTATTTTTTGACTGCATTGGGAATTAATCAGCGGTTCCCTAAAATGATCACAATAGGGCTCATATTAATTCGGATTGCTCATTCACGAAGAAAAATCCATTGATGTGTATGAAGCTTATCAATCAATCAGAACTAATGAGTTGCTCTGCAAAAAGTGTTGCTTAGCAGATTGTCCGAAAAACCGTTGACTTCTCGATTCATCAAAACAAAATGAAAGAAACACGCATATATTATGACTGATACGGTTGACATATGAAAGAATCAATCTTATAATAAAAACACCAAGATAGCCATACACTCACTGGAAGAGAATAATGGAGATAATTCAAAATGATAAATCAGAAAGATCGACAAATGTACGAAAATGAACTGAAGGAATTTCTTCCCGACCGCATATTTGATTGTCATATACATGTCTGGCTGAAAGAATGCAAAACAGATAACCAACTGATCATGCGCTCAGCCAACTGGGCCAGCAAAATATCAAACGAATTTACTAAAGAAGAATTGCGTAATGATTTAGAAGAAATATTGCCCGGAAAAACTGTCGAGGGGCTGCTGTTTGGATTCGTTGACCCGGATGTTGATTTTGCAGCTATGAATAGCTATGTCGGCCAGTCAGCAAGGGATCTCGGATTCTCTGGACTGGCGATCAATAATCCCATGTGGAGCAAGGAAGAGTTGTATGAGGCGGTCAATACCAATGGCTTGATTGGAATCAAGCCATATATTAATTTTGTTGCGCCACATATTGCGACAAAAGATATCACAATTTTGGATATGATTCCGCGCGCCCAACTTGAACTCGCCAATGAGCAAGATTATCTGATTATGCTGCATCTGCCTCGGGAACTCCGGATCGCGGACGAGGAAAACATCAGACAACTAATTATGATTGAAAATGAATATCCAAAAATCAAAATAATAGTTGCACATATCGGCAGAGCATATTCTGTCGAGAACCTGGGCAATGCATTGGAGCAGCTTAAGGATACTAAAAGGATTAGTTTTGATTTTTCTGGCAATACCAATCCAGAAGTGATCAAGCAAGCATTGGTTAATTTTGGCAGCAAGAGAATTCTGTACGGAAGCGACCTTCCAATCACCCATATGCGCATGCATCGCATATATGAGGATGGAAAGTACATTAACATAGTGGAAGAAAACCAGTACCAAGGAATCAAGCAGGACCCGAACATGCGGGAAGTATCGCACGAAAAAGCCAAAGATTTTACGCTCTTTCTCTTCGAGTCGCTGTTGGCTTTTAAAAAAGCTGCTATTGATGTAGGACTGATTCGCTCAGAAATTGAAGACGTCATGTACACAAACGCTAAAAGACTGATTGATCACGCGTGTCAATAAGCAACTCAACTTATTTATCATTACGGAGGTCTTGGTATGAAATATAGGGTCTTGGGGAAAACAGGATTAAAAGTAAGTGAAATAACACTTGGTACATGGAAAATCGGCGACGGCTGGGGAATGGAAAAGTCTGAAGAAACATCGATCAAAGCCATAGAAAAAGCTATCGAACTTGGAGTAAACACCTTCGATACGGCTCTTGGCTATGGTGGGGGGCACAGTGAGGAAATTGTTGGAAAAGTTGTTAGACATTCAAGGGACAAGTTCAATGTTTTTACAAAAGTACCACCGAAAGATCTGCACTGGCCGGCTACAGCAGGCGTGCCTGTCAACAAGATATTTCCATTAGACTATATTATCGAATGCGCAGAAAAGAGCCTAAAAAACCTTCAAACTGATTATATTGACCTTCTTCAGTTACATGTTTGGAATGATGAATATCTAAATGACCTGGAGTGGTACGAGGCTTTGACAAAGCTGAAAAAGGAAGGAAAAATCAGGGCATTTGGGGTTTCATCAAATGACTGGGATCCTGAAGGAACGCTTGGGGTGATCAAGAGCGGACTTATTGACACAGTACAAGTCAATCACAGTATTTTCGAACAAAGACCTGAAAATAATTTATTCCCGGCTGCAATCGAAAACAATGTTGGTATTTTGGCTCGTGTGGCATTCCACGAAGGACTACTAACCGGTACAATCCGCCCGGGACATCAATTTGCCGAAGGTGACTGGCGTGCTCAATGGTTGACAAACGAACGACTGGAAGAAGCCGAACCAATTCTGAAAAAGCTGGAAAGTTTGCTCAATGAGAATTGCCCTTCACTTGCAACGCTTGCATTGAAGTATTGCCTTAGTCAAAACGCTGTTTCTACAGTTATTAGCGGAATGGGAAAACCAGCTCATGTTGAGAGTAATTGTCTTGCCTCAGATGGATTGTTGCTGTCACCTGGTGAACTAGCATATATACGACAGTACGCTAAAGTGTTTGACTGGCCATTCGCGTGGAACAAATAGTTCAAGATATTTTTTCTTGGAGCAAAGGGGGCTCGATATGCTGATAAATATTTCAAGATCATTGATAGATCTGCTGGGTAAGGATTATGGTCATGCGTTGACGCAGGTTGCACAGTTTTTACACGGAATTGATATCCAAAGAGCGAATGATCTGGCTAATATGAAAGTTGAGTTTTATAGTAACGAAGCTCAGAACACTCAGAACAGGTTGGTTAAGCAAGTTGGTCACGCTGTCACCGCTGCATTTACCAATGATAATACCGGTGCTGCGACACTTGCCTATGAAAATGCTTCAAATCTTAATGCCGCTCCAATTGGCGGTAGCGGGGCATTTCGAATAGGCGAGGACGGGAAAGTCTATCTGGCAGCAAAAAGCGAGCATTATCAAGCATCACTGGGCCATCATTTTGGAGGATACAAACTCATTGATTTTGCACGCGAGCTTGGAGTTATCAATGCAACTCACAATAATACCAGAGGCTATGTCACTCGGTTGACTGAACGAGAACTCATACGGTGCGTCAACAACCTGGAGAAAGAAAATCAGAACGGTTTAATGGAAGTTATAAGATCGAAAGCACCCAAATTACTGAATCGCGTCATTAATCTGGAAACCGGCAGCCTGGCTGTTGAAGCAGGCATTAAAATGATGCTGGCTAGGTTTTATAAAATAGATAAGAGGGTTCCTGCGCCCAAATATAGCGGCAAGATACCAGTATTTTTTGTCATGAGTGACAATAATGGCGGCAGGGAAGCCAATTATCATGGTACAACTATCTTAGCCCAAATCATGCGTGACATGTGGCCTGAATTACTGCAAAGCGCAGAAGAAATTGGAATATTCAAGGTTGTCGGCGTGCACATAAACGATTGCGATGACCTAAAGGCCAAGCTAGTTCAATATAACTCCGGAGCCTATAAGACCGCAGGATTTTTGCACGAAATCATTTTGATGAATTATGGTGGAATTAGACTCACAGAGAAATATCTGCATGAGGCTTATATGTTGTGTGAACAATACGATACCCCGGTTCTTGTGGATGAAATTCAATCATGCATGTGGTATCAAGGCATGTTCCTTTTCAAGCTATATGGACTAAAACCCGATTTTGTTGTAATCGGGAAAGGTTTTCCTGGTGGCGAATACGCTTCATCAAAAATTATCACAACCTATGAAATGGACGTATTGAGTCAATTTGGAGCCCTAGTGACGAATGGGCAACAAGAATTATCGAGTTTGGCTTATCTTGTAACGATGGAATTTACACAGGCGAATAATGAAGAAATTCAGAAACATGGTGATTATTTTGATAGGATTCTATCAGAACTGAAAGATAGATTTAGCGATTTTATCGTTAAGATCGAAGGACGCGGCCATTTGGCCTCCATACATTTTCACAGCGTAAGAACAGCAGAAACTTTTTCAGCTCAAATGAACAAGCAATGCATTGATATCAGCGCCCAGACTTATAAAGCGAACTGTCCACCGGCAGCGCTTCTGAAATTACCGCTGATAACTACTACTGAAACAATGGATTATCTGGGAGAAATCATGCAAGAAATTCTGACGGGTATGCGAGAAAGGAGCTAAAATGAAGAAAATAAAATTCGCAATTATTGGTTGCGGCTTAATGGGCAAAGAATTTGCTAGTGCTGCGGCCAGATGGAATCATCTCAACCAGGATATAGCTGCCCCGGAAATCATAGCTGTGGCGGATTCTAATCTGGCTGCTCTGGATTGGTTCAAGGAGAAGGTACCGTCTGTTAAATACGCATTTGAGGATTATAGGGACGTGCTGAAACTTTCTGAAGTTCAGGCCGTTTACTGCGCTTTACCCCATGTATTGCATGAAGAAGTTTATTGCGAGATTATAAGAGCTAAAAAGCATCTTTTTGGTGAGAAACCCTTCGGCATGGACCTTCTCCAGAACAGTTCAATCTTGCGAGCGATCGAGGAAAATCCTGAAGTGTTTGTTCGATGCTCTAGCCAGTATCCTTTTTTCCCTGGCTGTCAGGAGTTGATCAAGTGGATTAGGGATAAAAAATGTGGCAGAATCATTGAAATCAGCGCCGGTATTAGGCATTCCAGCGATTTAGATCAAAATAAACCAATCAATTGGAAGCGCCAACGTGAAATCAATGGTGAATATGGTTGTATGGGCGATTTGGGCATTCATGTCGAACACGTGCCTTTCAGACTTGGTTTTATACCAAAAAGAGTATATGCCCAGTTAAGCAATATAATCACCAGTCGTCCAGACGGAAAAGGCGGCATAACCAATTGTGATACCTGGGATAATGCGATTCTGAACTGCGATGTCGTTCAAGACGGTTATGAGTTTCCGATGAAACTTGAAATGAAGCGCATAGCGCCAGGCAGCACTAATGAATGGTTTCTGGAAGTTTACGGACTTGAATCCTCGGTTAAATTTACGACTAATGATCCAAACTCCTTCTGTTTTACGCAATCTTTCGGTAAGGAACAAGCTTGGTGCAGGGTAAATGTAGGATATAAACCTCAATTTGCCGCTATTACAGGTTCGATCTTCGAATTTGGTTTTCCGGATGCTATTCTACAGATGTGGGCTGCGTTTATGCTGGAACTTACCAACCATGAAGTTGGATTTGGCTGCTTCACACCTAAAGAAGCAGCACTCTCTCATGCGCTACATACCGCTGCGCTGCGTTCAAATGAAAACAGAGAAGCGGTTGAAATTGTTTGCTAATTTATACAAGGAGATAAAACTATGATTATCGGACTGGTCAAGGAAATCAAGAACCATGAGTATCGCGTCGGTCTGACGCCCAAATGTGTGCAAGGCTATATTTCCCATGGACATCAGGTTCTGGTGGAAGCGAGAGCCGGTGTTGGCTCGAGTTTTGCTGATGAAGAATATATCGATGCCGGGGCTGAAATCATCTCCGATGCCGCAACGGTCTGGAACACTGCCGAGATGATCATTAAGGTCAAGGAACCGATTGCTTCAGAATATCAATACATGCGGGAGGGATTGATTCTCTATACCTACCTGCATCTGGCCGCCGATCCGAAGCTGACCAAGGTCCTGATGGCAAAAAAGGTCAAGGCTATGGCCTATGAAACGATCCTTGGCAAGAATGGCGGTCTGCCTTGTCTGCAACCAATGAGTGAAATTGCCGGCCGTCTGTCTGTCCAGGAAGGTGCCAAGTACCTCGAGAAACAATATGGCGGCCGTGGTGTGTTGCTGGCCGGTGTTCCCGGTGTTGAGAAGGGGCATGTCGTAATCATTGGCGGTGGCGCCGTTGGCCTCAATGCATGCAAAATCGCCGTTGGTATGGGCGCCAATGTAACAATCCTCGATATAAGCGCCCAGCGTTTGGCCTATCTCGATGATATTTTTGGCAGCCAGATCAATACACTGTACAGCTCCAAGGCCAATATCCAAAATGCAATTTCCTATGCTGACCTGGTGATCGGCGCCGTTCTCCTGCCTGGTCAGGCTGCGCCGAAACTAGTTAAGCGGGAAGACCTCAAACTAATGAAGAAAGGTGCAGTCATTGTCGATGTCGCAGTCGATCAGGGTGGTTGTATTGAAACGACCCATGCCACAACTCATACGGATCCGGTTTTTATTATTGATGATGTGGTTCATTACTGTGTAGCGAATATGCCGGGTGCGGTTGCCCGCACCTCGACCATAGCGCTTACCAGTACAACTCTCAACTATGGATTATCAATTGCTGACAGGGGCTTCGAAGCTGCCTGTATGGCTGATGCTTGTCTAACTAATGGTGTTAACTGCTATGAGGGGAAATGCACATTCAAGGGTGTCGCAGATGCACTGGGACTGAAATATACTGATGCGCTGAAATTGATGCATGATTTTTTGGACTCTGTCTAACAACAAATCTGTATCACCAATCAAGAACTGCCAAAATCACTACAAAGAAAAGCCGGGATCACCTTTCAACTAAAAGACATAGATTTCTAATTTATTGAGCTATATATTCAAACTTACTTTTGAGGTGTAGTCATGATAGTTTTAGGTATTGATATTGGAACGACTGGGACAAAAGTGATTGCGATCGATGAGTTAGGAAAGATTGTTGGCTACGGTTATCAGGGGTATGGTTTGATAACACTCTGTGAAGGGTGGGTTGAACAAGATCCTTTGGTTTGGTATGATTCGGCGGCATCAGCTGTCAGGCAAGCTATTCAGAATTGTGATAAGTATCAGGTAGCCGCTTTGTCATTATCAACACAGGGAGCCAGCTCTTTTTTGGCTAGCGCGGATTTTCAGCCACTTACCAACGCGATCACTTGGTTGGATAAAAGATCCTCGAAACAAATGGAGGATCTTTCAAGCATTCTTGGTGAAGAGTATATCTATAGGACTACTGGGTGGAAACCTCATCCTTCTTTAGATATGGCAAAATTTAGATGGATTATTGAAAATAACCATGATTTGTATGTGAAGGCGGCATATTTCATGTCAACCATTGATTATATGAATTGCCGATTAGTTGGGCAGAATGTCATAGATCCAACTAATGCCGCCATCCGTCAGCTCATGAATATTTGGACAGGTGATTGGGACCATCCTATTCTAGAAGCGATAGGAGCTGACCGATGTAAACTTGCACAAATTTTGCCGTCAGCAACTTTCCTCGGTAATCTGCTTAAAAAGTCCGCAGAAGATTTCGGTTTGCATGAAAAAGTCAGAGTGTACAATGGTGGGCACGACCAGTATTGCGGACTTCTAGGTGCCGGGGTATCAAATCCAGGTGAGGTGCTGCTCTCGACGGGAACGGCTTGGGCCGTTACAGCAGTGACAAATCATCCGATATACTCAAAGTCCCGAGTCGCTTTTGGACCGCATATTATAAATGGCAAATTTGGAGCGATGGCTGCCCTTCCAATCTCCGGCTTAGCTCTTGAGTGGATTAAGGACATCATCGGATCCGATTATAACAACATTGATCAGAATTCGATCGGAAGAATGAAAAAAGACGCTGACCTGATGTTTTACCCGTACCTATCAGGCGCTGCTTTCCCGTTATGGAATGTGCGGGCTAAAGCAAGCTTTACAGGACTTGGCCTTGAACACGATCAATATGATTTAGCATTAGCTACTATGGAGGGAGTGGCATTCCAAGCTCGAATGGCATTGGATGAATTTTTAGCAAATGATATAAGAATAGCGACTGTTTACATGATTGGCGGTGCCACCCATAGTCCGATCTGGACGAAAATTATTGCCGCTTTATGTGATTGCGATTTATATCTAATGGAGAATTCTGATTCGGCTTGTATTGGGGCTGCCTCAATTGCGGCTGTGGCCGAAGGATTATTTGGGGATTATCAGCAATGCTCTAGAAGCATCAACAAAGCTACTCGGGTCAAGACAGATGACCTCAAAGAATTCAAGGCTCATTACATGCATAAATATCACGAATATCAAAGAACCTGGTCGGTTCTCAAACAACTCTATGAATCCAAATAATTGATGAAAATATAAAATCTGTAATTCTATCGACCATCTGTTTTCTTTTTCTATTTGGTACTATTTGGCAACACTCAGAGACAAGCCTGCATTCTGGCAATATAGGGCTTGTTCAGAGGTCAGGGAAGAATCAGTAATCGCCAAATCAATATTGGAAGCGGAAACAAAGGGAACAAAAGATAAGACGCCCAATTTACTTGCATCCAATAGAATATATTTCTTTTCAGATCGTGTGATGACTTCTTCCATAAGGCGCGCTGTTTCTCGGTCTGATCCGGTAAAACCTTGCTCCGCATCAAAGCCGTCGGCACCTAGAAAAGATTTTCGATAATTAAAATGCCGTAAAAATTTTTCAGTAGCGAATCCGGAAAAATCCTTTCGCCACGAACGATACTTACCGCCGATTAATATAACATCACACACATCATTAAGCACGTTCATGTTTGGTAGAGAATTTGTCAGAACCGAGATATTATGCAGTTCGGATTTTTGTATTCTTGACTTTAAAGCTATGGCCAACTGAAGTATGGTTGTACCACAGTCCAGAAAAATAACATCATTATTTTCAATAAGATTGGCTGCGAATTGCGCGATGCTCTGCTTAGCATCTGAGTTTTTTGTTTCCAGCTCATCGAATGAATAGACATAATCCAGACTGACAGTCGGGAGTTTGATGCCGCCGTATACTCTTGAGACTTTATTGCTTTTTTCCATCTCCGCGAACAGCCGCCGAGTGCTGGATTCGGAAATATTTAACATTGAGATAGCATCATTGGTCGACAACTTTCCGTGCACTTCCAGATAATTTGTAATGATATTTTCGCGATCTAAAGACTTATTCATGTTTCAAACACTCATTTCTTCATAATAATTATATTTATATTGTAACTTAAAGCCATTAGGTAGTCAACAGCATAATGAAAGGAACAACCAATTAAAGACATAATAATAACATTCCAGTTGGCTGAAATAGGGGTATAATCAAAAAATAATTAAAAATTATGATTGATAAGACTATTTAATGAAAGAAACGATCATAATATTCTTGACAAATCAATTCTATTATGTTTATAATTAAAATATAGAATCCAGTCATGAAAAAGGAGGTAAATATGAATAATTATGAAAAGCTGTTGGAAGCTAATAGAAATTTTCAGTTATTTGATCTTTACTCAAGTCGAGTCAAAAAATTTGGAAGATCTGTTGATTATATTGACTTTAGCGAAGCTATTGACTATATGCGCAATCACATCCCGATTCCCGAACATGGTTATTATTATACGCCAAGTCTTGAAGCACTCGAAAATCTAAAAGTGAAAGAGGAAGCGAGTAGGCTCTGTTACGGACATATGAATATTCAGATTGGGTATTGTAACGGAAAAAATACCATGCTCGATGGGCTCGAGTATCACAAGGGAACCGAGATCTGTGTCGCCGTAACCGATACAGTCTTGTTTCTTGGAAGCCTTGTGGACATGGATGGTATCAATTTTGACTCTTCGAACGTTGAAGCTTTGTATCTTGCAGAAGGTGAGGCGTTTGAAATGTACCCGACGACAATGCATTTTTGCCCATGCCACACAACTACAAAGGCACCAGGTTTCAAAACGATCGTCTTTTTACCGAAAGACACCAATTATGAGGTTAAAGGGATGCAAATACTCTCTGAGGGTGAAGGACGTTTGTTGTGGCGTAGGAATGAATGGCAGATGGTCCATCTCGACAATAAGAAGGGAATCGAACAAGGTAATTATCCGGGATTATCGGGAGAGAATTATCGATTGATTACCGTCTGACCAATTGAATGATCTATAACTTGATTTATTATGAAACGAATCAGATCACATAAAAAACTGATTTAAATATACTTCTCAAACAGAGGAAAGGCTCATTCTTAAGCGCCTGACCCCAAATGTTTAGTGGATTACCGTGGAGAATGTGACAATGAAGTTTGATAACGGAATTAAAATTGGACTAATACCCCTTTATCTGGAATTGTATGATGATTTGGATCCTGACTTACGGTATAGTTTCTTGCCAGTAATTAATAAAATCAGGCAGGTACTAGCCGAACAAGGTGAAGTTATTGAGTCCCCAATAATCAGCAAGCCAAGTGAAATAGACAACCTGATTGATCACTTCAATAGTGAATCTGTTGAAGTGATTGTAACATTCCATTTATCATACTCTCCCAGCCTGCTGATAGCCGATGCCTTGAAAAAACTTCAAAAACCCCTTATTATCATCAGCACGTCAGTATCCCGTTCGTTTCAAGACATGAGCGATGCTTATCTGTTGCAAAATCATGGTATTCACGGAGTTATGGATTTGGCTTCCGTCCTGCAATCAATGGGCTTATCATTCAAGATTGTCTCAGGATACTATCAAGACAGCGAATTTATAAATGATCTTACGAAAAGCGTCCAGATAATCAAAGCGGTTAAAGAATTTAAGAATCAGAGAATTGGCCAGACCGGTGTGCCTTTTCCGATGATGGGCGATTTTTCAATTTCTTATGAATATCTGAATAGTGCATTTGGGATTCAGGTTATTAGTATTCCAGAAAAGATGATCCTGCAAAAGCAATCCATAATAG
>Ga0209538_1001600_pt1 | contig 11931 bp, 10 predicted proteins | sample BarGraNGADG00211_2_FD_184492 | JGI IMG/M metagenome (GOLD analysis project Ga0209538, IMG submission 184492) | Arctic peat soil microbial communities from Barrow, Alaska - Barrow Graham LP Ref core NGADG0004-211 (SPAdes) (version 2) | ecosystem: Environmental > Terrestrial > Soil > Wetlands >... | reverse complement strand
CCGACGACACTCTCGCCGCGATGCTCGAGGATTGCGGTGAGGTCCTGCCCGAGCATGCCGTTCGCCCCTACCACCAACCACCGCATGCCATCTCCCTGTCGTCGCCGCGGACCCGGTCAGACTAGCCGGGTCGGTAGTCTGGACCGGCCCCACCGCGCTACCGAGAGGACCACCATGACGTACCGCGAGCTTGCCGTCCCGGGGGCATGGGAGATCACCCCCGTCCAGCACGGCGACCCACGCGGCGTCTTCCTCGAGTGCTTCCAGGGCGGCCCGTTCCGCGCGGCGACCGGGCACGACCTGGACCTGCTGCAGGCCAACTGCTCGGTGTCGGCGGCCGGTGTGCTGCGAGGGATCCACTACGCCGACGTCCCGCCCGGGCAGGCGAAGTACGTCACCTGCGCTACAGGTGCGGTGCTCGACGTCGTGGTCGACATCCGGGTCGGCTCACCGACGTTCGGCGCCTGGGACAGCGTGCTGCTCGACGACGCCGACCGTCGGGCGATCTACCTGAGCGAGGGCCTCGGGCACGCGTTCCTGTCACTCGAGGACGACTCGACGGTGCTGTACCTGTGCTCGACGGCGTACGCCCCCGGCCGCGAGCACGGCATCCACCCGCTCGACGCCGAGATCGCCATCGCCTGGCCCCGCGCGGCGCGGGACGGCTCACCGATCGCCCTGCAGCTGTCGGACAAGGATCTCGCCGGCCCGACGCTGGCCGAGGCCGCCGCACAATCCCTCCTGCCGCGGTACGACGACGTCGCGGCGTACGTCGAGCAGCTGCGCGGTTGACCGGGTCGGCCGATCCGGGCCGGACGACCGGTCACGGCACCGGGTCCGATCGGGCGGGCTGTCCCGTCAGCACCTTCCGTAGTACTCCGCGCTGGCGATGATCCCGCCGATGATCGCCTCGACGCGGTCACCTGCCTGGATCTTGCCCACCCAGGTCGTGCGCCCGCTGGGATCGATGTGGCGGCCGAGCAGGTCGACGTAGTAGCCGTCGACGACCGTCGTCAGGTGCTCGGTCGACAACAGGAAACCCATGGCGACCCCGCTCCTGGTCGAACCGCTGCGGAGCGCCTGGACCCAGTGGTTGACCTCGGACGTCTGGGCGCTGCGCCCGAGCACGTGCTGGTACAGCTCGCGCACCCAGCCCGGGTCGGTGGACCCGGCCCGCATGTAGTACTCGGGCGAGGCGAGGAACCCGGCCTCCATCCGCTGGATGGTGCCCCCGGCAGCCATCATGGTGAGCCAGTTCTGCAGGCCTGCCGCGTCCGGTCCGCGGCCCAGGTAGTGGTTGTACGACGCGGTGATCAGCCGGCTGCGGTACTCCGTCGAGTAGGTGATCGCGTTGGCCACCGCGATGCGCGGAGTGCCCGACCGGAGTGCGGACGTCCAGGTCCGCAGCCCGCTCGGGTCGACCGATCGGCTGAACAGGTCCTGGTACACGCGAGTCACGTAGCTACTGATCGCGTCGCCTGCGGGTGGTGTACCGGACGTCACGGAGACCCGGGCGGTCGATCCGGTGCTGAGGACTTTGAGCGTCACGTTGACGCCCGGCACCGCCCACGCCTGGCCGACCGGCATCGAGGCGTTGACGAAGTCCCCGGCGCCGGGTTGCAGGTTGAGCAGGTAGCTGTTCGGGATGCCCCTGCTGTCGAGCAGCACGAGGTGCACCTGGACGCCGGTCCAGGCCGGCCAGCGCTCGTCCCGGCCCACTGCGGGGCGGTAGTCGACGTAGAGCTCACCTCCCGCGATGGGCAGGCGCAGCGCCCGGTGGCTGCCCACGTTGCCCAGCGGCGCCAGATCGATCGCGACGGTGCCGGTGGCCAAGGCTCCGATATCGGTGAGCCGGGCGAGCCCGAGCTGGTCCGCCAGCCCGGTGTTGAGACCGCCCGTCGGCTTGTTGGACATCGCGATGCCCATCACGTCCGAGTAGTCGTGGTACTCGACGGGGGTGCATGCGGTCGTGGGGACAACCAGGGCTACCCGCGAACCGGCTGAGCTGCAGGTGTAGGTGTTCGCGTGACCCAGACCGAGGTTGTGGCCGAACTCGTGGGCCAGGACGTCCGAGATCGGGGTCCCGTTGACCCAGACCATCCCGCCGCCGACGCTGGCCATGCCGGCCCAGCCGCACATGGTCGCCTTCGGGAAGTAGACCACCACGTGCCGGGTGTCGGTCGGGCCCGCCACCCCCTGTGCGGCGACTGCCGCGCTGTACAGGTCGAGCATCGCCTGGCTGCTGCAGGATGCCGGCGCCGCGACCTGGGTCCAGCCGTGCGCCTCGACCGACTGGAAGGAGACACGTCCCCCGCTCTGCTCCGTCCAGTAGCTGGCGGTGGACTGCGCGAGACCGGTCAGCGTCGCGACCGAGGCGTCCTGGCTGGTGCCGCTCCAGAAGACCGGGAGCATCACCAGGGTGTGCGTACCGGTGGCCTCGAGCGTTGACGTCGCCAACTGCGGAGCGGAAGCCACCGGCTCGACCGACACCACGACGGCTTCGTCCAGCTGACCCGCGGACACGAGGTCCAGGGCCTCGGCGAGCGGGACGTCCGGCGCCGAGCGCACCTCCAGCTCGACCACATCCCCGGTCTCCAGCGCAGGCGCGGTGTCGTCCGGGAGATCGTAGAGCTCGCCGTCCACCTCGACGGCGGTGGCGACGCTGAGGCCGCCATCCGGGCTGCCCGGATCCTCCACCGCGATGTTGTGGACGGTGGCCTCGACCGTGCGGGTCACATCGGGTGGCTCGACGGCCGCGACCGGGCCCACAGACGACACCAGGACGACCACGGCCCCGGCACCGAGACCCACCAGTCGCCGGACGAGCACCGACGGGCCGGGCGGGGACGGCGCCAGCGAGGATGTGAGTCGCATTTCTTCACCGTCCGATAGGCACAATCAATGTGAGGCGATGGCGGCCTCAATCCTGTGTATCGACCGGTGATCGGACAACTTGAGCAGGGATCCGGATGGAAATTGCTGCCACTGAGGTCCGCACCGAATCGTCGATTGTCCCGTATCGTCGTCGATCGATCGTGTATCTACGGCTATGTGGCATTAGGTCCGGATGTTCGGTTCGTCTTATTCGTCCATGTGCCCGGAGGCGGCCACCGCGTCGCACGCGCCTCGAGCAGCCGGGATCCGGCGGGCGCCACGGCAGCGCCGAGAACCGCACCCTGGCCTGTGCTGGTCGCCACGCCTTCCGATGGCACACTTGTCCACCATGAACGCACCTGAACCCGGCGAACGCCGGTGACCACCGCCACCGAGCAGGAGATCGCGCCGAGCCCGCAGCCGGCGCCACCTGCCGGTGCGCCGGAGGCCCGGTTGGGCCGCTGGACCGGAAGCCAGCTGGACCCGCGGCGGAACAGCCTCAACCTCATCCGCCTGGTTCTCGCCTCGATGGTCCTGGTGGCTCATGCGTACTACATCGCCGGTGTGCAGAGCGCGGACGGCACCTTCGGGCCGCACATCGACGGGGAGAACCTGGGCGGCTGGGCGGTCTTCGGATTCTTTGCCCTGAGCGGCTATCTGATCACCGCGAGCCGGTGGTCGAACTCGCTCGGTACCTATCTGGTCCACCGGATCGCCCGAATCTTCCCCGCATTCCTGGCCTGCCTGGTCCTCATGGTGGTGGTCTTCGCCCCGATCGGATATGCGTCTGTCCATGGGTCGCTCGCCGGATATCTCACAACCGGGCCGACCACACCGGCCAGCTTCGTCTTCAGCAACGCATTGCTGCGCATCAACTCGTACGAGATCGCGGGAACCCCCGCCGGCGTGCCCTACCCGGGTGCCTGGAACGGCTCCCTGTGGAGCCTGTACTACGAGTTCCTCTGCTATCTGATCGTCGCGGTGCTGGCGATGGTTGTCTGGGTTCGACGGTCGCCCTGGGGGATGACCGCCGCGTGGCTGATCTCCGTCGCTGTGCATGCGGGCTGGTCCCACGGGGTCTCCGCGCTCGTCGGCGGGAACGGGGACGTGCAGCTGCTCTTCAAGCTGCTGCCGCTCTTCCTCGGTGGCGGACTGGTGCAGCTGCTACGGCACCGACTCCCCCTGCACTGGGCGGGTGCCGCGGTGAGCGCGGCTGTGGTGGCCGGGGCAATCTGGCTGCTCAACGGTTGGGGTGCCCAGCTCACGGCCCCGTTCCTGGCCTATCTGCTGCTCTGGGTCGGGTCCGTGCTGCCGTCCCCGCATCTGATCCAGCGGCACGACATCTCCTACGGCGTGTACATCTACGCATTCCCGATGCAGCAGCTGCTCGTGCTCACCGGCATCCAGGACCGGGGCCTCGTCGTGTACGACATCGTCGCCCTGGCCTGCACCGTCCCGCTGGCCACCGCCAGCTGGCTCCTGATCGAACGCCCTGCCATGCGCCGCGCCCGCCGCTCGCACGGCCGCTCGCGAAGCTGAGCCGCGGGCGGGTCAGCCCTCCTCGCGCCCGTCGATCCAACGGGCCAGGCGATGCACTCCCTGTTCGAGGGAGAACTCCGGGGTCCAGCCGAGCACGCGTTCGGCGCAGCCCACATCCGCCCATGCGTGCCGAACGTCGCCCTGCCGGTACTGCCCGGTGACGTGCGGCGCCGGCGCCCCGTAGTACGCGGCGATCAGCTCGGCGGCCCGCGCGATCGTCTGGTCCTCCCCCGCCCCGATGTCGATGGGCAGGGTGCCGGGCGAACGCGCTGTCGTGGCCGCCACGAGGGCCCGGGCTACGTCGTCGATGAGCACGAAGTCGCGCCGCACCTGGCCGTCCTCGTACAGCGGGATGGACTCCCCTGCCTTCGCCAGGCGACAGAACAGGCTCATGATCCCCGTGTAGGGGTTGATCAACGACTGGCCGGGACCGTAGACGTTCTGCAGGCGCAGGATCACCGGCTCGACGTGGAACGACAGCGCCCAGGCGCTCAGCACGGCCTCCTGGGCGAGCTTGGTGGCGCCGTACACGCTCACCGGCGCCGGCGCCGTCGTCGCGGCCGCCATGGCGACCGGCTCGGCACCGGGGAAGTCCCACTGACCGCGCTCGAGGATCTCGGCGGTGCGCTGCCCCGGATGGAAGAGCCCACCGTCCGCCGTCCGGCGCCAGGCCCCTTCGCCGTACACCGCGCGGCTGCTGGACAGCACGATCCGTCGCGGCAGCGCCGAATGCCGGAGCAGGGCATCGAGCATCTGGGTCGTTCCCACGACGTTCGTCATCGCGTGGCGGGTCGACTCGGCGAGGGACTGCCCGGTCCCGGTCTCGGCTGCGAGGTGCACGACGACGTCGGGCCGGACGTTGCCCAGCAGCGCGTCCCAGACAGCAGGGTCGGTCACGTCACCCACCACGAGCTGCACGGCCGGGTCGAGGTCGGCGGGGCGCTCGGCCGTGGCATGGATCTGCGGGTGAAGGTTGTCCAGGGCAACCACCCGATCGAAGTGCGCGGACAGCCCTGCGGACATCGCCGTCCCGATGAAGCCGGCACCTCCGGTCACCAGGCAAGTGCCGACGGGACCCGCGTCGACGGGACGGGCAACGGGCTCGCTCACAGGAGCTCCTCTCGGGATGGCGGTCTGCGGCAGTCTCCCACCGCACCCGCGGTGATCGATCCGGCCGGGCCGATCAGGCCCTGCTCGGCCCGAAGGCGTGCCGCAGGAGCATACGGACCTGGCCGGGGCGTCGCCGCACGGCATGTGGGATCAGGCTCACGGCGTGCAGCCGGGACGTCGCGTGCAGTCGAGCCGCCCGCTCGGCGCGCCGCCAGCCGCGAGCACCCACCTGCGCGGCCGCCAGCTCGAAGTACGCCCGCTCGCCCCGGAACCGGCGCCCGTCCAGCAGACTCGCCGACGACGCGCTCGCCCGGTGCCGGCGGTACTGGAAGCAGACCGTCGGCTCGAACAGCAGGGATCCGCCCGCTGCAACGATGTCGATGACCACCGCGAGGTCCTGGATCAAGGGCATGCCGTCGCGGAACTGCGTGGCGGCCAGCACGTCGCGCCGGAAGGCCAACGAGGGCCAGTACAGCCAGTCACCGTGCAGGAGGCTCGTGGCGAGCCGCTCCCCCGAGAGCAGCCGGGGCGCCCGGGCACGCGGCCGGACCATCCGTTGCTTGATCCGGTCGGCGAGCGGCAGCACGACGTCGCCGTGCTCGTCGATGACCTCCACACCCGGCTGGATGATCGCTGCCTCCGGGAAGGCGGCGCGGGCACCCAGGACGACGTCGACATAGCCGGGCAGGAGCAGGTCGTCGCAACCGAGGATCACCACGACGTCCTGCGTGGCGAGCGAGACGCACGTCCGGTAGTTCTCGGTGATGCCCTCGTTGGCGGGCTTGCGCAGGTAGGTCACGCGGGGGTCATCGATCCCGGCGAACCACGGCGCGACGCTCTCGTCGGGGTAGGCGTCGTCGACCACCGTGAGGAGCCAGTCCCCGTTGTGCTGGGCGAGCACGCTGGCCACCGTCTCGCGAAGCAGCGCCGGGTCGCCCCAGAACGGCACGAGGATGTCGAGCGGCATCGATGGGCCCTCTCCCGTGGTGGTGACGCGGAAGCCGGCTCCGCATGAGCAAGACTAGGGCGCGCAGCGGCGCCCCCGCCCACGCAGGGTCGCGGCGCGACCATGTGCACACACGAAGGGACCAGGGTGGGGGATCACCACACGACCGAGGCCGCAGACCCGGCGGCCGCGCCCCGCCTGAGGGTGGCCGTCTCGATGCTCTCCCTGGTCCCCGGGGGCATGGGCGGCAGCGAGACCTACGCCCGCGAGCTGGTCCGCGAGCTTGCCGGCTCATCGCGGGTCGCCGCGGAGGCATGGGTGGCACGCATCGGCACCGGGTTCGCCGCCGAGGTTCCCGAGCACGTGGTCGCCGGTGTCACGGGAGGCGCCACCACCAGCGCACGGCTGGTCACCCTCGCGCAGGCCCGACGTCATCGGGAGCGGATCCGCCGAGACCTCGCCGCGGCGGACGTCGTCCACTTCCCGTTCACCGCGCCGGTGCCCTGGCCGTCGGGAGGCACCGCGTTCACGATAAGCCTGCTGGACGTGCAGCACCTCGACCTGCCGCACCTGTTCTCCCACGCCGAGCGCCTGTACCGGCGCCGGTACTACGACCACGCGGCCCGTCGGGCCGACTCCGTGGTCACCATCAGCGCGTTCGCCAAGCAGAGCATCGTCGACCGGCTCGGCATCGACCCGGACCGAATCTCGGTCGCGCACCTGGGGGTGGACTCCTCGGCCTTCACGCCGAACCTCGGCGAGCGCGAGCGGTTCGTCGTCTACCCGGCGCGCGGCTGGCCGCACAAGAACCACGCCCGCCTGGTCGAGGCTGTCCGCCTGCTCCGCAAGGACTCCCCGGACCTGCGTCTGGTGCTGACCGGAGGTGGGCTCGACCGGCTCGGTCCGCTGCCCGACTGGGTCGACGTGCGCGGCCTGGTGCCGCCCGCCGAGCTGCGCGAGCTCTACCGCACGGCGGCCTGCCTGGTGTTCCCGAGCCTCTACGAGGGCTTCGGGCTGCCGCCGCTCGAGGCCATGGCGTCGGGGTGCCCGGTCGCCGCGTCCGATGCCGGGTCGCTCCCGGAGGTCTGCGGCGATGCGGCGGTGCTCGTCGACGCTCGTGACCCCGCCGCGATCGCCGAGGGAACCGCACGGGCGATCGAGCGCGGCACCGAGCTGCAGCTGCGCGGCCTCGAGCAGGCTCGCTCCTTCACGTGGGCCCGGTGCGCGGTCGCGCACGAGGATGCCTACCTCGCCGCGGCCCGACGCCGATGAGCGCCAACTCGGGGACGGACCCCACGGGGCCCACCGCGCGCAGCACCGCCGGCGTCGGCGTCGCCTCTCTGGTGGCGGCCGCCTCCGGGTACGTCGCCCTGGTGATCGCCGCCAACGTGCTGGACAAGGCCGCCAACGCCGACTTCCTCGTCTTCTGGGGCCTCCTGTTCTTCCTGTTCGGCACGCTCGGCGGGCTGCAGAGCGCGGTCACGCGCTCCGTGCACGTCGCGCGGACCAGCGAGCCGGCTCCAGCAACCGGCGACCACGGCGCGCTCGTCCTCCGGCACGGGCTGCTCATCGGCGGTGCCCTTGCCGCAGCGGTCGCGGTGACATCCCCGGCATGGGCACACACCGTTCTCGGGCCTGCGCCGTACCCACGGGTCGCCCTGGTCGTCCTGGGCACCCTGGCCTTCGCCGGGCACAGCTCCGTTGCCGGCTCGCTCGCGGGGCGCGGGAACTGGTCCGACTACTCGAGGCTGGTCGGCGCCGAGGCGCTCATGCGGCTGGTACTTGTCGCCGCCGTCGGGCTCGCGGGAGCCAGCCTGATGGGGCTCCAGATCGCGACCACTGCCGCGGCCGCAACCTGGCTCCTTCTGACCCTCGTCCCGCAGGTCCGAGCCACGCGCAGGCAGCGGGCCGACACCACCGGCCCGGCCTTCCTCAGGGCAAGCTGGCAGGCCATGGTGGGTGCCGCGTCGAGCGCAGCGCTCGTCGTCGGCTTCCCGGTGCTCCTGCGCGTCACGACACCACAGGAGACCTTCGAGCTCGCGGCACCGCTCATGCTCGCGATCCAGCTGACCCGAGCCCCGCTGCTCATCCCGCTCAACGCCTACCAGGGTGTGGCGATCACGCACTTCCTCAGCCACCGTGACCAGGGTGCCCGCCCGCTGCTCCGCCTGGCCGGCGTCATCGGGGCGGTCGGGGCGGTCGGAGCGGTCGCCGCCGCTCTCGTCGGCCCCTGGCTGATGGAAGTCGTGCGCGAGGGATACCGGGTGGACCCGGTCGTCCTGGGTGGCCTGACGCTCACCGCGGCGCTCGTCGCTCTGCTCACCCTGACCGGCGCGGCGACGCTCGCCCTCGGCGGACACCGCGCGTACGCGCTCGGCTGGCTCACCGCCACGGTGTGCTCGGCCCTTGTGCTCCTGCTGCCGGGAGCCGTGGCGGCCCGGACGGTCGCGAGCCTCGCCGTCGGGCCCGTGTTCGGCGTGCTCGTGCACGTCGCGTGGGTACGCCATGCCCTCCGAGCGCGACGGTAGAGTGCCCGCCATGCCCTCTGCCCTCCCTGCGCGGCTGCTGGTGATCGTGCCCGCCTGGAACGAGCAGGAGACGCTTCCGGCCGTCATCGCCGAGCTGCGCAGCTGCGTCCCGGACGCCGACGTGCTGGTCGTGGACGACGGCTCGATGGACGCCACCGGGGACGTCGCCCGGGCCGCGGGTGCCCGGGTGCTCCCCCTGCCCATCAACCTCGGCGTCGGGGGTGCCATGCGAGCGGGCTACCGCTACGCCCTGCGGCAGCGGTACGACCTGACGGTCCAGCTCGACGCCGACGGGCAGCACAACCCCGCCGACGTCCCACGGCTTCTCGACACCATGGCCGCAGAGGGCGCGGATGTCGTCATCGGGGCACGGTTCGCCGGCGTCGGCACGTACACGGCCCGGGGTCCGCGGCACTGGTCCATGCGGGTCCTGGCGGTGGCACTCTCCCGGGTGACCCATACCCGGCTGACTGACACCACCTCGGGCTTCAAGGCGTGCAACCACCGGGCGATCCGCCTCTTCTCGGCCAACTACCCGGCGGAGTACCTCGGTGACACCGTCGAGTCGCTCGTCATCGCGGCCCGGGCCGGCCTGACGATCCGCCAGGTCGGCGTCGCCATGCGGCCCCGTGCCGGTGGCCGACCGTCGCACAGCCCGATCCGGGCAGCGGTGTTCCTGGTTCGTGCGGTGTTCGCGCTTCTCATCGCACTGTCCCGACCCACCGAACCACTCCCCCGCCCGACCATCATCGCCGGCGATGACCCGGAGGAGGCGACAGCATGAGCCTGTACGTCTCTGTGGTCATGGTCTGCGTAGTGGTCGTCGTCGCGATGATCTACCTGCTGCGCACCCGACGTATCCGGGAGAAGTACGCCGCGATCTGGCTCCTGCTGACCCTCGCCGTCGTGGTGCTCGGCGCCTTCCCGCAGCTCGCGTTCTGGCTGTCCCGGATGCTCGGCGTGCAGACGCCGGTCAACCTGGTCTTCTCGGTCGGGCTGGTCGTTCTCGCGGCGGTCTGCCTGCAGCTGTCCACCGAGGTCTCCAACCTCGAGGAGGAGACCCGGAGGCTGGCCGAGGAGATCGCGCTGCTGCGTGCCGACGTCGACCGCGCGGCGGAGCCGGCGCCGGAGGACGACGCCCCGTGACCACGCGCACGGTGGGCGCGCACCGCCGCGTCTTCTGGTGGTCCTGGGGGGTGCTGTGGCTCCTGGCCGCCGTGTGGGCGGTCGCCAACCCGCTCATGGCGTCCCCTGACGAGCCGGCCCACGTGGTCCGGGCCGCCTCCCTGGTGCGCGGCCAGATCCTTCCACCCGACGGTGACTGGGGCAGCCAGGTCGAGGTCCCGTACTTCTACCAGCTCGTCAACGCGTACCCGACCTGCTACATGTTCGAGCCGACCGAGACCGGTGTCTGCGAGATCCCGGCGGCGGCGCCACTCACCGAGCCGACCGAGACCGGGACCATGGCGGGCAAGTACAACCCGCTGTACTACGCCGTCGTCGGGCTGCCGACACTCCTGCCGCCGGGCGACGCGGTGCTCTACCTCATGCGCGTGCTCTCCGCCGGGCTGTGCACCTTCCTCGTCGCGCTGGGCCTGAGGGCCGTGGCGCAGACCCCCGCGCCCGCCTGGGCGGTCCTCGGCGTGGCCGGTGCGATCACCCCCATGGCCGTCTTCCTGTTCTCGACGGTGAACCCCGCTGCCGTCGAGATCGCCGCCGCCATCGCCCTGTGGTGCCAGCTGCTGACCCTCCTGCGCCATCCCGACCCGGCCCGGACCGCCGGACGCATGGCCGGGATCGCCGTCTCGGCAAGCGTGCTGCTCAATGCCCGCGGGCTGTCCCTCCTCTACGGCGTGGTGATCGTGGCCGCCGCCGTGCTCGCCGCCCCGTTCGAGCGAACCCGTGAGGTGCTCCGGAACCGGCGCACCTGGCCGTCGTTCGCCGTGGTCGGCGCCGCCGGGGTCGCCGCGGCGGTCTGGCTGCTGGTCGGCAAGTCGCTCGGCTCGAGCGGGGAGGTCATCCGCCCCGACCTGACCTTCGTCGCCGCGGCGAAGACGACCCTGTTGTCCACCGTCACCTACCTGACGAACATGGTCGGCCAGTTCGGCTGGATGGACACCAACCTCGAGCCGGCGGTGCTGATGGCCTTCGCCGCTGCGGGCGCCCTGGCCATCCTGCTGGCCGTCGCCGCGGGTCGCCGCCGGGAGCGGCTCCTGCTCGCCGGGCTGGCCGTGGCAGTGGTCGGGCTGCCCGTGCTCATCCACGCCTCCCAGGCCAGGTACCTCGGCATCATCTGGCAGGGCCGGTACATCCTGCCGATCGCGGTCGGGCTGCCCATCCTGGCCGGCTACGTGCTCGTCGCCCGGCTCGCCCCGCGCCTGGACCGCCGGTTCGCGGTGTCCCTGGCGACGGTGGTCGCCGCCACCGCGGCCGCCGTCCAGCTGGCCGCCTTCGCGCAGAACCTGCACCGCTACGTCAACGGGGTCGACGGCGGCTGGTTCGCCCAGGAACCGGACGCCTGGCTCCCGCCGCTGCCGATCGCCGTCGTCGTCGTCCTCGCGCTCGTCGCCACCGCCGCGTACGGCGTGCTCCTGGTCTGGATGGCGCGCACCACGACCACCGACGACGGCGTTCCGGCCGAGCAGCCGAGCGCACCCGAGGCCGTCACCGTCCCGCGGACTCTGCCAGGCCCGGACGCGCCGTCGTGACGGGTCCCGGCACCGACGGTCCGACGATCGATGTCCTGATGGCCGCCCACAACGGGGAGCGCTTCATCGGGGAGCAGATCGAGTCCGTTCTGCGGCAGGGCAGCACCGGCTGGCGGCTCACCGTGCGCGACGACTGCTCGACCGACGGAACCCTGGCCATCGTCGGCGACTACGCGGCCAGGCACCCCGACCGGATCGTCGCGCGGGAGCGCGGGTCGAACAGCGG
>Ga0209538_1001598_pt1 | contig 11939 bp, 10 predicted proteins | sample BarGraNGADG00211_2_FD_184492 | JGI IMG/M metagenome (GOLD analysis project Ga0209538, IMG submission 184492) | Arctic peat soil microbial communities from Barrow, Alaska - Barrow Graham LP Ref core NGADG0004-211 (SPAdes) (version 2) | ecosystem: Environmental > Terrestrial > Soil > Wetlands >... | reverse complement strand
CGCCTTCCTGAAGTTCCTGGGGGAGAGTGTCCTGGTTGCCCACAATGCCCCCTTCGATCTTTCCTTCATTAACTATGGTCTCTACTCCAGCGGCCACCGGCATCTCCACAACCCCGCGGTGGACACGATTCGGCTCGCCAAGCGGTTGCTGCCGGATCTGCCGCGCCGCAGCTTGGACGCCGTCACCCAGCATCTGGGCATCTTCATCGCGGACCGGCACCGGGCCTACGGGGATGCCATCGCCACGGCGGAGGTGCTGCTTCGGCTGCTCCCACTAGCGCGGCAGCGGGGGATCGAGAGCGATGCCCAGCTGATGGCCTTCCTTGGCTCCGGCCAGACGGAGAAACGGGTCCAGGCGGTTACCCCGAAGAGCGCCAGGGCGAGCCGCGCGGCGAAGCTGGCGGTGCTGGCCGAGCGGTGCCGCTCCCTGCCTGACGCCCCGGGGGTCTACGTAATGCGCTCCTCCTCTGGCGCTGTGCTGTACGTCGGCAAGGCCATCTCCCTACGGAAGCGGCTCGCCTCCTACTTCAACGGCAGCGTAAGCGGCAAGGTCAAGCGGATGATAGCCCAGGTGGAGACGATCGAGCATCGGCAGGCGGCCTCGGAGTTGGAGGCGCTGCTGGAGGAGTCCCGCCTCATCAAGCACCACCAGTCGCCCTTCAACGTCCGGCTGCGTTCTTACCGAGACTATCCCTTCATAAGGGTGAAAGTGGACGGCAGCGGAACCAATGGGGCCTATCCCCGCCTAGAGATCACCCGCAAAGTCTCGGACGACGATGCCCTCTACTTCGGCCCCTTCCGCGGGCAGCGCAGCACGGAGCTGGTGGTGGAGATCCTGCGCAAGTGCTTCCGGCTCTTGGACGACCGTTGCCCCAGCCACGGCACCATCGGCGAGAGCTGCATCTACCATCAGATGCGCCGCTGCATCGCCCCATGCATGGGAAAAGGCCACCAGGCTGCCTACGCGGAGGCCATGGCGGAGGTTTGCCGCCTGCTGGAGAGCAGCCCGGAGGATCTGGTGGGAGACCTGGTGCGGCGACGGGACGATGCCTCCGAACGGCTGGACTTCGAGACGGCGGCGGTCTACCGGGACGCCATCGAGGCCCTCAGCCATGCCGTGTCCCACCGCAGGCTGCTGACCCCTGCCATCGACGGCTTGAACGTTCTGGCGGTGTGCCCATCCCTTCACCCGGGCTGGGTGGAGCTGTTCGTGTTCGGGGACGGCCGGTTGGTGACACGGACTCGTCTGAACGCGGGTGATGGGGAACTGGATCGGCGAGAGGTAGAGCAGCTGCTGGAGGCAATGGCGGAGCGGCGCCTGGCCTCGGGCGGCCGGCCCGCCGTGCGTATCGATGCCCCGAGCCTGGACCAGGTGAACATCATCACCGCCTGGCTGGAAAGGCACGGCCTTGCGGAGAGCACCATCACGCTTGAGCCTGGCTGGGCGCAGCGCGGCTTTGCCCAGGTGGTGGACCGGATAGTGGATGCGGCCATGGCGCTGGCCAGGAGGGAGGAGCCGTCATGACCAACGAAGAAGTGGCCGCGACCTTTGAGGAGTTGGCGGACCTGCTTCAAGCGAAGAAAGAGCTTCCCTTCAAGTATCGGGCGTACCGCAAGGCTGCCACGGCCATCCGTGAACTGCCGGTCCCCGTCGAGCAGTACCGGCGAGACCACGACCTCAGGGAGATCCCTGGTATAGGCGAGGCCATCGCCAAGAAGGTGAACGACCTTCTGGACACCGGCAGCTTCCGGCTGTTGGACGAGCTGCGCGCGGAGCGAGCGGGGGCGTGGGTGAACTAGGTGGTGGCCAGTCGCACATCCTGCTTTGGACGCAGCATCTGTTCGTTAGCCCCGGGCGAGGGCAGCGCCAAGACAGCTTCACTTGTGGAGGTGCTTCCATGGCTGGCTCGGCCCCCCACTCGCCTGGTCTGGTAGAATCGACATTGTTAGGAACGGGTATACGCAGTTGATAGCTGACCACTGTTGGCCGGCATCTTGCAAGAAGAAAACACAGTTGCCGGCCGATCGGCCACGGGAGGAAGGCAATGCGCTTGCGTTACCGCTTTGTTTCAGTCGCTTACGGGGGAAAGCCCGCCAACCTTGAGCAATTGCAGCGTGGTGGCTGGAGTTGGTTCCACCCCATGCCCTACGCTAGGCAGGAGGTGTGGCGCCCACCCACCGACGTCTATGAGACCGAAAGCGAAGTCGTCGTGATGGTGGAGCTGGCGGGGGTCAAGGAAGAGGAAGTCGAGGTTACCCTCTTTCGCGACATGGTGGTTGTCAGCGGGGGCCGCCTCGACAGCGCTCGCCCGGAGAAGGTCCGCTACCACGAGGTGGGGATCAACTTCGGCCGCTTCCGAAGCGAGGTGTTCCTGCCGATCAAGGTAAACCCGGACTGCGTGGATGCCCACTACGAGAACGGCTTCCTCACGATCAGCCTGTCCAAGGTGTGCCAGCCGTAAGGAAGCTCACAAGAGTTAGGAGGCTATAGCGATGACGGTTCCCGAAATCGCACCTAACAACGAAGAAAATGTCGGCGAGGCTACCGACCGGGAAGGCCAGCCCTTTACCGCGCCCATCCTGCCCTTGAAGGATACCGTCGTCTACCCGCTAACCGTCGTTCCCCTGGCCGTGGGCCAGGAGAGGTCTCTTAAGTTGGTGGACGACGTAGCCTCAGGGGACCGCATTATCGCCCTGGTGGCCCAGAAGGACCCGGAGCTGGCCCTCGCGGGCCCGGGGGAAGTGTTCGAAGTGGGCACACTGGGGAAGATACATCAGATGCTGAAGATGCCGGACGGCACCATCCGCCTGGTGATGCAGGGCCTGCAGAGGATCCGAGTCCTGGAGTATACCCAGGAGCAGCCCTATCTGATTGCCAGGGTCGAGCCCATGCCCGAGACCGAAGAGACAGGCGTGGAGATGGACGCCATGGCCAGGAACGTGGTCACCCAGTTCCAGAACCTGGTGAACCTCTCTCCTTACCTGCCGGACGAGCTGGTGGCAGCCGCCATGAACCTGGAGGGCCCGAGGCAGCTGGTCTACTTCGTGGCGATGCACCTGCGGCTCGAGTTGGATGAGCGACAACGATTCCTGGAGATCAACTCGATAGAGGAGAAGCTCCACGTCATCACCGGCTACCTGAACAAGGAGCTTGAGGTGCTGGAGCTGGGCCGGAAGATCCAGTCCGAGGCCCAGGAGCAGATGACCAAGGCCCAGAGGGAGTACTACCTGCGCGAGCAGCTGCGGGCTATCCAGAAGCAGCTGGGTGAGGAGAGCCCGGAGGATGCCGAGGTCCGTGAGCTTCGCGAGAAGGTGGAGCAGTCTGGCATGCCGGAGGAGGCCCGCAAGGAGGCCGACCGGGAGCTCTCGCGGCTGGAGAAGATCCCTTCCGCCTCGCCCGAGCATGGGGTAATCCGGACCTACCTGGACTGGCTGACGGCGCTGCCGTGGAATGTGAGCACCGGTCATAGCATCGACGTGCCGGAGGCGCGACGAATTCTGGACGAGGACCACTACGACCTGGAGAAGGTGAAGGAAAGGATCCTGGAGTACCTGGCGGTCCGCAAGCTGAAGGAGGATCGCAAAGCCGAGGACGCGGAGTTCTCCGAGATGAAAGAGCCGATCCTCTGCTTCGTGGGCCCCCCGGGCGTCGGCAAGACGTCTCTGGGCCACTCAATCGCGCGCGCCATGGGTCGGAAGTTCATTCGCCAGTCGCTGGGCGGCGTGCGAGACGAGGCGGAGATCCGGGGCCACCGGCGCACATACGTGGGTGCGCTGCCAGGCCGTATCCTGCAAGCTATCCGCCGCGCGGGCTCCAACGATCCCGTCTTCATGATGGACGAGATAGACAAGGTCGGCTCGGACTGGAGAGGGGATCCCTCCTCGGCACTGCTGGAGGTGCTGGACCCGGAGCAGAACAGGGACTTCCGGGATCACTACCTGGACCTGCCGTTCGACCTCTCCAAGGTGATGTTCATCACCACGGCCAACACCCTGGATACGATCCCGCCGCCCCTGCGCGACAGGATGGAGATCCTACAGCTCCCCGGGTACACCGAGGACGAGAAGACCCAGATCGGCAAGAAGTACATCTTGTCGAAGCAGACCAAGGCTCACGGGTTGAAGCCGGATGAGCTCCAATTCGAGGACGAGGCACTGCGGACCATCATCCGCGACTACACGATGGAGGCCGGTGTCCGTAACCTGGAGCGTGAGGTCGCGAGCTGCTGCCGGAAGGCCGCCCGGGAGATCGCCGAGGGGACGGCTCAGACGGTGGTCGTGACACCCGATAAGGTAAGAGCCTACCTAGGACGGCCAAGGCACTACTCCGAGGTGGCTGAGCGAGTCGACCGGCCCGGTGTGGTGACCGGGCTGGTGTGGACGCCTGTGGGAGGCGACATCATCTTCATCGAGGCCGCCGCGATGCCTGGCCACAAGGCCCTCAAGCTAACCGGCCAATTGGGCGACGTGATGAGGGAGTCCGCGGAGGCCGCGTACTCGTACATCCGCAGCAGGGCCACAGAGTTGGGTATCTCGCCCGAGTACTTCGACAAACACGACATCCACATTCACGTGCCGGCGGGCGCGGTTCCCAAGGATGGTCCATCGGCAGGCGTCACCATGGTGACCGCTCTGGCCTCTATAGTGACGGGGCGGCCGGTACGCCACGACGTGGCAATGACCGGCGAGGTGACGCTGCGGGGCAAGGTGCTGCCCATCGGCGGGTTGAAGGAGAAGGTGCTGGCCGCTCACAGGGCCGGGATCCGCACGGTGATCATCCCGAAGCGAAACGAGAACGATCTGGAAGACCTGCCGCCGGAGATGCGCGAGGAGATGGAGTTCATCCCCGTGGAGAACGTGGACGAGGTACTGTCCAGGGCACTGGGGCCCGCGGAGCAAGCGCCCAGCCCCAACGGTGCCCACAGAGATGAAAGGGCTGTCGAGGAGCCGGCCAAGGAGGAGCCGGAGCCGGCCACGGCTAGCTAGTTTCTAACGCCAATCTAATACGGTTCCGGTACCATTCTAACGGCCCGGTGCGATCATGCTCCGGGTCGTTAGCCTGAGAGACACCAGAAACGTAGGGCGGGGTCTTGTGCCCCGCCCTACGACAACCGCGCAATTGAAGGAGTAAGGAATGCCAGCAAAGCAGCTCGCTTACGACGAGTCCGCCAGGCGGTCCCTCAAGAGGGGGATGGACATACTGGCGGAGGCGGTGAAGACCACCCTCGGTCCTAAGGGCCGCAACGTTGCCCTCGACAAGAAATGGGGCGCGCCCACGGTTACCCACGACGGCGTCACCGTGGCAAAGGAGATCGAGCTCAAGGATCCCTTCGAGAACATGGGTGCTCAGCTGTTGAAGGAGGCCGCCACCAAGACCAACGACGTCGCGGGTGACGGCACCACCACCGCGACCGTTCTGGCTCAGGCGATCATCAACGAGGGCCTGAAGAACGTGGCGGCCGGCGCCAACCCGATGATGCTGAAAAGGGGCATCGAGAAGGCGTCGGAGGCCGTGGTCAACGAGATCAAGAGCATGGCGATGCCGGTGAAGGGCAAGGAGGAGATCGCCGACATCGCGACCATCTCCGCTGCCGATCCCGAGATCGGCGACCTGATCGCCGAGGTGATGGACAAGGTCGGGAAGGACGGCGTCATCACCGTGGAAGAGGGCCGTGGCCTTCGCTTCGAGACCGAGTACACCGAGGGCATGCAGTTCGATCGTGGCTACATCTCTCCCTACTTCATGAGCAACCCCGACAGGATGGAGGCCGTCCTGGAGGACGCGTTCATCCTGATCACCGACAAGAAGATCTCCGCCATCGCTGACATCCTGCCGGTTCTGGAGAAGATGCTGCAGTCCGGCAAGAAAGAGCTGCTGATCATCGCGGAGGACGTGGATGGCGAGGCCCTGGCGACCCTGGTGGTGAACAAGCTTCGCGGCACCCTCAATGTCCTGGCTGTCAAGGCTCCCGGCTTCGGCGATCGCCGCAAGGCGATGCTGGAGGACATCGCGACCCTGACTGCTGCCAAGGTGATATCGGAGGAGATTGGCCGGAAGCTGGATGCCGCTCAACTCGACGACCTGGGTTCCGCCCGGAGGGTCGTGGCCAACAAGGACGAGACCACCATCATCGAGGGCAAGGGCAGCTCTGAGGCCATACAGGCTCGGGTGAAGCAGATCAAGGCTCAGATCGATGAGACTACCTCCGACTACGATCGCGAGAAGCTGCAGGAGCGGATGGCCAAGCTGGCCGGCGGTGTCGCCGTGATCAAGGTCGGGGCTGCTACCGAGGTCGAGTTGAAGGAGAAGAAGCACCGGGTGGAGGATGCGCTGTCCGCCACCCGTGCGGCTGTCGAGGAGGGCATCGTTCCCGGTGGCGGCGTCGCACTGATCAACGCCGTGGCCGGACTGGACAAGCTGCAGCTGGAGGGCGATGTGGCCACCGGCGCCAACATGCTGCGGCGAGCCCTGGAGGAGCCGATGCGTCAGATCGCCGTCAATGCCGGCCAGGAGGGCTCGGTGGTGGTGCAGACGGTTCGCGAGCTTCAGCAGGAGAAGGGCGACAAGAACTTCGGCTACGACGTGATGAGCGGCGAGTACGGCGACATGGTTGAGATGGGGATCATCGACCCTGCCAAGGTGACCAGGTCAGCAGTGGAGAACGCCGCCAGCATCGCGGCGATGGTGCTGACCACCGACGCACTGGTGAGCGAGGTGCCGGAGAAAGAGAAGCCGGCGCCCCCGCCGATGCCGGAGTACTAGCCGTCAGCTATCAGCAGTCAGCTAGTAGCATTAGAAGGGGAAAGCTGGAGGATGAGATGCCCGCGGGCATCTCATCCTCCAGCTTTTTCCATGCGCCTCATCCACTGACAGCTGACGGCTGACTGCTGATAGCTGACGGCTACTCGGGTATTTTCAGCTTCTGGCCTAGTTGGAGGCTGTCTGGGCTCTTGAGGATATCCTTGTTAGCATCCAGGATCTTCTGCCACTTCGACGCATCGCCGTAGTATTGCTTGGCGATGCTCGTCAGGGTGTCTCCAGACGCTACCGTGTGGATCCGCTCGCTCGATGGAACGGCGGCAGCCGTGGGGGCCGGCGTGGCAGGTGCCGCTGGCGCTACCGGCGGTGCAACCACAACCGCCGCGGCGGCGTAGGTTGGCTTTGCCTCGGGCGTGGCGCGGCTGTTGTTCTGAGAGAGCTGGCCCGGCCGTAGCACGAACGCCAGCGCCATCAAGGCGATGGCCAGGGACCCCAGGATGATTCGCGAGGGGAAGGGCGGCCGGGACTTGCGGGAGCGGGAAATACCTGACTTGCTGTGAAGAAGGCTATCCCAGCGCATTGAGACCTCCCATGGGGAACAAAACGGCAAGACAGGTGCATTATACACGAACACCGTCCCGGTGAACACAGGAGATGCACGCGGATTCTAGTCTCCTGGAATCGAGACTTCGGTCGGTCGTACCGGGTACGGCCCGCTAAAGCGTCGATTCCAGGAACGATAAGCTGGCTGTGACGGAGCGCTAGATCGGCGTGGGGATCTTCTGGCGGCGGTCGAAGCGGACGATTTGGTTGTAGCCGGCGGCGCGGAGCGCGGTAATGGCGCGGTCGAGGTCCTTGCCAACCTCGGAGGGCTTGTGGGAGTCCGACGCAAGGGTAGCCGGCACCCCTTGTTGAGCGCACTCGGCCAGGAGGAGCGGTCCTGGGTAGATCTCCCCTATCGGCTTGCGCAGCCCCGCGGTGCTTACCTCCACCGCCACGCCCGCGTTCTTCAGGACCCGAGCGACCGAAGAGTAAAGGTCGCTCACGTCGCTCTTGGGTCGGTGGCCAAACTTCTTGACCAGGTCCAGATGGCCCATGACGTCGAAGAGCCCCGAGCCTGCCGCGGCTTTGACGTGGTCGAAGTAGTGGCGGTAAAGCTCGTCCAGATCCCACTGGGCGTAGCGGTCGACGTGCCTCGGGTCGTCGAAACCCCAGTCCCCCAGGAAGTGAACCGAGCCATAGACGTAGTCCCAAGGGTAGGGCTTCAGGATGTGGCGAAGCTCCTCCTCGTGGCCGGGGAAGTAGTCCGCCTCCAGTCCCAGCCGCAACTGGATGCGCGGCCGGTACTTTTCCTGGAGCTTCAGCACGCTTTCCACGTACTCTGGCAGCTGCTCTTCCCGCATGGCCAGGCTGGGATCCCGCCGCTCGAGTGGCAGGAAGTAGAGGTAAAGGTGGTCTGAGAAGCCCATCTCGGCGAGACCGAGGTCGATAGCCCTCTCCACATACTGCTCCATGGTCCCCTCGGCGTGGCCGCAGCGTGCCGTGTGGTTGTGGTAATCGACCAGGTTGCTCATTCCAGGGCACCGCTGCGCAAGAGGGGTACCAGATCCAGAAGGCTGGCGACGCGGTGGGGATGGCGGCCGGCCTGAAGGTCGTGCCTATCCAACAGGACCGCCTTCATGCCCGCGGCCTTCGCCCCCTCCACGTCGGCCAGGAACTGATCGCCCACGTGGACGGCCTGGTGAGACTTCGCGCCCATAGCCGTAAGAGCTGCTTGGAAGATGCGCACGTCGGGCTTCTCGCAGCCCACGACGCATGAGGCGGTGATCGACTCGAAGGCTCCCTTCAGCCCAACTGTTTCGAGCTGCTTCGTCGGGTCGTCGGTGACGTTGGTGATCACTCCGATCCGGTATCCGGCGTTCCGCAGTTGCCGGATGGCGGGAAGCACGTCCGGGAAGAGGCGGAACTCATAGTCCACCTGCTGGTAGCGCTCTCTGATCTGCTCGATCATTGGGAAGGCGTGAGCCAGGCCGATCTCCTCCAGAAGAACCTGCTGGTAATGGAGGTAGACTCGCTCACGTCCGTCGGGCGGCAGCATGTGGATGGGGACATCCATGGCGGCCAGGGTGTAGTAGTGGTCGGCGGCCAGGTAGCCCCGGGATAGCACGCTCTCCTCCACGTCGAAGCCAAACTCCCTGAGGGTCTGGGCCTGGCGAGATTCGCGAGGTGGGTGAAAGTAGGCGAGGGTCTGGTAGAGATCAAGAAATATGGTGGTGATGCTCACTGAACACGACCTATTAGATGAGGACCCCGGGCGTGGGACACCCTTGTTTTGACTCATGATAGCACAGTTGTTGTACGTACTCTTGCCGGAGCGCCAATCACAGTGTATTATTCCGCCGATTTGCTGAGGGGGACTGGAGTGGAGCGTCTCGCATTCGCGGTTGCAGTGGGGCTGATGGGCGGAGGGTTGTGGCTGTCCCGAAGCCTGGGCGGCATCCAGATATGGCTGTTCGGGGCGGGATTGGTGGGACTGGTTGGGATCGCCACCGAGAGCTTCCTGGACAGGGCAGGCAAAGGGGAATCGGGTTGGGGCTACCATGGCTTCACCGCCTGGGTATCCGCCATCCTACTGGTGACCCCGGGACTCTGGCTGGTGCAGTTGATGCCGGAATCGCTGCCGCAGATCACCGCTGCCACGACCGCCGCGGCCGGGGTTCTGCTGCTTGGTCTTTGGGAGGCGCTCAGGCCTGCGGGCCGTCTCTCCCAATACGGGCGGTTCATTTCCAATCTCATCTTCTACCTTCTGATCTACGTGCTGTTCACCCTGATCTACCAGACTAAGCTGCGGGGCCTGATCACCGCTAGTTCCGTCGGTGGGATCGCCTTGCTGGGTGGACTGGAGTTGCTGCGTGCGGGGCCAGAAAGTAGGCGGATGGACCGTAAGCTGGGCGTACTGGCGGCGCTGGGCGGACTGATAATCGCCGAGGCGACCTGGGTTCTGGGCTACTGGCCGGTTGGTGGACTGGTGGGCGGCGCGCTGCTCCTGCTCAGCTTCTACGTCGTGGTAGGACTCTTGCAGAGCATTCGTGACGGCAGCTTCGGCCGAAACACACTGCTGGAGTACGGTGCCGTCGGGGTAGCGGGCCTTCTAGCGATACTGTTCGCGATACCGTAGGAGGTTCGACGTTGAGCGACGCTGATATGAACGAGCAGGATCAATTGTGCGACGCCGCCAGTCCCGTTGAAACGACCCGGGGGCTTAGACTAGAATGCGCCGGCCTGTCGATAGACAGGCGCTAAGGAGGAAAAGCGAGAATGGCAATCTTCCCTGAGGAGCGGTTGAGGGCGAATCGGCACTTGACCGAGCGAGCCATCGCGCTCGCCATGGCGAGCCGATGGGAGGAGGCCGCCAGGGTGAATCGCCAGTTGCTGGAGCGTTTTCCAGACGACGTGGATGCCCAGAACAGGCTTGGGAAGGCACTCACCGAGCTGGGGCGCTTCGGCGAAGCGAAGAATGCTTACAGTCGAGCGGCCGCTCTCGACCCGACCAACGTCATCGCAATCAAGAACCTTCAAAGGCTCTCCAAGCTGGCAACGGAGCAACCAACGTCGACCCCGCCGGCTCGCGTGGACCCTTCCCTCTTCATAGAGGAGAGCGGCAAGACTACCATAACGACTTTGTTGAATCTGGCTGGTCCAGATGTGCTGGCCAAGATGACGGCTGGCGACCTGCTGGAGTTGCGGCAAACCGACCATATAGTCCAGGTGGCAACCCCCGATGGTCGGGTGGTTGGCCAGATCGAGCCGAAGCTTGCCAAGAGGCTGATCGATCTGCTGGATGGTGGCAATCGCTACCAGATAGCTGTGACCAGCGCGGATGACCAGTTGGTGAAAGTGATCATACGGGAGACCTACAAGAGCCCCCGGATGTCTGCCAAGGTGTCTTTCCCGGCGAAGGCGCCGGCTGAAGTGTTCCGTGGGTACATCAAGGACAGCCTCCTGAAGTACGACCTCGACGACGAAGACATCTTAGACGAGGAGAGCGACGAGGGTATCGAGCCCACGGGCGAAACCGAGCTAGGGATGGAGGAGCCCGAGGTTGCGGAAGAGCCCGAGCTGCCGGAGGAATAGCCGCGCAGGGGGCGGTCCCCGATTCAAGTGTTGACGCGGCGTTCGGCCCATGTTAAGATTTCGCCAGCCATGAAAGGAGGTGATGCGAATGGGTTGTCATAGTTGCCGCGCGGCGGCGCACCCGGTTCGCACACCTGGGCTGGAGGCCGGGCGCTAGTAGCGCCGGGATTTCTGTCCCAGGGTTGCAGGACCGCAAGCTAAGCGCCCCGCGCTTGGCAATGAGGGCCAGAGGAAGCTAGCTTCCTCTGGCCCTCGATATTGTATGGAGGTCTCCGGTGGAACAGGATTGGAGTTCCCTCCCGCCGCCAGGTTGGGCCGTGCGTCACGCGATCGAGACCGGCTCGACCAACGATCTCGCCAAAGATGCGGGCCTGGCCGGCGTGCCGGAGAAAACCGTATTCGTCACAGACCACCAGCTGAAAGGCCGGGGCCGGATGGACAGAAAGTGGGTGGAGCTCCCCGGCAGCAGCCTTCTGTTCTCAATCCTGTTCCGCCGTCCCCTGCCCCCGATTCTCCTGACAATGATCTGCTCTCTTGCTGCCTGCGAGGCCGTTCAGAGGGTGGCCGGCGTCCGGGCGGAGATCAAGTGGCCCAACGACCTGATGCTGAACGGCCGGAAGCTGGCTGGGGTCCTGACGGAGGTGAACTGGTCGCCGGAGAACCGGTTTGCCGTGGTCGGGATGGGCATCAACGTGAACTTCGATCCGCCGCTGGTGGAGGGCATCCCCGATGCGGCGACCAGCCTGCTGCGCGAGACTGGCGAGGAGATCTCACGTCATGAGCTTCTAAGGGAAGTCCTGATGAGCCTGGACGCCCTGCTCGCGATGGAGGCGGCGGCGCTGGAGCCCTTTGTCCGGGGCGAGTGGGTCGCGCGGCTGTGGCGGCGTCGGCAGAAGGTCGCGGTTGCCGATGGCGGCACGACACTGGAGGGAATCTTCGAGGGCGTGGACGACGATGGCGTGCTGCTCCTCCGCCTCGACGACGGCGCCCTGATGCAGGTGCGTGTGGGGGATGTGCTGATCTGAAGCCATCTTGACTAAGCTTC
>Ga0209538_1001597_pt1 | contig 11944 bp, 12 predicted proteins | sample BarGraNGADG00211_2_FD_184492 | JGI IMG/M metagenome (GOLD analysis project Ga0209538, IMG submission 184492) | Arctic peat soil microbial communities from Barrow, Alaska - Barrow Graham LP Ref core NGADG0004-211 (SPAdes) (version 2) | ecosystem: Environmental > Terrestrial > Soil > Wetlands >... | reverse complement strand
AGCCGCCGGTGTTCTTCACGTCTTCTATCATCATGCTGCTCCTGGCGGAGGAACCCGCCCACGGATACGCCCTCTTCAAGAAGATGTGCGACATCGGCATTTTCGAGGACGGCACTGACGCCTCCATAATCTACCCGACCCTGCATGCTCTTGACGCTGAAGGCCTCATCACTTCTGAACTCGTTGACGAAGGCGCCGGTCCTGCACGCAAGGTGTTCCACCTCACCAGGGAAGGGCGCAAGGCCCTGGACCGTTTCGCGGACCACGTCAAGCACATCGCGGCGGGCGCCAACCACTGGCTGAGCCGCTACGAGCGCATCGCGCCAAAGGCAGCCCACGCTGCAAAGGGCGCTCGCGTGTCCGGTACCACATAAGAAAGGTGACGACATGACATTCATTTTCCGTAACATGTGGAGGCGCAAAGGGCGCACCTTCCTCACCATCTTCGGGATAGTGGTGGGGATCTTCGCCCTGACCGTCCTGGGTGGGATGACCGCCCGCATGGACCAGCAGGTCAAAGGCATGAAGGGCTTCATCACCGGCAAGATAAGCGTGGCTCCGGAGGACTCGGGCGCCCACGTGCGTATGCGTGGAGGCGGCAGTTCGTACATGGACCTCTCGACTGCCCGGGCGATAGAGAAGATCCCCGGCGTGCAGACCGCGTCCGGGATGGTCATGGTGCAGCTCAAGTCGGCGGAAGGCCTGAGCGCCCCCCAGATGCTGGTCGGCTATGAGCCGCCCGCGGACGGCGGAATGTTCAAGGACATCAAGATGTCTCAAGGCCGCGAGCTGAAAGCGGGCGATACCGATAAGGCCGTGGTGGGCTCGGTGCTCGCCACGCAGGAGCGCTCAAAGGTCGGTGGCCCCATCACGCTCAAAGGCAAGACCTACGAGGTCGCCGGGATCATGGACGCGACTCTCGGCCCCACGGACGCCTGGGCTTTCGTCCCGTACCAGGACGGGCTCAACACGTTCCTCGCTGCGAATCCGTTCATCAAGGACGTGCAGCTCGTGCAATCCATCACGGTGCTGCCCAAACCCGGCGCCGATATCGAGGCCCTGGCGGGGACGATCCAGAAAGACATACCGGGCGTGAAGACGACATCCCCGGTGCAGGCCGAGAAGCAGATCTCTCAGATGACCACGATCTTCAGCGCCATAATCCTGGGCATCGCCTTCATCGCGCTCTTCGTCGGCGGCCTGTCCGTCATCAACACCATGATCATGTCGGTATCGGAGCGCCGTCGCGAGATCGGGCTCAAGAAAGCGATCGGCGCCACGACTTCGACGATACTCCGTGAGTACCTGGGGGAGGCGGCGATGATCGGCCTGTTCGCCGGGGCGGTCGGCATGCTGGCCGGCCTGCTGGCGATTTCCGCGCTCAACCGGGCCACTCACGCCAACAACGTGGTCATCTTTGCGGTGACCTCGACGGTCATCCTGGGCCCCGTGATCTTCGCGACCATACTCGCGTCGCTTGCCGGGCTGTTCCCGGCTCTCCGCGCCGCGCGGCTCAATCCCGTAGACGCCCTCAAGGAGGAATAGCAGATGAGCATCGTCACTACCGAGGCACTGACCAAGATATACAAGATGGGCGACACCACCATCAACGCGGTTGACGGGCTCGACCTCAGCATCGACAAGGGTGAGTTCCTCTCCATCATGGGGCCGTCGGGCTCCGGCAAGACCACCCTCCTGCACCTGCTTGGCTGCCTGGATGTTCCCACCGCGGGAAAGGTCAACATCGACGGTGTGGAGACCGGCGACCTGTCAGGTGCCGCACTGGCCTCCATAAGGCGCGAGAAGGTGGGCTTCATCTTCCAGGAGTACAACCTGCTGCCGGTGCTCTCTGCCGTCGAGAACGTGGAACTGCCTCTCCGGTACCTCAAGGTCAAGCCGGCGGAGAGGCGCAGGCGCGCGCTCGAGGCGCTCGAGAAAGTCGGGCTGAGCGACCGTGCCCGCAACAGGCCTTCGCAACTGTCGGGCGGCGAGGCCCAGCGCGTGGCGATCGCCAGGGCGCTGGTGACCGAGCCGGCCCTCGTACTGGCGGACGAGCCGACGGGCGAGCTGGACACTACCAACACCGTACGCATAATGGACCTGGTTCGCGACCTGAACCGCGACTTCCAGCAGACTTTCGCGATTGTCACCCACGACCCGATGGTCGCCGAGAGGACGCGTCGCATCATCTCGATACGCGACGGGAAGATAGAGTCGGATAAAGCGGTAGCCTGAGGCCGGAGATCGTCGGAGGCGTGGGCGCGGCAATCTACCAGGAGGATTCGTCCTCTTCGGTGAGGGACCGTGTGTTGCGACGACTCCCGTCAAGCCCCTCGCTTTCCTGCTCGTCGACGGGCTCGAAGCACTCCGGGCACGCCGGCTTCCCCTTGATCAGTCTGGTGTCCTCGATGGGGAACTCGGCGCCACAGCCCGGGCAGGTGACCATCTGGTTCTCGAGGAAACCTGCTCCGCCGCCGAACAGGAATGCCATGATACCCCGGTCCATTAAGAGTCACTTCCGTTGCTTTACTGTCACCGCAGCCGCTGGGATCTGTCACCGATTTCATTATCGGCCGGCGGGCGCGTCTGGTTTAGGGTTCCCTCAACGGCACTGCGCGTGGCGGCGCCGGCGCCGCCACGCACTCAGTGAAGAACAGGGTGCCGGGACCCCTCAACGGCCGGCGGGCTTTCCGTTGCCGGAGGCCACCAGGGCGAGCAGTTCCTCACCGTACTTCTCGATCCGCGCGGGGCCGAAGCCTTTAATGGCCGCGAGGTCTGATGCGCTGGCGGGGCGCGTCCGCGCGATGTCCTCGATCGAGCGGTTCTGGGCGACGCAGTAGGGCGGCACTTTCTCCTCGGAGGCCTTTCCGGACCGCCACGCCTTGATCGCCTGGACGAGCAGCTCCTCCTCGGGGGTCAGCTCGCCGGAGACCGAGGCCTGTGCGACCTTGGGCGCCGGCTCGGACGGCGCGCTGACGGTCGCTGCCACCGGCGGCTCGGGCGCCAGGGCCGGTACGGACGTCTTGCTCTTCCTGGCCTTTACTGTCTTGCGAGGCTTGCCTTCCGGCGACTCCTCAAAGAAGACCAGCACGGACCACGCGGCCTCGTGCCCTTCGCGCAGCGACGCGGTGACCTTCCGCACCCGCACCGACTCCATGAACTCGCTCGCGGCGGCCTCGTCGATGGCGGCGAACGGCTGCTCGAGCCTTATCTCCAACGTCCTGCATCTCATCTGTCTCTCCTTTCTACGGCTTGTATTGCTTGCTAGATTGTAGCCCGGGGGTGTGACACCGAATCTGATTGACCGCGCCCCGGCATCCAGAATAGGCTTTAGGCGTCATCCGACCACCAGCAAGGAGGACTGATTGTGCGCATCGCATTAATGGGCGCGGGGTCGCTCGGTACGATCGCGGGGGCGCTGCTGTCGAAGGCCGGCCTCGATATCGTCCTGGTCGATGCCAACGAGGAGCACGTGAAAGCGCTCAACGCCAGCGGGGCCAGGGTCGTGGGCCACATGGAGCTCACCGCTCCCGTCAAGGCGATCCTGCCGTCGCAGATGGACGGCACCTACGACCTCGTCATCTACCTGGTCAAGTCGACGTACGACGACGTCGCCCTGCCCGAGCTGCTGCCGTTCATGCGCGAAGACAGTATGCTCATCACTCTGCAGAACGGCGTCCCCGAGGAGAGGGTCGCATCGTTCGTCGGCAGGGATTGGACGCTGGGCGGCGCGGTCGGCTGGGGCGGCACCTGGCAGGGACCCGGAGTATCCGAACTGACGAGCGACCCCTCAGAGATGACGTACGACATAGGGGAGTTGGACGGCAGCATCACGGCGCGCATCGAGCAGATAAAAGAGGTGCTCGACCACGCCGGGGTCGCCATCATCACTCAGAACCTGATCGGCGTCAGGTGGACCAAGCTGCTTGTCAACGTGGCGATGTCGGGGCTGTCCACCGCGCTCGACTGCCCCTACGGCGGCATCCTCGACGACGAGAAAGCAATCACCGCGGCGATATGCATCATGCTCGAGACCATCAAGGCGTCCCAGGCGCTCGGCATAAAGATGGAGCCCATGCAGGGGGCCGACCCGGCAATACTCTTCGAGATCGTCAAGCAGGACCTCGAGAACGCCAAGGGCGTTGTCAGGTTCATCTGGGACCCCCACCGGGACATCATCGGCAGCATGCTGCAGGACTGCAGGAAGGGCTTGAAGTGTGAGGTCGAAGCCCTCAACGGGTACCTCACGAAGATGGCGGCCTCCGCGGGCGTCGCCACCCCGGTCAACGACCAGGTCACAGAGCTGATCAGGAAGATCCAGGACGGAGAGTTGGCGCCCGGGCCGGCGAACCTGGACATGCTCGAGATCCCTGACACGTCGGAGTACTTCGACTGACAGGTCCGTCGCCCGTTTTGAAGTCCGGGCAAAACCGAACCGGACAAGGTGTCGCGCCGTGCGTGGCAGAACAATACGAGCGGCGAGACTACCTGGAGGTAAGAAATGCGGAAGTGTGTTTTTGCGGCAGCGTCGCTGGCGTGCGCCGTCGTCCTGCTGGCCGGGCTCATCGCGGGCTGCGGCGGCTCGAACATCACCATCACCTCGATCGCGCCATCCAGCGGGCCTGGAGGCACGCTGGTAGCGATCACCGGGACGGGCTTCGGCAAGTCTCAGGGTTCGAGCAAGGTGATGTTCGGCAACACGATAGCGGGCGTGGAGTCTTGGAGCGATACGGGGATCGCGGCCAGAGTACCCTCTGACCTCAAGGCCGGGAGCCTCACGGTCAAGGTCACCGTCAAGTCCGCCGACAGCAACACCCTGGCCTTCAAGATAGCCGCGGCCGGCGCCGCACAGCCGGAAGCCTCGAACCCCGGAGAGATCGAGCACAACACGCCGGTACAGGCGATGCTCGCGTACCTGAAGTCGAAGGGCCAGCCGACCACCGGATGGACGTTCAGTGTCCTCGCGGTCAGCAAGTCCGACCCCAACTGGAAGATCGACGAGGGTGTGATGGCGGGGAACCCGCAACCGCAGTTCTTCCTTCTCCACAAGGTCAACGGGAACGGGCAGGTGCTGACTTACGGAACGGACTTCAACACGCAGCAGTACGGCGCTCCGGCGGACCTGAAACTCGTCCAGCCTGCGCCGCCGTCGCCGACGCCCCCGCCGAAGCCCAGCACCGAGGCGGAAGTCATTCAGGCATACCTGGTATCCAAGGGAAAGCCGAGCGACAGCTGGCAACTCAGCCTGCAGAAGGTGAGCCAGACCGACCCCAACTGGGAGGTCATCCACGGCGTGCGCAACGGCGTGACGGACAACTTCCTGCTGGTCTGGAACAACATGCTCGGCAACTGGGAATGCCTAGCCGACGGCGGCCCCCCGTGGACCGGCGTCGAGTTCAAGGGCGAGCCGGTACCCGCCGACCTGAACCAGTAGTAGACACGCGCACTTGCGAGGCCCCCGACCGCCCGTGCCGGGGTTGCCCGTGCCGGGGGCTGACCAGCAGTTGGCCGTTACAAGGTCTTTTAAGAAACGCATTGTCATTTTTTCGCACCATGCCGGTGTCACAGGCCACTGGTATGATGAAGACGTGATGAGCAAGACAAAGCGGGCCTACAAGACCGAACTCAAGCCCAACGAAGGCCAGAAGGCCCTGCTTGCCCGACACTGCGGCGCCGCCCGCTTCGCCTACAACTGGGGACTGGCCCGCAAGGTCGAGTCCTATCAGCTAAGCGGTAAGTCCCCCGGTGCCATGGACCTGCACCGGGAACTCAACGCCCTTAAGAAGACGGAATATCCCTGGCTTTACGAAGTGTCCAAATGCGCGCCGCAGGAGGCGCTCAGGGACCTGGACCGCGCATTTGCCAACTTCTTCCGTAGATGCGAGCTTAAGCAACAGGGAAAGTACAGGGGCAAGGTTGGCTTCCCTCGCTTCAAGAGCCGCAAGCGCAGCCTTGGCAATTTCCGACTCACCGGGGCCGTCCACGTGGAGAAGAGCCGGATCAAACTTCCCCGGCTGGGCTGGACCAGGCTCAAGGAGAACGGCTACCTGCGGGCAGAGGGAGATAGCATCCACATCCTCTCAGCAACCATTTCCGAGCGCGCAGGCAGGTGGTTTGTCTCCCTGCAGGTTGAAGAAGAAAAGCCCGCGCCGGTTCCTGCATCTGGCCCTGCCGTTGGCATAGACCTTGGAGTCAAGACGCTTGCGGCCTGCTCCTATGGGGAGGGCGCGCACGTGCACCACAAGAACCCGAGGGCCCTCTACGCGGGGGCGAGGAAGCTGCGAAGGCTCCAGAAGATGCTCTCCCGCCAGGAGAAAGGCTCCAACCGCAGGGAAGCAACAAGGAAGAAGGTAGCACGCCAGCACTACCATGTGGCCTGCATAAGGTCTGATGCAATACATCAGGCGACCTCGCAGATAGTGGCGAAAGCCAAGCCGCCTTCGGAGAGGCCGTGCGTGATCGGCGTCGAGGACCTGAACGTGTCCGGGATGATGAAGAATCGCAGCCTTGCCAAAGCCGTGGCCGATGCTTCCATGCGGGAGTTCCGCAGGCAGCTTGAGTACAAGTGCGCCTGGTACGGCATAGAGCTGGTGGTGGTCCCTCGCTTCGAGCCGACATCCAAGGCCTGCTCCCGGTGCGGATGGGTCAAGAAGGACCTCACTCTCTCAGACCGGACGTTCAGATGCGAGGCATGTGGCCACACGGCCGACCGGGACGACAACGCAGCGGACAACATAAGATCGCTCGCCGTGAGTTCGACGGAGAGGATAAACGGACGTGGAGGAGACGTAAGACCTGTCGATTTCGAGGGGCGGACTCCTGTGAAGCGTCAACTGAGACGGGCCGGGTGAGAGATTCGACTATGTTTCAGAGAACGGCTTTGCTTTCATATAGTGGTTGGCGAGACGACTCAGGAGGTCGGGCATGAAGTACCTTCGTAACAGAAGAGTGATCGTCACCGGCGCGGCGAGCGGGATCGGCAGAGGAACGGCTCTCGCATTCGCTCAAGAGGGCTGCCGGCTCGTGCTGGTCGACATCGACGAGGGCGGACTCGCGGTTGTGGAATCGGAGGTCCGCGCTATCGGCGCTGAGTGCTCGTCGTTCATAGTGGACGTCACTGATGCCGCCCAGGTGGAGCGGCTCGCGACGACGCTCGGCGAGTCCGGAGGGGTGGACGTGCTTGCCAACGTGGCGGGCGTCTGCGTGGTCTCCGACTTCGTGGACACCCCGCTGGAGGATTGGCGATGGGTGATGGGCGTCAACCTCTGGGGCCCGATACACATGTCACGCGCGTTTCTGCCGGCGATGATCTCCCGCCGCAGCGGGCATATCGTAAACGTCGCTTCCGCCGGGGGGCTGGTGAGCTTCGCGATGCTCGGCTCTTACTGCACCACGAAGTTCGCCCTGGTCGGCCTCTCGGAAGCGATACGCCAGGAGGTTCACGCTGACGGCATAGGCGTAACGGTGGTCTGCCCGGGTGTCACCAACACCCCGATAGTAGGGGCGGCGCGAATAACAGGGTACTCGCGGGAGAAGCTGGAAGCCTTCATCAGGCCGGTGATGCATCGATCGATGTCGGCGGAGCGCACGGGGGAACTGCTGGTCCGTGCCGTCAAGAAGAACTCCCCATTGGTGGTGACCGGCATCACCGCGAAGGTGCTGGTGCTGCTCAACCGCTGGGCGCCCTGCCTCGTGAGGGCCTTCATGGGCTCGACGAAGACCGGAGTGGCTCGTCTCTACACCTGAGCGGGACACCGCTCCGTCAACTGAAGAGTCGAGGTTGGCGCCCCGGCTACCGTTTCATCGTCGGCACAACTCAGTCTGAGAAGCCCCCGATGGTGTTGGTGCCGAAGAACTTCGAGTTCGAGTAGACGGAGCTCTCGACGATGATCGGCGCGCCCCCCGGCTAACTCTCCACCTTGACCGAGGCACTGAGGGTGGTGGTCGTGTGAAGCTTGTCCGCCATGCTGTAGGTGCGCCTTGTCGTTGCCGGGATAGTGTCCAGGAAATGGGTCACGTTGCCGCTGGTGTCCATGTAGGTCACCCTGATGTCCGCCGCTGTCGCGCCGGGGTTCTGTACCAGCGTCCAGGTGTTCAGGCCGTCGTCCTCCACGCTTACCCCACCGTCCGGCATGTAGAAAGTCATGTGCGCCGACGAGAGGCCGATCGTGTTGTGGGTCGACCCATCGCCCTTCACCGTCGTCGACCAGTACATGGCGCGCTCGGCCGCGATGGGCAGGGTGCCGCGGACGTGAGTCGAGAAATCCTGGCCCTGCACGATCTTGCTGGTGTCGATGGTCCAGCGGGAGTTGGGAGCCATGAACTGGCTTACCGTCGTCTGTACCCCGGAGTTGTTCATGAAGGTGACCGTGACCGTATTGTTGTCCGCCATCGGGTTCTGCACCAGGACGTAGGTCGTGAAGCCCCAGGCGTCCGACCCTTCCGCCAGGTAGAAGTCAACGTTCGGCTCGGCGGTCCCGATCGACTCGTGGCCCATCATGCGGTTGTACCGGTACATGGCGCGCTCGGCGATCACGGGGACGGGTGAGCTCACCTCGATCGAGGCGTCGTCCTGTCCGATCTCGCTCGCCATGCCGAAGGACATGCGCGAGTGGGCGGGCACCGTGTGATTCCTGACGACCGGCGTGCCGCTGTCGAGCATGTAGGTAACGGTGCACGGCGCCGCGGCGCCCTGCGGGTTCTGGATGAGGAGCCACGTCTCGAACCCCCACTGCGAAGACCCTTCCGGCAGCAGCCAGGTGGTCGAAGGCTCGTTCACGCCGATCGAAGAATGCCCCTCCTCAGCCGCGGGCAGGTTGGGCTTGGCCCAGGCCACACCCTCGAGACCGCGATGGGAAGCTCCTCGGCGCACACGACCTTCGTCGAAAAGTCCCTGCCCGGGACGTCACCGGGCGTGTTGAGAACGGTGAGGCTCGTCTGGGGAATGGTGATATCAGGGCGCGTCACCACCCCGGCCGTCGTCATGTAGGTGACCTCGGCGGTCACGGGTACGTCGTTCGGGTTCTGCAGGTATATCGCTGTACCAAATCCCCACTGGTTGGAACCTTCGGCCAGGTACCACGTGGCCAGCTTGGAGGGGGCGGCTTTCGCCTCCTGGCTCCACAGCATCAATCCGACCTGCATGACTGCCGCCGCCAGCAGCAGCGCGATAAGGACGGCAAGCACTTTCCTGGATGTCCAGTGGGTAGCGAGAGCATACATGGACAGACCCCCTTGTGAATGGCGGGGCCCCCAGTGACCCGGCCGTGGGGCGAGTATATCCCAGGGTGTTTCGCTCGCACAACCGGGTGCGCTCCATTGTTGTTACATCGATTTAACATCCCGGAAACACCGGCGAAACACGGCGGCAATATAAACGTAAAGGCTGGCGATGACATCGCGTCGGGCGCGCGGCCGGCCGGAGGTCGGAAAGTGGGCGGCCGCTCCCTTGCGCCGTTCTGATGGTTATGAGGAGGAGGCACAACACATGGGCAGGATCAATGCTGGCGACACGGCCTGGGTCCTCGTGGCGGGCGCTCTGGTGCTGATGATGACTCCGGCGCTGGCATTCTTCTACGGGGGCATGGTCCGCAGGAAGAACATCCTGTCGACCTTGAACCTGAGTTTCATCACCATCGGGCTCATCAGCATCCAGTGGGTCCTGATCGGGTACACGCTGGCTTTCGGCCACAACATCGGCGGCTTCATCGGGAGCCTTCACTATGTCGGTCTTACGGGCGTGGGGGCGGGCCCGAGCCTTGCCTACGCCCCGACCATCCCTCACCTGGGATACGCTTTCTACCAGATGATGTTCGCGGTGATCACACCGGCTCTCATCACCGGCGCTTTCGTGGAGCGCGTGAAGTTCAAGACTTTCCTGGTCTTCACCGTAATCTGGGCGACCATAGTCTATGACCCCGTGGCTCACTGGGTCTGGGGAGTCGGCGGCTTTCTCAGGCAGATGGGCGCGCTCGACTTCGCGGGGGGCACCGTCGTGCACGTGACGGCGGGCTTTGCGGCCCTCGCGTTCGCCATGGTCATCGGGGCGCGCAAAGGTTACGGCAAGACGCCGATGGAGCCGTCGGCGATCCCCTATACCATACTGGGCGCCGGCCTGCTCTGGTTCGGCTGGTTCGGGTTCAACGGGGGCAGCGCCCTGGCGGCGAACGGGCTCGCGGTGCACGCGGTCATGACGACCAACACCTCGGCGGCCGCCGCGGCCCTGGTGTGGATGTTCCTCAGCTGGCGCGATGACAAGCCGAGCGTGCTCGGTATCGTCACGGGGGCTGTCGTCGGCCTGGTGGCGATCACACCCGCCGCGGGCTACGTCGAGCCGTGGGCGGCGATCATCATTGGCGGCGTCGCCGCTTCCATAAGCTACTACGCGATCAAGTTCCGCCAGAGGACGCGCCTCGACGAGTCGCTCGACGTGTTCGCCTGCCACGGCCTGGGCGGCACCACAGGTGCCCTCCTGACCGGCCTCTTCGCGACGACCGCGGTGAACAAGGCGGGCGCCAACGGGCTCTTCTACGGCAATCCCAAGCAGTTCCTGATACAGCTCGCGGCAGTGGCGATTGTAGCCGCTTTCACGTTCGTAGTGACGTTCACCCTCGCCAAGATACTTGACGCGGTGATGGGGTTGAGAGTAGACGAAAACGCCGAGGAGGTCGGCCTCGATATCAGCGAGCACGGTGAACTGGCATCGGCCTCATAACGCAAGGAGAATCATATGGCCAAGAAGATCGAAGCCATAATCCGTGAGGAGAAGCTGTCCGACGTCAAGGAGGCCCTCCGCGGCATCGGCATCGTCGGGATGAACTTCAGCGAGGTGCGCGGGCACGGCCGCCAGGGGGGGATAACCCTCGCGGGCCGCAGCGGGACCTACCAGATCGACATGCTCCCTCGCATGCAGGTCAACGTCGTATTGAGCGACCACAACGTTGAGAAGACCATACAGACGATCCGCGACGCCGCGAAAAGCGAAGACGGAGGAGCCGGCGACGGGCTCATCTTCGTCTACCCCGTCGACGAGGTAGTAAGGATCAGGACCGGCGAGAGGGGGACGGACGCGCTTGCCTACGAGGGGGATATCGACGCCCGCCTTGCGAAATACTACGCCCCGCCGGTCAGCAAGACTCCCGAGGAGCGGCAGGCCGGCCCCAAACCGGAGGTCAAAGAGCGCGGCAGGCTGTCCCGGTTTCTCATGAAAGACTGAGTGCGGAGTCAAGGTTCCGGTTCAAACTGCGCGGCCCGCCCCGGCAGGAAGGCAGGCAGGCGCCTGCCGATTGCCAGAGCCAGCACGCAGACTGTCATTGCCAGCAGCAGCAGCGGGTAGAAGCGGGCGGGCCAGCCGTTGATACCGTTGCCGTACAGAGACATCACAAAGGTGGCCCCCACCCCCGCGCCCAGCATCAGATCAGAGCCGGACAGCATCATCACGACTCCCACCATCCCGGCATACCAGGGCATCAGCCAGGTAGTGCACATCATGAAAGTGAACAGTATCGCCCCCGAGTAGAAAATAAGGGACTGGAGGTCGCGCACGCGCCAGGTGAAGACCGCGAAGAGGACCAGGAAGCCGAGCATGAAGAGGACGCGCGTGCCGGTGGCGCCGAGCGAGGCGGCGCTCGAGGCGCGGATCCCGAGCCAGCGCAGGGTGCTCTGCAGGTACCCTTCCAAGAAACGCGGCACGCTGGCTTCGCTGAAGTCGGTGCCCACGCTGATTATCTTCTTGAAACCCGCGATCCCCGGCCAGATAGGCAGGTACATCGCCAGGGGCAGCACGACGACCGCCGCCAGCGCCTGCGCATACTTGCGAAGGCCCCAGCGGGCGTTCTGCCTGAGGAAGAGGACCAGCATCGGGACCAGGACGAAGACCGCGGTCGTCTTGACCAGCACCGCCAGAACGGCGGAGGTGACCGCCAGCACCGGCCGTTCCTGCCGG
>Ga0209538_1001596_pt1 | contig 11947 bp, 10 predicted proteins | sample BarGraNGADG00211_2_FD_184492 | JGI IMG/M metagenome (GOLD analysis project Ga0209538, IMG submission 184492) | Arctic peat soil microbial communities from Barrow, Alaska - Barrow Graham LP Ref core NGADG0004-211 (SPAdes) (version 2) | ecosystem: Environmental > Terrestrial > Soil > Wetlands >... | reverse complement strand
CCGCGTTGTGTGACGTTCCTCGCGTCGCTGTGTGACGTCCTTCGCGTCACTGTGTGACGTTCCTCGCGTCGTGAGTCGCCGGCGCACGGGAGGTGGTGGTATTGCGGGGTGAAGGACACCCTAAGATCCGTGTCCAACAGACCATATAGGGTGACGACCCGTGACAACCACACCAAAGGATGACCAATGACTGAGACCCCAGCTGACCCCGCGCAGATACTTGCCGCAGCAATCATCGAGGCCACCGAAGCTCACGGTGGCCTTCATGACGGACTCAGGGACCATGCAACCGAGGTCGCGGGAACCCTGATCGCCACGATCCGCGCCAAGACCGATCCGGGTGCCCAGCTGCGGGCCGCGCTGGGCGTTGAGCTTTCGCGTAGCACTCGCATGGGTAAGAACATCCAGGCTGCGATGGACGCCTACACGAGGCCGTAGCTGCCTGAGGCAACAGATGACAACAGCCCCGCCCGGGATGGCGAGCACCCCATCGCAGGCGGCGAGCACCCCATCGCAGACGGCGAGCACCCCACAGGGTTCACTGCACCGGACCATGACGCTCCGCGACCTGATGATGAACGGCCTGGTCTTCATCGGCCCGGCCGCCGCGGTGGGGGTCTTCGGTCCGCTTGACGCCCGGAGCCATGGCGCCACCGCAATGGTGTACATCATGGCCACGGTGGTCATGGGTTTCACTGCCATCTCGTATGCCCAGATGTCGAGGGCCGTTCCCAGGGCCGGCTCGGTCTTCTCGTACGCGAGCGCGGGTGTCGGGCCCGGCACCGGGTTCATCGCGGGGTGGATGGTGCTGCTCGACTACATGCTGATCCCCAGCGTGGCCTACCTGTTCACCGGTCTGGCCATGCACTCCTTCGTGCCGTCAGTTCCCACGTGGCTGTGGACCGTGGCGGCCGTGCTGATCACGACGGCTCTCAACCTCACCGGCATCAAGCACATCGCGAGGGCGGCGATGGTGGTCGCCATCGCGGAGATCGTCGTGCTGATGGCTGTGCTCGTCGGGATCATGGCCGCGCTCGGGACGGCGGGAGCTCAACGACCGGTTCTCTCGCCACTGACCGCAGTCGGTGGATTCTCGATGTCGGCGGTCATCGGCGCCGTCTCCATCGCCGTGCTCGCCTACCTCGGATTCGATGCCATAGCGACGTTCGCCGAGGAGAACGCGGGAGAAGCCCGGCTCGTGGGCACGGCGACGGTCGCGTGCCTCGTCATCGCCGGAGTCCTCTTCTTCGCGCAGAGCTACCTGGTGTCGCTGCTGGCGGCGACCTCCCCCGCTGAGTTCGCCGCCCACCCCGAGCTGCAGGGCACGGCGTACTACGACGTCATCCGTGAGTTCGTCGCCCCGTGGCTGGCCACAGCGCTGGGCGTGGCCAAGGCGCTGGGTGCCTCCTTCTCCGGCATGATCGCCCTCGCCGCGGGAGGGCGGGTGGCACTGACCATGTCGCGGGAGGGTCGTCTGCCGCGAGGCCTCTCCGGGATCTCAGGGCGTACAGGCATACCCACCATCGCGACCGTATCCGTCACTGCGGTCACCCTCGGGGTGGCCGTCTGGGCCGCACGCGCCCCGGACGGCCTTGACCTGCTCGTCTCGATCGTCAGCATCGGCGCACTGTGTGCCTTCGTGCTCCTGCACGTCTCGGTCGTGGGCTTCTTCATGGTGAGGCTGCGAAGCCAGCGTTATGTGGTCCATCTCCTGCTGCCGATCCTGGGCATCGCCACACTCATCCCGGTCCTGGTTCTGGCCAACCACCGGGCCCAGGTCATCGGTGCGATCTGGCTTGTCGTCGGGCTGATCACTGCCGCCGTTCAGAGCCACCGTTCCTCAGCGGCCTCGGCCGCACCGGTCACCGAGTCGGCCCTCCGGTGACAACTGTTATCGCCTGCCTCACCCGTGGCGGCGTTGGGGTCAGGCCTGGAGCCGGTCGACGAGCACCAGGATCTCGTGGGCGAAACGCCGGGCCTCGTCCACAGTCGCCGGCCTGCCGGGCGCGTCGTTGTAGCCGATGAACACACGCGGCGCCGGGTCGTCGGCCGGCCGCATCAGGTACGTGTTGAGGTACTGCTGCTCGGTGCTCCCCTCGCCCAGGCGCTCCGGTGGCTCCTCTGAGAGTGGAACCCGGTGCTCGAGGCCGAAGCAGCACTGGTCCTCGCGCAGCCTCTGGTTGGGGTGTCCGTCGTTGGCCTCGCACCACGGCTGACAGATGACCGGAGCCGGTGAGGGCCAGGTCGGCGTGGTCACGGCGACCTGGTCGTCCGGGGCAGTGGCCCAGGCCAGGCCCAGCGCCAGGGAAGGGATCGGGGTCGGGGTCGAGGAGTCTTCCTGTGTAGTCGCGCTCATGATCACTGTCCTCCGGTTGAGCTCGAACGGTCAGGGGCCCCAGGCGTGTTCCGCAGGGACCAGAACCCACCCACGAACGTTATGTCCGATACGTGCCAGATGGACGTAGTGACACGGCTCCTTGCCCGATCCAATATCCAGGAGACTCCCCCACGAGCCGGGCCGGCTCACTTTGCCAGTCGAGATGGACCGGAACAGGGGCTTTGTGCCCTGTTCTGCGGGCGCTTGACGTGCGACCTTGGGTGTCGGAGTTCTGATCTGTTCTGAACCGGCCAACCGAGGTGTGAGATGGATGAGTTCAGCGTCCCCCCTGGCTACGTGCCAACCCTGCAGGACAACCTGACAGACGACCTCTTCAGGTATGCCGATCAGTCGCCTGACCGCGCAGGTTTCTCACGGCGGGTCGGAGACCACTGGGCGCCGGTGACCTACCGGGAGACTGCGGATCAGGTGACCCGGCTGGCGGCGGGACTGATCGCCTCCGGTGTCCAGAGGGGAGACCGGGTCGTCATCTTCTCCCGGACCGGGTTCGAGTGGATGCTGTGCGACTTCGCGATCTGGACCGCTGGTGGCGTGACAGTCCCCATCTACGAGACCTCCTCAGCTGAGCAGGTCGAGTGGATCCTTGCCGACTCCGGAGCGGTCGCTGCCTTCGTCGAGACCGAGGACCACGCGAAGACCGTCGCCCAGCTGCCGGTCAGCCAGTCGCGACTGAGCGAGATATGGGTCTTCGAGTCCGGCGGCCTCGAAAAGATTGTCGCAGCCGGCCGCGCCGTCTCCGACGAGGCGGTCATGGAGCGCCGCGGCGCCGTCACGAGCGACCTGCTGGCCACCATCATCTACACCTCCGGCACCACCGGACGTCCCAAGGGCTGCGCCATCACACAGGCCAACCTCCTGGCCGAGATACGCAACGTCTGTAGGGCCCACGGCGTGCGGGAGCAGGTCTTCAACGAACAGACCAGGACGCTGCACTTCCTCCCACTCGCTCACATCCTGGCGCGGTCCATCCAGCTCGGCGCGGTTCACAACGGGGTGCACCTCGCACACACCGGCGATATGAAGACCATCGTCCCGCAGCTGGTCGACTTCAAGCCAACCTCGCTGCTCTCGGTGCCACGAGTGTTCGAACGGATCTACAACACCGCAAAGCACAAGGCCTCGACCGAGGGCAAGGGGCGCATCTTCGACCTGGCCGACACCACGGCACTGGCTTACAGCGAGTCTCTGGACACCGGCGGCCCGGGTCTGCTCCTGAGGCTGCGGCACTCGGTGTTCGACCGGCTGGTCTACTCAAAGCTCCGCGCGGCTCTCGGCGGCGACGTGCGGTGGTCGGTCAGCGGCGGGGCGCCGCTCGGTGCCCGGCTCGGCCACTTCTTCCGCGGCATCGGCATCACGGTGCTCGAGGGCTACGGGCTCACCGAGACCTGTGCCGGGGTGACCCTCAACCTGCCCGGTGAACAGCGCGTCGGATCCGTCGGGCGCCCGATCCCCGGCTGCACGATTCGCATCGCCGACGACCACGAGGTTCTGATCAAGGGCGGCAACGTCTTCCAGGGCTACTGGCACAACGACGAGGCAACGCGCGAGGTGTTCGACCAGGACGGTTGGTTCCACAGCGGTGATCTCGGAGAGCTCGATGACGAGGGCTACCTCACGATCACCGGCCGCAAGAAGGACATCCTGGTCACCTCCTCGGGCAAGAACGTGGCCCCGATGGTGCTCGAGGACAGGCTGCGGGCCAGCTGGCTGGTCAGCCAGTGCCTCGTGGTCGGCGACAAGCGTCCGTTCATCGGCGCTCTGGTCACCATCGACGCAGAGGCGTTCGAGCCGTGGAAGCTGGAGGCCGGCAAGCCGGCGACGGCCAGTGTGGCCGATCTCCGCCAGGACCCGGACCTGCTGGCCGCCATCCAGGCGGCGGTCGACGACGCCAACAAGGCGGTGTCGGGTGCAGAGTCGATCAAGAGCTTCCGGGTGCTGGCCACCGACTTCACGGAGGAGACCGGCGAGCTCACCCCCACCCTGAAGGTGAAGCGCCACATCGTCCTCAAGACGTTCGGCGATGACGTGGAGGCGCTGTATCACCAATAGGTGTGCTGACCGGGGCAAGGAGAGTGCCGTGACTGCCAAGGTGCCCAGCAAGAGGCCAGGTGGCCCACCGTCGCTGTGGGCCGACCTGGGTGGACCAGTCCACTATGTCGACTACGGCGGTCCGAAGGACGGTCCTCTCATGGTCTGCGTCCACGGACTGGGCGGCTCGCTGGTCAACTGGGCGGCCGTCGCGCCGTCGTTGGCTCAGACCTGCCGCGTCATCGCCCTGGACCTCGCCGGGTTCGGGCGGACCCGCAGCCACGGCAGGTCCCCGACCGTGCACGCGAACCAGCAGCTCCTTCACCGGTTCCTGACCGAGGTCTGCGAGGGTCCGGCGATCCTGGTCGGAAACTCGATGGGAGGGCTGATCTCGGTCCTGCAGACGGCGGCCCACCCCGACACCGTCGCCGGCCTCGTGCTGATCGATCCGGCGCTACCGGTCGGGCTGGCCTCGCGGCCCGACCCGAGGGTGGCCGGCATGTTCGGCCTGTATCTGGTGCCCGCAGTCGGGCGCGGCGTGGTCGCCCGGCGACGCTCGGCCAGCTCCGCGGAGGAGGTGACCATGGCTCTGATGAAACTGTGCTGCGCCGACCCCTCACGGGTGTCGAACTCCGTCGTCGAGGCGCACCTCGAGCTCGCCCGGGAGCGACTGGACTACCCCGATATCGACGCCGAGCTCATCGTGGCCACCCGCTCACTGCTGTGGATCATGGCCCGCAGGCGGCAGCACGCGTCGATGATGAGGGACATCGCCGTCCCGGTGCTGCTGCTGCACGGTGACCACGACAGGCTGGTCCCCATAGCGTCAGCCCGCGTTGCGGCGGCGGACAACCCGGCATGGCGTTTCGAGGTGGCCACCGGGGTGGGCCACGTGCCGCAGCTCGAGGTGCCCGAGTGGACCCTGCAGCAGATCCTGGACTGGCTGCAGACCGACGGTCTGGCCGCTGCCTACGCCGCGAGTCCGGACACCCGACACATCTGACTGAGCCGCGGGCTGCGGGCTGCGGGCTGCGGGCTATTGAACCAGCGCCACCAGCTCCCTGGTAGCTGACTCGATGCCGTCGCACAGCACCTGCAGGTCGGGAACCGCATCGAAGCTGGCCAAGGTCCAGGACGTAGGACTCTCCCGCGCGGCGCATACCCAGCCGGCCGTAGTACGGCGCGACCATCCCCGCCGGAGTGACCACTGTGCGGAAGCCGTGATCACGGAACAGCCCGCTGCGCCGGAAGACGAACTCCCCCGGCGAGAAGTCGCGGAACCGCGGCGTCACATAGTCGAGCTCGACCTGGGCCACCCCGCCGCCGGCGTCCCGGACGAGCACGACGCCAACGGTCTCGTCGCCACGCTCCACGAGGTATGCGGTATGGCCGGGTGCGACCGGGTCCCAGGCGGATGAACCACAGGTTGATCCCGGCCAGGGCGACGCTCATCGCGACCATCGGCCAGATACCGAGCAACCCGTTGAAGACCACCAGGACGATGCAGGCCAGGAGGTTCAGCAACCTGAAACGCAGCACCCGGGCCTGCAACAGCGAGAAGATGAGCAGGGCCGGCCCAGCCAAGAGCGTTCAGCCAGTTCATACCCGGAGTTTGGTGCGAGTCTGGCGTGGTGGGTGTGCTCGCCGCGCAGCTCGTCGTGCCGGCGTGGATCAGACGCGGCCGAACGTCCCAACGTCCCCGCGGAAGGAGTGGAGCCCGACCGTGGAACCGGTCTCCGGGGAGTCCCACATCATGCCGTGGCCGGCATAGATGCCCACATGGTGGGCCGGGATGCCGAAGAAGATGAGGTCACCCGGCTGCGGCTCAGACACGGGCGTCGCGACCTGGCGCTGTTCCTCGGCCGTGCGCGGAAGGCTGATGCCGACCTTCCCGAAGACGTACTGCGTGTAACCCGAGCAGTCGAAGCCGTCAGGCGTGGTGCCGCCGTAAAGGTAGTAGATCCCGGCCAGGCTAGCAGCGATGCCGAGAACCCCGCCAGTCTGGGCCTCCGGGGCCTGGGCCGGATCTGTCTGTGTCGTGGCGGGCGAGGTCGCGGCGCGGGTGGTGGAGCGACTCACGGCGACGCCGGTGGGCCGATGCATGACAGGGATCGCAACCGGCTTGGTCGCGCCGACGAAGCCGATGTTGCCGAAGGTCCGGGCAGCCAGCGGTGCCTGTGCGGCGGCCGGTGCTGAGATCGTCACCCGGGCGCTCGTCTGTGCCTTGATGGTCGGCTTTGCCGCGGTGGCCGGCAGCGCCAGGGAGGCCACCATGGCGCCAGAGATGACGATCACGGCGGAGGCCTTGCCTGCGGGCTGGACCGAACGCGACATGGCCGACGAGAAGGATCCAGCAGAGCTCAGGGGGCTCGGTGCGCGATGGCGACCAGTGGTTCGGCTCGACACAGTGAAGGAACCTCTCCCGACGGTTGAGAGTCTCGAATGTGGTGACAGGACTGGGTGAACCGCACCAACGGCTCCATCCGGAAGATGAAGTCCCGATGACCGTACACGGGGGTGTCCCCATGCCAGACACCGGCAAGGGAGTTCGGCGCAGGAGTCCCCCCCGGCTTGCGGTTCGTCATAGGGTCGAGAGACAGAGTCCCGCCACATATGACACATCCAGCGCGAGGAGCTACCCATGACATCAGGCATCAAGACGGTGATCTATCCCGTCAGGGATCTGGCCCGGGCGAAGGCACTCTACGGAACGGTCCTTGGCGTCGAGCCCGACATGGACGAGGCGTACTACGTGGGCTTCAGTGTCGGGGGCCAGCACATCGGCCTGGACCCGAACGGCCACAAGAACGGCATGACCGGGCCGGTCGGCTACTGGCACGTCGACAACATCCACGAGAGCATCAAGGGGCTCCTGGCTGTCGGAGCCGTCGAGCACCAGGCGATCCAGGATGTCGGTGGCCACAGGCTGGTCGCATCGGTGACCGACGCCGACGGCAACGTCATCGGGCTCATCCAGGCACCCTGAGCCCTCCGGACTCCGCCTGGCCCGGCCCTGCCGGGTCCGGCACGGTTCTCGACATGCCGTGGTGAAAGAATCGCGGGAGACCGAGGGAGAGATGACCATGCCGGGACGTCGCAGCGCCGCCATACCCGCGGTGAGCGAACCTGTGAGCCATGTCCTGCGGGCAACGGGCGTCGGGAAGAAGATCGACGAGGCAGTGTTGTTGCTGCCCACCGACGTTGAGCTCGGCAGAGCAGGCTGTGTCGTCCTGCGTGGCCCGAACGGGAGCGGCAAGACCACGCTGTTGCGGATCCTCGCCGGCACCCTGTCACCGTCAGAGGGCGAGGCCACCCTGGACGGCTCACCGGTCGACGAGCGACTCGGCTCCACCCGCACCGCCATCGCGGCTCTGATCGGCGCACCCGCGACATACCGAGACCTGACGCTGGTCGACCACCTCGTCCTGATCGACTCCACCTGGGGCCACGCCGGAGATCGTGCCGACGCGCGCTCCGACGAGATCCTCGAGCTGCTCGAGATCGACCACCTGGCCGGTCGCTTCCCGCATGAGCTGTCATCGGGCCAGCAGCAGCTCTTTCATCTCTCGATGGTTCTCCTGCGCCCCTCGTCCATCCTCATGCTGGACGAGCCGGAGCAGCGCCTCGACCCGGACAAGCGTGATCTGCTCACCCGGATCCTGCTGGACCGCAAGGCAGATGGCAGCGGCCTGCTCATCGCCTGCCACGACCCGGCGATGACCGAGGCGCTGGCTGACACCGTCGTCGACGTCCAGTCAGCATGACCGGAGCGGACAAGGAGCGCCTGCGTCAGGTCCGCGCCGCCATCCTCGGCGACCGCCCGGACACGTCCCTGAGCACCACCCTGTATCCCGTGTACGTCGCCGTCATCGCCGCGGGTGCCTACGGGGTCCCCGCGGCCCAGCAGCTCTTTCGCACCCTGGACGGGCATTGGCTTGCCGCGCATGCCTGGACCCCGGGCGGGGCGGTCGTCGCGGCCTGCGTGGTCGCATTGCTCCTGGTCGTGGTCCGGCTGGTGGGACGGGTTCACGGCCCCGTGGTGCCACCGCTGCCCTACCTCGAGCTGGTCGTCTCCAGCCCCATGCCGCGCAAGGTCACCCTGGCCCGGAACTGGCGGCTGAGCCTGGGCGGTTCCATCATCGGAGGCCTGCTGGCCGGCCTGGTCGCCGGCGCCGGACTGGCCATCGCCAACGTCGCCAACCCGGTCGTGCTGATGCCGGCCACTCTCGGCGGGACCCTGCTCGGAGTGGTGGTCGCAGAGCTCTGGCTGCAGGGCCAGGTGCATTCGTCACCGCTCGGACTCCCGAAAGGTTCCTCACTGCCCCGCGGGCGCCGAAACGCACTGTCAATGCTGGACATCACCGGCCTGAAGAGGCAGTCGGCGAGCAACGCCACCATCGGCGGAGCAGTTCTGGCCGGAGACCTGCGCACGGTCCGCCTCGACGCCGCGCGACCCTCGACACACGCCCGACACGTGCGGTTGCGCGCCAGCGGGCCGCGGATGGTGATCGCCCGCCGTGACCTGCTGGGTCTGCGCCGTGCGCCGTGGGGGGCGCTCTACGGGCTGGGCTTCGCGGCCGCCGGATCGGCCGGGCTCATGCTGTCACTGCAGTCGCCACGAACCCCGACGATGGCTCCGCTGTTCAGCCTGATCGTGGCCTACCTCGGGTTCGGCGCCCTGTGCGAGGGGCTCCGGCTGCACGCCGACAACTCGGGCACCTCACGACTTCTGGGCATTGCCTACCGTGACACGGCACTCGCGCACTGTGTCGTGCCTGTCTCGCTCTGGGCACTGAGTGCCCTGGTCGCCGACGCGGTGCTGTCGCTGGCCGGCCTGGTCAGGCCGATCGCCTTCGTCTGGGCGCTGGGCATCGGGATTCTGCTGGCGGGCTCGCACCTCATGGCGTCGTTTCGCGGGCTTCCGCCGGCCGGGGTCTTTGGACCAAATGCCGGCGTGCCGGCGCTGATCTTCTGGTACGCCCGGCCGCTCCTGGCAACCCTGGTGGTCGGGACGGCGATGACGGCCTGGGCCGCTCGCACTCCCGCCCCCTGGGTTGCCTTCTCCTGGATGCTGATCCTCACCGGCGGCGTCGTCCTCTGGGGACTCGCACTGGTCGACAAGCGGGACCGGCGCAGCTGATACGAGTCGCCTGCCGAGTATCCGGCAGGCGACCGCCGATGCGTACCGTCAGATCAGTGTCCTGCAGGCTGCCTCAGTGAGGTGATGCTCGATCAGGGGCGGCCGTAGGCCGCGCCGGAGTAGACCGCGTGCAGCCCGGTGGACGCACCAGTGTGCGGTGAGTCCCACATCATGCCGTTGCCGGCGTAGATGCCGACGTGGCCTGCCGGCGAGCCGAAGAACACCAGGTCACCCGGTTGCGGGTTGGACACCGATCTCGCGGCCTGCTGCTGTGCCTGAGACGTGCGGGGAAGGTTGATACCGACCTTGGCGAAGGCATACTGGGTGAATCCCGAGCAGTCGAACCCGGCGGTGGTCGTGCCGCCGTAGATGTAGTAGATGCCGGCCAGGCTCGCGGCGATGCCGAGAACCCCGCCCGAGCGAGGAGCCGGAGCCGCAACGGGGGCCGGCCCGGTGGACGAGATCGCGGTGCGAGTGGTGGAACGGCTCACCGCGGCGACGACCGGACGGACCACGGGCACGGCGACCGGCTTGGGCTTGGGCTTGACCACCCCGGTGAAACCGATGTTCCCGAAGGTCCGGGGAGCCAGCGGTGCCTGTGCGGGCGACGCGGCGGCGACCGCAACTGCGACGCCGACCGGGGCCATCGCCCTGGTTGGCGTGAGTGCGGAAGCCGGGAGGGCAAGAGAGGCCACCATGGCACCGGAGATGACAATCACGGCGGAGGCCTTGCCTGCGGGTTTGGCTGAACGTGAGATCGCCGACGAGAAGGATGACCCTGAGCTCATGTGGCGTGGCGCGCGATGGCGCCCGGTTTCGTGGCTGGACACAGTGAAGCAACCTCTCCAGACGCCTACGAGGTCAGCTGTCGGATTCGGATGGGAGATGCACCCGGCCCTCATGCCAGCAGATCGACAAAAGTCGTCCTGCTGCCGAGAGGGCTTCACCCCAAGGAGCATCTTGCGACGCCCCAAAATGTGGGTCCCCCGCTCCTGCCAAGCGGATGTAGAGAGTCTTGACTGCGGTGACAGGACTAGGCGAACCGCATCAAGTACTGCGCCGAGGATGGCGAAGCCCGACAACCGTACATGCGAGCGGCCCATATGTCACAATTCGATAACGGCGCAACGAAATGGCTGGCGGGAGACCGAGCCGGGGGCGGCCGGGTCTTCTCTGGTCAGCCGACGAACGGGCGCTCGCGCCTGAGCTCGTCGCGTGCGATCGAGCGGCGGTGGACGGCGTCGGGCCCGTCCGCGATGCGCAGGCTCCGGGCCCACACATAGAAGTACGCCAGTGGCGTGTCGTCGCTGACCCCCGCGCCGCCGAACACCTCGATCGCCCGGTCGATCACCGCGATCGCCATCGCCGGCGCCGCGACCTTGATCGCCGCGATCTCGGTGCGCGCACCCTTGGCCCCGTAGTTGTCGATGAGCCAGGCCGTCTTGTAGACGAGCAGCCGGGCCTGGTCGATGTCGATCCGGGACTGCGCGATCAGCTCCTGCACCACGCCCTGGTCTGACAGGTGCCTGCCGAAGGCCACCCGGGACTTCGCCCGGTCCACCATCAGCCCGAGGGCACGTTCGGCCATCCCGATCGCGCGCATCGCGTGGTGAACTCGGCCCGGACCCAGCCGGGCCTGGGCGATCATGAACCCGTCGCCCGCGCCCGCCAGCATGTTCGTCGCCGGCACCCGCACGTTGCGGAAGACGATCTCGCAGTGCCCGTGCTGATCCTGGTAGCCGAAGACCGGCAGGTTCCGCTCGATGTCCAGCCCCGGCGCATCCCGGGGCACCAGGATCATGGACTGCTGCCGATGCGTAGGCGCCGACTCGTCGGTCTTGCCCATCACGATGAACACCTGGCACCGCTCGTCCGCGGCACCGCTGATCCACCACTTGCGGCCGTTGATCACGTAGTCGTCGCCGTCCCGGACCATCTGGGTGGTGATGTTCGTGGCATCGGAGGACGCCACATCGGGCTCACTCATCGCGAACGCCGACCGGATCTCACCGGACAGCAAGGGCTCCAGCCATTGCGCCCTCTGCTCCGGCGTCGCGAACATGTGCAGCGTCTCCATGTTGCCGGTGTCCGGGGCCTGACAGTTGATCGCCTCCGGCGCGATCACCGGCGACCATCCCGAGATCTCCGCGACGGCGGCGTACTCCAGGTTGGACAAACCCGAGATGTCGGGCAGGAAGAGGTTCCACAGACCACGCTTCTGGGCGGCCGCCTTCAACCGCTCCATGACGGGGGGATGCGCATGCGGGTCGTTGACCGCCCGCCACTGCGCGTATTCCGCCTCCGCGGGAAAGACCTCCTCCCGCATGAACGTCCACATCCGGGCAGAGACTTCCTCGGCCTTGGCCGACGGCGCGAAATCC
>Ga0209538_1001595_pt1 | contig 11950 bp, 10 predicted proteins | sample BarGraNGADG00211_2_FD_184492 | JGI IMG/M metagenome (GOLD analysis project Ga0209538, IMG submission 184492) | Arctic peat soil microbial communities from Barrow, Alaska - Barrow Graham LP Ref core NGADG0004-211 (SPAdes) (version 2) | ecosystem: Environmental > Terrestrial > Soil > Wetlands >... | reverse complement strand
TCGTGCCGCCGTCGACGGCGTCCACGCTGGCGACGAACCGCCAGCCGGCGTAGCGGGGCGCCTGCCCGCTGATCGTCACGTCAAAGCCGTGCACCGTCACCGGGAACCCACCCGGCACAGGCTGGGTGCGGGTGGCGGGGACCGCGACCAGGTCGATGCTGCCGGTGAAGCCCTTGCGGGCGGCCCGGCCAGTGATCGTGGCGAGCTTCGCCCGGGTCGCGGCCAGCTCCTCGGCGCTCAGGAACCACACCGGTGGGTTCTGTCTCTGCTCGAATTGCGTGTCGTCCATGGCAACGTCCCGTCAGCGGCTGACGGAGTAGGCCGCGACGCCCTGGCGCGGCAGGGTTTGACGGGCTCGTGCGGCTCCGTCAGGTGCGGCGGCGTCCACCCGCTCTCCCCGGACCGCGCCGGGCACGGCGACGTCGGGCGGACGATCCGCGGCGGTGACGTTGTCGAAGGGGCGGGTGACCTCGACGGTCAGGTCGGCGAGGGCCTCGTCGAGGAGGGTGGGGGTTGGCTGGGTGGCTTGCAGGATGCGGTCGGTGGCGCCGATGACCCGCGCTCCGGTGGCTTTGACGATGTCCTCGACGCTCGGCCCGCCGGGGGTGGCGGCGTTGTGTGCCCAGCCGGCCACGTAGTTGAAGGTGTATTGGGAGGCGTCGAGGCCGTGGGCGGCGGTGACCATGCACGCGACGGACTCGGCTTCGACCTCCACGATCCCCCGGCAGGAGAACTTCTCGCGCTCCTCTGGGTGATGAAGCAGGACATGGCCGGCCTCGTGGGCGAGGGTCTTGACTGCTTGGGCATCGTCGACGTCTTCGCGGACCCGTACCTGGCGGGTGTCGTAGACGGTGAACCCGTTGGCGTCACCGCAGTCGCCGCGGGTGACCGTGTAACCCTGGCCTTCGACGAACGACTGGAGCGCGTTCCACAGGCCTTCGGGGGCCTGGCCGGTCAACAGGCTGGCCTGTGGCGGAGTGGGAAGTGGTTCCCCTTCGGTTTGGGACACGTCGAACACGCTCACGGGCTTCACCCCAACGATCCGCACCTCGTGGACGGGTTTGCCGTCGGTGTCGCGGATGGGATGCCCGTTCGGGTCGGTCTTCGGTTCGCGCGTGGTGACGGGCCCGTACACCTTGATCGAGGTTTCACCACGGCGGACCTGCCGCCCTCTGGCTTGCCAGGCCCGGTAACCGGCGACCATCGTCGCGCCCGGCTTCTGCGCCCAGATGAGCAGCGTGTTGTTGAACGAGTAGCGGTGGAAGCTGTTCGCGAACCTCAACCAAGACCCCCACGCCTGCAACGAGTCCAGCGAGCCGACCCTCTCGGCCAGCTGAGCGTGCATCGTCTTCAGAGTCGCTTGCCGGGCCGCTTCGGCCTGGTCACGGTCATAGCCGGCTGGCGTGCGGCTGGAGGGGCGTGCCACTGGGTTCACCGACCTTGCAGTAGGTCGACCTGGGCCAGCCGGTCGGCGACCACCGCCGGGTCACCGCCGACGGCGCGCAGCTCCTCGACCTGGCACAGCAGGTCCTCCACGATCAGCGGCACATCGGCCAACCCACACCGCCCGTCCTCGAACCCGGTGATCAAGGGGATGTTCATCTCAGCCCTCTCGTCGTCTTTCACCTTCCAGAAGCGAAACGAGCAGGCCTCCACGGACACCCCAGACCGAGGAATCGTGAATCCAGGGCCTAGATGGCCTTGCTGCCGCGCAACTCCGGCAGCGGTCGCTATGGGCCCGCCGTCGGCTCGGCGAGGTGTTCACCACCGGATGACCCCACTGGTGAACTCAGGCGCCGTCAGGCGTCCAGGCTTGCCTCCGGCTCGTCCTGAGGTCCGCCCCCCGAAGCTGCCCGGGCGCGGGCAGAAGGGCTACGCCGTGCAGGGCAATCGAGTGCGCAGCCTCACCCGGACGGGAAGCGTCCGCGCGCAGCGCGGCAGAACAGGATGTTCGGCGGAAGGTCAAGAGGCTTCGGAGAGTCGGCGCACAAGGTACTGGTTGAGGCTGAGGTGTTCCTCAGCAGCCTCGATCGCCAGTCGGCGGTGCAGGCCTTCCCCGACGCGAAGGTTGAACTTGCCCGAGTAACTCCGCTCTGACATAGGTTCGGGAACGGCTTCGCCCTCGGCGATGAGGTCGGTGACGGTGTCGGCGACGAGGTCGACGAGTCCCTGCAGGGCTGCGGCTTGGGTCTCGGCTAGCCACGACAGCGACGGGAACTCGATGCAGGTGGCGACGAACTCGTCGTCCTCGACCGACCAGGTCACCCGGTAGGTGTAGCGGGACACGTCCGGTCCGTGGTTCGTTTCCATCACTTCGCCTCCTTCTTGTCGATCGCTGCCAGGACCTGCCGCACGTGGTAGGGCTTGGCTTGGCCGTTGCTGTTCTGGATGTTCACGCGTGGGTCGCCGGGCCACGGGGTCTTGAACACTGCGTGCGATCCGCCTGAGCGGCGGGCCGGACCAAAGTAGTGTTCGCAGGCCTTGTGGAGATCGTCGTAGCGGACGTTCTGCGGGTTCTTCCGCATCGCTGCCACGATCTTGTCCACGGTCGTCACAGGAATATGGTACCGCAGGCGGTACCATGGTCAAGGGCCGGACAGCGTCCCCGCATCAGCCAACCGCGCGCCCGGCGGCAATTCCGGATGTTTCCGGTGCGACACCGGGGCCAACTTTCAGCCCTCCCGAACCCTCTCGGGACGACCTGAGTATCGCCTGACTGGCTGAAGAGGCTGCTCCCTCGCGGCCTCCGGGCTGCGTCCAGCTCGACGTCGTGATCTGATCCGTAGGTGGTGAAAAGCTTGCTGAGCACCGGGAAGAACTTGCGGTCCTCGGATAGCGTCCGGGTCGAATACCGGCCCCCAATGGAGTGGGAGACAAGCCAATTTGAAGGCCGGCCGTTGGACGAACGGACCCAAGGTTAGGCACTGTGCTGTGCCGGCTGTGTCAGGAGCGGAGGAGGACCTTGATGGCCTGCCGGGTGTCCATCGCTTCGTAGCCGGCTGCTGCCTGATCCAGCGGGAGTTCGAGGTCGAACACTCTGCCGGGGTCGATCCGCCGGTTCCAGATCAGGTCTATGAACTCGGGCAGGAACCGGCGGACCGGTGCGGGGCCGCCCTGCAGGTTGATGCCCGAGAAGAACAAGTCGATGACGGGAAGTTCCTCGTCATGGAAGACCCCGACGTACCCGAGGTGGCCGCCGGGACGGGTCGAGCGGATGGCCTGCGTCAACGACTCCTTGGTGCCGACGGCCTCCACGACGCTGTGTGCGCCGAAACCTCCCGTCAGCTCCTTCACTCTTGCCACCCCCTCGTCGCCCCGCTCTTCGACGATGTCGGTGGCGCCGAACTCCCGGGCCAGGTTCTGCCGGGGAACGTGGCGGCTCATCGCGATAATCCGCTCGGCGCCGAGGTGCTTGGCTGCGAGCACCGCCAGCAGGCCCACAGCCCCGTCCCCGACCACCGCGACCGTCTTCCCGGGTCCAGCCTGGGCGGCCACCGCTGCGAACCATCCCCCTCCCAGCACGTCTGAAGCGGCCAGCAATGACGGAATCAACTCGGCGTCAGGCTGGTCCGGCGTTGCCACCAACGTGCCATCAGCCAGCGCAATCCGCACGAACTCAGACTGGGCACCGGTCGCGGCGGCGCGCTGACGCTGAACGCAGTGGGTTTGGTAGCCGGCCCGACAGATCTCGCAGGTGTTGTCGGAGGCGAAGGGGGAGCCGACCACAAACTGGCCAGGCTTGATAGTGCTCACGGCATCGCCGACCTCCTCGACGATCCCGACGTACTCATGACCCTTTGGAGTCGGGTCGTACCTCTCCCCGATGCCCCGATAAGGCCACAGGTCCGATCCGCAGATGCCGGACGCGGTGACTCGGAGGATCGCGTCGGTTGACTCGACGATACGCGGACGCTCGCGCTCCTCGACCCGGACGTCCCGGGGCCGTGCATGACCACACCACGCATGAAGCTCTCCCCGAATCGGCAGTTGATCGGCGGAGCCGTCAGTGCCGCGCGGCCCGAACCCCGCCCTGCAACTCCGTGAACCTCATCTAGGATGCCCGGTTTCCAACCAACGTGGGAGACCCTCATGAGATGTGTCGAGGTACGTGCTCGAGCAGCTGCAGCGAGCCGACCCGGACCTGCCGCGGTCGATGCTGACCGCGTTCGTGCAGGCACTGATGAGCGCCGACGCCGACAGCGCGTGTGGTGCTGAGTTAGGTTCCCGCAGCCCGGATCGCACCAACCGTCGCAACGGCTACCGATCCCGGAGTGGGACACCCGGACCGGCACGATCGCGCTGGCGATCCCGAAGCTGCGGGAAGGCTCCTACTTTCCCGACTGGCTGCTGGAACGCCGCACACGCGCCGAACGGGCATCATCCACCACCACCCTGGGCTCGGCCCCCTAATCCTGAATCCACCGGTTGACGTTCTGCGTGTGTTTGTGCTTGTGGATCGTGCCTGCGGGTGACGACGCGACGGTGTGGGGGCGGGGGTGGTTGCCCGGTCTGTCCGGGTTTTCCACTGGGTTCCTTGGTCGTGATGGTGATGGGTTGGGTGGGTCAGGTGGTCATGATCGCGGTCCATAGCCGCTGCCATCCGGTGGCCCAGGGCCATCGGGTGGGCAGGTGGAGATGTTGGCGGCGTGCGGAGATGGAGACCCGGGCGGGGGTGTGGATGAGTTGGGCGCGGATGGTGGCGGTTTCGGCTCGCGCGTACCGGCTGCCGGCGCTCACGCCGAGGGCTCGGGTGAGGTTGAACGCGATCGTGGCGATCGCCAGCCAGGCACTGTTGGCGGTGAACGATTTCGACGGCAGGTGGGCCAGGGGGCCGGCTTTCAGGTCGGCGAACACTTGCTCGATGACCGCGTGACCGCGGTGGGTCTTCTCCGCCTCGACCAGCGGTGCCGACTGGTTGGTGAACAGGGCGTGGTAGCGCCACACCTGGAAGAGACCGTCCTGGGCGGCCGCCGCGAGCTTGGTGGTGTTGCGTTCGGGGACCCGGCGCACGATCAGCCGGCCGGTGACCCGCCCAGCGCCGTGGGAGGTGAACGCGGTGTAGGCGACTTCGGCGACCTCCGCGGTCGAGATCAGTTCGCCGGTGTCGGGGTCCACGATCGCGTTCGGGTAGACGATGGGTGTCCACGCCTGTTCGTCGATGGTGGCGATCGTGGCCCGGACCCCCTTGTTCAGGCGGGCACCGATCGAAAACCGGCAGCCGGCCTTGACGATCGCGGCGACCAGCGCTTGCTGGTAGTAGGCCGAATCCGCCCGGACCACGATCGGGCCGGCCACGCCTGCCCGGCGCAGCGTGGCAACGGCGTCACGGACCAGCCGGACCGCGCCGTGGGCGGAAGCGGCTGCGCCGCGGCGGAGCCGCGCCGCGGCAATGATCGGTGCCAGGTCGGGGCCGGAGGCGGTCGCGATCTGGGCGTTCAGGCCGCGGACCCGCGTGTAGCCGTGCTCGGCGCCCTGCTTGCTGCGGCCGTACACCGGTTTGATCGTGTCGTCCACATCGAGCCACACCACCGGCCCGGCGGGCAGCAGGCCCGGCACCCGTCGGGCCAGCCGGCACAGGGCCCGCGAGGCGACCGCGTCGACCTGCCGGACATGTCCGAACTGGAACGAGCGCAGGAACGTGCCGAGTGTGGACGGCGCCCGCACCCCGGCGAAGAGTTTGCCCATCGCCCCGTGCCGCAGCACGTCCAGGTCGTCGATGCTGTCCGCGCCGGCCAGCATCCCGGCCAGCACCGACACCAACTTCGCCCCGGCGCAGCCCTTCGCCCCGGGCACCGTCAACGCGGCGTCGGCCAGCCCCACCAGCCCGATCCGGCCGGCAAGCGCCACCGCGGGCACCAGCCCCGCCGACCCGACCAGGTTCGGCTCGTCGAACGACGCGGACAACCGGCCGGGCGTGTGAGAAAGTTGCATCTTGGAAGTGCCCTTCCCGCGGGGAGCTACGGAACCTTACACAAGTCCCATTCTCCCTTGCCAGAAGGGCATTTCCCCATTACCGCGCCGCCACCACACCGGTGGATTCAGGCTAATGGAAGGTGCACTGACAGAGCATCCCTCGCCGCAAGGGCGTTACATAGCGCTAGGCGAGCGAAGGGAGCAACGTCCGACATTCGGCACGACGGACCGTGCAGTGCGGCATAGACGATGTTCGGGGCGGGTGCTTGATGGCGTGCAGCGACGCCCGAGTGGTCAGTGGCGGGCCCGGACCGTGACGAGGAAGTCGGCCACGGCCGTGAGATGTCGTCGGTGTTCTCCCACAGGATAGAGCTGTGGTCGCCCGCATCGAAGAGGCGCAGGGTGGTATCGCCAGCGGCCCATTTCTTCAGCCGCAGCGCACGGCCATCATCGAGGAGCCCGTCGACGCGGGTGTGCAGGATCAATGTCGGGCCGGCGAACGCCCCGATCTTGGCCTGGTGGTCGAGTCGCTCCTCCGTTGCGGCGACGTCTTCGCGGGATCCGTCGGGTTCGTTGGGATCGACCCGGAGCAGGATGCGTTCCATCGGGTCGGCGATCGCGCTTTCCAGGATCAAGCCGGCGATGGTCGGGAACCGACTGACCGCCTCGAGGGCGAAGACGGAACCGATCGACGGCCCATGACGACCAGCTTCTCCGGGGGGCCGGCGGCAGCGATGACAGCGCCCACGTCGTCGAGCATCTTGCCCAGCCGCGGATTCCCGGTCGAACCGCCGTAGCCGATACTCGGCCAGAAGTAGATCCAACCCATCCGGTTGATCGCCCGATCCAGGATCCCTTGCCAGTCGGCACGACCTCGCCGTTGCCATGGAAGTGGACCACGGTGAACCGTACGGGTCGACCCGGTGGAGCCCCCAAGCCAGCAGTGCACCGCCCACCGCGACGTCGACCCGGGAAGCCGGGGACTGACCGCCGGGGAAGAAGCAGCGAGCTGCGAACGGCGGGTGGTTCGACAGGTCCGCCACCCCCCCGAGTCGACCGACATCAATCCCTGACCGGTCGAAGGCAACGATCTCACTCGATGTGCGCTAGATGAGAGAGCCGTCGTTGCTCAGCGGGCTGATCACGGTTCGCGCGGCGGTGCCGGGGTGTAGCCCTCGGCGGCGAGCCAGGCCCGGGCTCGCCCACGATGCCGGTCGTCGGTGAACCCATACCAGCGGTCGAGGAGTTCCGGCCAGCTGGCCAGCGCGTCCTTGAACCGGCGGAACGCTCCCCGACCCTGGATCGCCCGCGCCAGCCGATCCGCAATGCGGTCGTCTTCCACGGTGTCGATGAACAACTCCATGTCGCGGTATCCCGCGCGGGAACCTTCGCAATGGACGCGCAGCCAGCGCTCGTCGTCATCCTCACCATCGACGTTGTCGTCACCGACCTCCTCGGCATACTCCAAGACTGATTGCGGCCACACTTCGCCGGTCCGCAGGTCGATGCGTCCGCCACCCAGCACCGGGTCGCCCTCCAACACGCCGGCGAGTTCCTCGAGATCCATCGGCAGCGACCGCAGCAGCCGCACAGGCCCCCAGCCGAGGACGGACTCGATCTGGGTCGCTAGATCGGCGTCGCCCTCCCAGTCGCGGTCCCGCAGTTCCAGGACGCACCGGCGGGCAGCCGGCTCGATGTCGTGCTTGCGCTCACGGGCGACCGTGAGCACGGCGTCGCCCAGCAACTGCAGCGCGTCACCGGGCCAGTCCCGCCCCATCAGCGCGCCCACCAGGGCGACAGCGTCACCGCGGTAGACGGCGCCACGCAACTCATCACGGTCCCAACGATGACTCACACCAGCATTCTCCGGCGCAGACCAGAAGAGCGCCAAGACAGTCCCCGCCTTCGACCACACCCCGACCGCGGCGCGATCGACCGACATGAGCGCGGCAAGAGCGGACGGGCATCGTGTCAGTCGACCCGTCTTGGTAAGAACCTGCGAATCGACGCGTGGCCGCGTTACGGACGCAAACCGGGGGTGCCGATATTCCCCGGCATGGGAAAGAAATCGCGCTACCATGTCGGGAAGCACGCCCGGTTCGAATGCACGATCTGGACTGCGGTCGCGTTAGGGCGACACCCTCCGAACCCTGGACCCACCACCGGCTTAGTGCACAACCACCACACCGAAACCCCTAGCCAACAGCACATGAACCCGCGAGGATGTCCCGAGTTCCGTGGAAATTCGGTGGCGGTCCGGTGAGCATCAGGCTGCGCTCACGTCTTGAGTGTTGCACTCGGCTCCGACAGTCTCGGCTCCGACGTGCCGTTCCAGCGTTGTGCGCAGGTCGGGCAGGTGCAGGTGGCCGTTCACGCGGCGGAACTGCTGGCTTGCCTCGATCATGCCGGCCGCGCACCAGCGCAGCGCCATCTGGCCGTCTCGCCAGCGTTTGACGTTGCGGGAGTGGTCGCGGCTGATCGAGATCATCGACTCCACGGCGTTGGTGCTGCGTAGGGTCCTGGCCAGGGTGGGCGCGACGCCGAGGCGGAGCACGGTCAGGGTCTCGGCCATGCCCTCGCGGAGGCTGCCAGCGGCGCCGGGGTGGGTCTTGTCGAGTTCCTTGGCCAGCGCGGTCAGCTGGGCTTCGGCCTCGAGCGCGGAGTCGGCGTGGTAGGCCTTACGCATCCGCTTGCCGACGGGTCCGCGCAAGTTCTCGGGCAGGTGGGCACGCACGTTGCGGAGCTTGTGCAGCTGACACCTGGCGATCACCGGCTGGTCGAACACCTCCTTGATCCCGGCCGCCAACGCCTTGGCGCCGTCGAGGACCGCGAGGATCGGCCGGGTGGTGTCCAGGCCGCGGTCGCGTAGCCCGGTCAGCAGGCTCTTGACCACGGTGGTGTTCTCCGTGGACCCCTCGACTAACCCCAGCGGGTGCTTGGTTCCGTCGAGGTCGATGCCGAGCGCAACCACGCACAGGTGCTCGGCGAAGTACACCCCGTCGATCATCAACGCGACCAGATCCAGGCCGGAGAGGTCCTTGCCGAGCAGGTCGGCCAGCGTGGTCTCGGTCATCGCGACGAACTTGCGCGAGACCGCCGACTTGCTCGTCGACCTCGACACCTCGCCGACGGCTTGGCCGACCGGCTCCAGGCCCACCGGGTAACGCCGCGTGGAGAGCCCGCCGAGCATCCGCTCCATCGCCATCTTGCCGAGTAGCTCGGTGCCGTTGAACAGCTCGTAGGCCGGCACCGGCACCTCACCAGTGCCGTCGGCCGCGCGGACCCGAGGACGCCTCACCGGCACCCTGCGGCCGCCCAGGGTGACCGACCCGGCCTCGGTGCCATGCCGACTCGCCGTCCGGTCCGGGTTGTGCTTGCCACGCGGGCCGCACACCGCGCTCACGTCGGCCTGCATCAACTGGGCCATCACCTGCAACCCTGCTCCGACCGCGAGGGCCAAGAGCCCCTCGCGCATGTCGGCGGCGATCTCGTCCATCGCCACGCTCACCAGCTCGGGCACGGCCAGCATGCTCGTGTCGGCCTCGTTCATCTGGTACCTCTTGTTCACGGTGGTCCCCTGTCTTCTTGGGTCGTCTTTGGCGGACGCCCAACACCTACCGCAAGGCAGGCGTCAGGCGGGGGACCGCCACCTCAAGTTCCACGAGAGCCGGGACAACCTCGAACCCGCGAGTCAGCCGCGGTGATAAGGGTCAGGACTGGCGATGCGAGAGGCGGGGGGCCGGTGCAGTCATGGCAGCTCGACTCCTGATTTCGCGCGAGGAAGGTGGCCAGCTCCGCTGTGGGTCCTTCGACAGTTGCAGGCATGACGTACTCTCAGGAGGTCAGTCAGGCTACTTCCAGGGGTCTGACTTCCTCATTGGCAGATCATTTGAATCTAAATACGGATTATCCGTCCCCTTCGCTTTCAAAGGGTTAAGGGCAGCATTCTAAGCGCCGCGCCAGCATCACGCGGACGATCCTCGCGTCGATACGAACGAAACGCTTCGACGGTCTCCAACAATTTCCTTGGAATGCTCGCAAATGAGCCCAGCGGCGGAGCATTAGCAATCGGCCGCAGCCCAGTGAGTATCTGATAAAACACCTGGCCAACTGAGAATATGTCGTCACTTGGCAGCGCATGGTGAGGGTCGGCCAACTGCTGAGCTGAAACGTAGATCAACGAGCCTATAGCGGGCTTCTCAAGATAGCTGGTCAAGTCAACATCACCCAGCTTGACCACTGTCCCCAAATCACCTATGACAACCGACCCATCGTCCCTGACCATAATGTTCTTAGGAGTTACGTCCCGATGAACCATTCCCGCAGAGTGAATTGCGTCTAATCCCTCAAGGACGTCTTTCAGATAGCGCATGGACGTCGACAAACTAGTAACGGGTCCGAAAGCAAGTTCCGTCGCGAGAGTCCGAGGTAGGTACTCCATCACCAGTATCTGATGCAAGTCGGAATAAGCAGTATCAACATATTTCACGACGTGCGGGCTAGCCAGCTGGCGAAGTCGCTCCGCCTCGCGCTTGAATCGCGGAATCAGCACTTCTGGCGGGAACCGCCCCGGAAGAAGACACTTCCCAGCGCAGACCGTGAATTGCGACGTCAAACGATGAACAACAGCCGTGCCACCTTCACCGAGTTTTTCGCGGACAAAATAGTGGCTTCCATCGTCACCCGAAAAGGTGACGCCTTCGCGCAATATCGACTGCTGCTCATAGATCGTTTCAACGGCCCCGGATTCAAGTGGGAGCGAGGAGCCGTCTTCGAATACGAGTGCCACGCACCCTCGATCAGGGTCGATTGTCACCAAGACGGAAGGGTAAAGCGTCACACCGGACGTGTCCGCCAGAACCTCCAGGTCGACAATCATCGTGGGGAGTCCCGACTGACTGCCCCCACTTCCGTGTAAACTCAGTAATCTACCCATGCATGAACCCAGATCCTGGATTCGCCCGCGTGTCACGACTCGCTCTTTGCCGACCTCGAACGATGCAACTACGGTAGGAATCAGCATCATATTTGGAAACAGCGCGACAGCTTGCACGAAGGCATCACCTAGCATCGGGGATCCATCTCAAGGCAACTCGTTCACGCCCAGGTCGGCTCTCATCTGAACTACCAGAAGATCAAATGCTGTGTCCGAAGCGGCGCGCGCGTCGAGATACTCCTGCTGGCCATGAGTGGCACCCCTGGCAACAACATCACGCAGGCCGCGCAAAGCCCGAAAAGCCCCATCGGACGCTCGACGGACGGACGGTGATGAGATTAGTGCGACTCGAAACCGAGCCTCATATGCGCCGGCCTGCTTGAAGGCATCAATCGCACGAATCGCACGCTGAGGCAATTCTAGCTGATCATCATGAGCCGCGATCCGAACCTCGTTCCTAGCCTCAGACAATGAGCCAAGAAACTTTGAGTACTCGGTTCGTCTATGAGTCATCGCACGTTCAGTAGCCTCCCTTTGCCAACGGGTGCGATCCGAGAACAGGGAGCCCGCCAAGCCAATGATTGCTCCGACAAGAACACTGATCAGTGATACCCATTCCATTTCCTCACCCTACCACTGAGTGCCTTCGGCAAGACGGCCCAGGTTCTCCGTTTGGGGGAGGGCGCGAGGACGGAGCAGAGTGACCGAGCGACCGTGGTGCCGGGGATCATTGCCCTCGACCACAGGGCCGTGCCAGCTCACGACCGAGTGCTTTGGCCATCCTCAACTCGGCAAAGTCGGAAGTTGGTCCAGCCCGACGACCGCCGTCCGACTCCGGGCATGACCGCGAACACGATGAAGCGCCCGCCTCCGCTCCTTCCGACCGGCGGGTTGCTACCTCGCTCCTATGCGACGAAGCGGACGACGTGCCAGGCGAGTCGGCTGTAGTAGCCGCTGGTGAGGGAAGCGATGGAGACGCCGTGGCTGTCGCTGTTGATCATCTTCCCGTCGCCGAGGTAGATGCCGATGTGGAACACGTTGCCGCCTGGGGTGTAGGAGAAGCCGATCGTGTCGCCGGGCTTCAGCTGGGTGAAGTCGCGG
>Ga0209538_1001591_pt1 | contig 11973 bp, 8 predicted proteins | sample BarGraNGADG00211_2_FD_184492 | JGI IMG/M metagenome (GOLD analysis project Ga0209538, IMG submission 184492) | Arctic peat soil microbial communities from Barrow, Alaska - Barrow Graham LP Ref core NGADG0004-211 (SPAdes) (version 2) | ecosystem: Environmental > Terrestrial > Soil > Wetlands >... | reverse complement strand
CGTTCATACTGTTGATTGGTACTCTATTGCCGAAAATATCTCGGTTTCTTCCGATAATTCTTCTCTTTTCTCTGCTGGCGCTTTTGGCAGGATTATGGGCCGGCCTGCTGCGCCTTGGTTGGCTGCCGCCTGGGCTGCAAAGCAGCCTTCCTGGCACCCATGGGCCATTGATGGTCTCGGGGTTTCTGGGGAGCTTGATTGCCGTGGAGCGGGTAGGGGCGCTCAAAAAACGATGGATGTTTGCGGCGCCGCTGTTAACCGGGCTGGGTTGGGTGGTCAGCCTGGCCTTTCCCAGAATTGCCATTGGACCACTCTTGATCACTTTGGGCAGCGTGGGCACGGTTGCCATCCTGTCGGTCATGGTCAGGCGCGAACCGGCCCTCCATACCATAACGATCGCAGCAGGTACATTGTGCTGGTTCATGGGTAACCTGTTGTGGTTATTAGGGCGCCCGATTTATGGGATTGTGTTCTGGTGGGTTGCTTTTCTGGTCTTAACCATTACCGGGGAACGGCTTGAACTCAGCCGCGTGCTGCGCATGACCCGCCTGAAACAAATCCTGTTTCTGTTCACTGCCGGTTTATTTTTAACCGGAGTCATCGTTACTCTGGCTGCAATCCAGGCTGGAGTGCAGTTGGCAGGACTTGGATTGTTGGGGTTAGCGCTCTGGCTGCTTTGGTTTGATCTGGCTCGGCGAAACCTGCGCCATCCCATCCCTCTCACCCGGTATATTGCCCGCTGCCTGTACGCCGGTTATTTCTGGCTGGGGTTGGGGGGCATCTTGAGCCTATGGTATGGTGCGGTCATAACCGGGCCGGCCTACGATGCCGTCCTGCACAGCATCTTTATCGGCTTTGTGATCTCGATGATTTTCGGCCATGCCCCAATCATCCTTCCGGCAGTGCTTAATCGAACGCTACCTTATCACCCATCCTTTTACCAGGGTCTTGTGCTCCTGCATGCCTCACTTTTACTGCGCATAGCCGGTGATCTGGGTGGCTGGGACCTCCTGCGCCAATGGGGTGGGCTGCTCAACGTGATTAGCATCCTGCTGTTTCTGGCAATCCTGGTAATCACACTTCGCTCGCAATCCGGCCAAAACACCCACCGCGACAGGTGATATCAGGGACTACAATCCCCGCCACCGGTTTTACCCCTCTCGATTGGTGATTTGATCCTTAAGGAACCTGAAGAACCTAATGCCTGAAGTGGCACATGCCGGTGGTGACCATTGCAACCCCGGCCGCGTTGGCGGCAGCGATCGATTCACCATCGCGGATCGACCCGCTGGGGTGGATGATGGCTGTGACCCCGGCCTTAATCGCCGTCTCAACCGAATAGATGAAAGGGAAAAAGGCATCGGACTCCGTCACCGCTCCCATGGCCTTCTCGCCAGCTCGCCCGGCGACAATGCGCACGCAATCAACCCGGTTCGGCTGCCCAATGCCGATGCCCATCGTGGATGGCAGGGTGCAAGGTCTTGTTCCGCCCATTCAGGGTTTCCGGTGAGCCGGTGTAATCGGCCACCTCGATCACCGGCGCCTGGTTCTGGGCCAGCAGGCGGGCGGCGCCGCCGGAGGCGAGCAGCTCCCAACCCAGTTTCACTAATCAACCCCCGAATTCCACCAGCCCGGATTTATCGTTTACGGAAAGAATCGCTTTCGGCATAGGATTTACCTATCCAGCGAATTCGTTTCCACAATTTCCCGGCTCGCCCTGATACTGATTCCTGTTCCCAACGCATTCACGATAATTGCATCGTCCAGTTTTACCGGCGCATGCACCTCCACCTGCCGCAGCAAGATAAGCAGTTCTCGGATGCGCGGCTTGGGGAAGGGCGCCGATGTATACACCGGCAGTAATGGATGTAATCCGCCCGTGATACGCACCGAACTGGCTACCATCCGGCGCGGGTCGGTCAGTTCCTGTTGAGCATAAACCCGGCCGCGTTTGCATCCATTTTCCACTTTGACCACTGTCTGCCCATCCCGGCTCACTTCCAACGTGCAGCCTTTGGGACAGGTGACGCAGATTAATTTTTCTTCAACGGTTGGCATAGTTCTCCTACCTTCTCACGATGGAGACTGTTAATCCACTCGAGGCCTTAACGGCATCCAGCATGGCGGGCTTGAGGGGAATGGTCACCATCTCCCCCGGGCGGGTATATGGTTCACCTTTTCGGTGGATCAGCTTCTCGCCGCTTCGCACCTCGACCCACACCGGTTGTTCAATTGGTTGCCGCACCCGCATCTGAATGCGTATCTCTCCATCCGCCAGGTGGTCCGGGCAAAGGGTGTGCGGGACCACGTAGCGCACGTTTTCTCCCGCCTTGACCGGAATGACCGGCGATACGGTTTGCTTGCCGGATTGTACCAACTGCGCCGCCGACTTACCCGCCATCAGCCCCGCCTCGGTCACCCAATCAACCAGGTCATAAACATGTACTACATTCCCTGCCGAGAATATCCCAGGCACGCTGGTCTGGAAACCGTCATCCACAAATGGGCCCGCCGTAACCGGGTCAATGGCGACCCCTGCCTGGCGCGACAGCTCGTTTTCAGGGATCAATCCGACTGAAAGCAGCAGCGTGTCGCACGGGATGATTTCCTCGGTGCCGGGAATGGGGTTCCATTTTTCGTCCACTGCCACCGATTCAATTGCCTCCACCCTGTTCTTGCCGATTATGTTTTTCACCGTGTGCATCAACTGCAGTTCAATATCGTAATCCATCAGGCACTGCACGTAATTACGGGTTAATCCGGATAGATACGGCATCACTTCCAACACCCGTTCCACTTTGGCGCCCTCAAAGGTAAGGCGGCGCGCCATGATCATGCCAATATCCCCCGAGCCCAGGATTACAAAATTCTTTCCGGGCATATACCCTTCCACGTTGACCCATCTTTGGGCGGTACCGGCGGAGAAAATTCCGGCCGGGCGGGTTCCGGGAAGGCGCACCTGGGCCCGGGTCCGTTCCCGGCAGCCCATCGCCAGAACCACGGCTTTGGCTTGAATTTCTAAAAACCCATGCCGTTTGCTGGTGGCAATAATGCGATGATCGCGGCTGATTTCCAGCACCATCGTATCCAGTAAAAACTCGACCCCCACCTGGAAAGCCTCGTCGATAAAACGCTGCGCATAGGCGGGGCCAGGAAGGTCCTGCTTGAATACTTCAACTCCAAAACCGTTGTGGATGCACTGCAGCAGGATGCCGCCGGGTTCCACATCGCGTTCGATGATCAATACATCCTGGGCGCCATTTTTCTTGGCGGCGATAGCGGAAGCCAGCCCACCCGGGCCGCTGCCAATGACCACAACGTCATAGCGATCTTTTAGGGTCATCTCAGGCCTCCACTTCTTTGGTTGGACGGACGAGGAACTCGGAACCGGGGCCCTTTTTCGTCACTTCGGTGACCGGGATTCCTAATTCGTGTGAAAGCAGTTCGACCACCCGCGGCATATCGAATGACCCAAGGCAGCGTCCGGTGCCCAACCAGGTGCGGCGTTTAATAGCATCGTAGGTCCGGGCTGGGATGGGTGCGTGAATCTCGGCCACGATTTCACCCTCGGTGATCATTTCGCAGCGGCATACCACCCGTCCATAACGCGCATCCCGTCCGACCAATTCGGCCTGTTCTTTTCTTGAAAGATGGTTGAAGCGCGGCCGGGCCTTGCGAATTGGATTCCAGTCTTTTTTAACTGCCATGCTTACTCCGGCGTCTTTCAACAGTTCAACCACGCGCTCGGCAATGGCAGGAGCGGAGGTAAGGCCCGGGGACTCGATTCCAGCCAGATTGATCAACCCTTCCACTTCTTCCGCCCTTTCAATGACGAAATCATGGTGGTAATCGATTCCGCATACCTTGCAGGTGGCGTTCCCCGAAGCCCGCATTCCAGCAAAAACTCCGATGATGGCCCGTGGAGTGATGGAGGGTACCAGCTTCTGAGCACTCTGCCAGATCTCAGATAAACCCTTTGCAGTTACGGCTTTATCTTCTTTATCGGGCGCCTCTTGCGAGTTTGGGCCAACCAACACGTTTCCGTGGGTGCTGCCAAATACCAGGATGCCCTTGCTTACCCCGGTGGGAACCGGGAAAAGAATGTTGCTCATTTCGATTTCGGTGCTGTCGAGAATATAATATTCTCCCCGCCTTGTATTGATTTTGAACTCGGGCCGTACACCTGCCTTGTGCATCACTTCATCGCTGTAGACACCGGCGGCGTTGACCACCCAATGGCAGCCAAAATCACCCCGGTTTGTGCGAATACCGCTGATTTTATTGTCCTGCACGATGAAATCTGTAAAAGCCGTGCCGGTCATTACCTCAACCCCATTCTCGATGGCGTTCTCAAGCGGGGCGATGCACGCCGCAAACGGATCCACCATCCCTGCTGTGGGTGTGTAGAGGGCGCCGCTTACCTGAGGATTCAGGAGCGGTTCGCGCCTGAGCATTTCCTCCCCGCTGATCATTTCGATGGGTACCCGGTTTTCGTGACCCCGTTCCAGCAGGGATTCGAGACAGCCGCATTCATCCGGGCCGACCGCCACAATGTAGGCGCCGCTGCGGCGGAATGGAATACCCAGTTCAGCGCTGATCTCATCCCACATCGGGTTGGCAAGACGGTTCATCTCAGCCTTCAATGTTCCCGGGTAAGGATCGTGCCCGGCGTGGACAATAGCTGAATTGGCTGAAGAGGCGCCCATTCCGATATCCGATTCTTTTTCAACCAGAAGAATCTTGAGGTTAAATCGCGAGAGTGCCCGGGCGGTCATACAGCCAACAACCCCGCCCCCAATGATAATGATATCGTATTGTTTCATGTTATAAATCTTGTGAAATTCGGGGATTTGGAAGTCTAGCTAAATAAATTTTACCACAAACGTTTTTTTCGCCTCAAGTAAATAAAAAGGGCGTGAAGGTGTGTTCACCCCGCACTTGCAGTGTGGGGTGAACACACCTTCGCTATCCCATTGCGATTCTGCCGGATTGGGTTAGAAGGGGAAATTGTACCCCGTGAGTCCCAGCTCGGAAATAATGGTCTTCATTTCAGCTTGCAGGGTTGGGACAATTGGCACACCCTCGCCGCGAATTCGTTTCTCGTTCTCAAACTCTTTCTCACCGGCCGTATAAATCCGGGTGGCTCCGGGCGCTTTACGGGCAGCCCGCAGTTCGCGCAGAATACCGCCGGTGGTCGCCTTGAATTCATTCAGGGCTACAAAGCTCTCAATATTGATGGTCATGAAGAAATGCCCGAGCATGAAAGGCCGTTTTCCACCCTGCGGATCAAACCCAAGGAGGTTGTTCAAGAACTGGCCGGTCTGCAAAGATGCCGACAGGATCTCGACAATGGTGGCCAGGCCGTAACCCTTGTACCCGCCCAGGTCTTCGCCAGCGCCGCCCAGGGGCAGTAAGGCCGCTGTATCTTTGGTCAGGCCGACCAGCACCTCGTGAGCATCCGTCATAGGATTTCCCTGTTGATCGGTCACCCAGCCTGGCACACAGGGCTTATTGGTGCGTTCATAAACTTCAAATTTACCCCGCTGGGTGATCGAAGTGGCAGCATCGTAAAGGAACGGGCATTCTTCGTCAGTGGGGCAGCCAAAGGCAATTGGGTTTGTCCCCAGTTTTGGCTGCACGCTGAAGGTCGGTGCGATTGACGGGCGAGCGTTGGTGAAACTCATCCCGATCATGCCGGCTTCCAGCGCCATCCGGGCGTAGTAACCGTCGATGCCGAAATGGGTCGAATTGCGCACAGCCACCGAACCCATCCCATAAACCCTGGCCTTATCAATCGCCATTTGCATCGACCTTTTCCCGATCACCATTCCCATGCCGTGATTTCCATCCACCACAGCCGTGGTTGGGCCTTCCCGCACTATTTCAAACTGGGTTACCGCCTGCTGCTGACCGTTGCGGATGCGGTCATAATACATTTTCAAGCGTTGAATTCCGTGCGACTCAATCCCTCGCAAATCTGAGGTGATCAAGACATCTGCACAAACGGTTGCGTCTTCCTCGGGAACCCCGACCCGGGTCAAAACCTCGTGCATAAAACGATACAATTCATTAACCGCGACACGTGGAGCAGTTTTATCGATCATTTCTTTTCTCCCTGGAATAATGTTTTTTACGTATCTTCTCAATAAAGTAGGCGTAGTGGTTTTTTACCATTGTGGGGCAAACAAACACTACATATCCCCATTTATTGGGAAGATGCTTTTTTACAGCTTCCTGGCGATATCAAGCAGGCTATCGCCGTGCCGTGTTGATCGTCGTGGAAAACAGGTTAATCACCAATCAACTTAAGTTTACACTCATTTTAGAAACATGCCGGTGATTTATAGCTTGACTCCACACCCCATATCCGGTAAACTTTATTTTGGTTGGGGAGTAGCTACCTGCACCCGCAGGATGGGTTGTCGTCAAGACGGAGACTTATGTTTCCCGGCAGTCCAATACGTTCTTCTTACGTAATGCAAGACCACCACATCAATGTGGTGGTCTATTTTTATTAACACCGCATCCAATCGAGCAGCTATTTCAAAAAAATGTTTAGAGGCCGGCATATGGATAAGCAGTGGTATCAGAACGAAATTGAGGATGTTCTTAATGAACTCGGGACCAGCAGCGAACAGGGATTAACCTCTGTCGAGGCGGCAAAACGGCTCATACAATCCGGTCCAAATGAATTAATAAGCAAAGAAAGGAAAAGTCCCTGGAAGATTCTGTTGGAACAGCTCGCTGGGATCATGGTCATCATTCTGATCATTTCTGCAGTCGTTTCCATCTTTTTGGGTGATATTGAGGATGCCGTGGCCATTCTGGCAATCGTCATACTCAATACAATTCTGGGTTTCAGCCAGGAATATCGGGCCGAGAAAGCCATGGAGGCTCTCAAGAAAATGGCCGTGCCTCACGTTCGCGTCCGGCGAGACGCCCGCCTGGTGGAGATATCCGCTCGTCAGGTGGTTCCCGGCGATATTATCCTGCTGGAAGCGGGAACTGCCATCCCGGCAGATGGCCGCTTGTTGGAAACCGCTAACTTTCGGGTTCAAGAATCAGTTTTGACTGGTGAATCAGAGCCTGTTGAGAAAAATTCTACCCCTCTCTCTCAGCCTGATCTGGGAATCGGTGACCGTTTGAATTCGATTTACAGCGGCACGGTTGCAACCTACGGCAGAGGTGTCGCGGTGGTAACAGACACCGGAATGCACACCCAATTGGGGAATATTGCCACCCTTCTTCAGAATGTCGGCCAGGAATCAACCCCGCTTCAACGCCGACTGGAACAGGTGGGCAGAGGCCTGGCAGTGGCCGCCCTGGCGATTGTGGCTGTTGTGTTTATCATGGGAGTGCTGCGCGGTGAAGAGCTGCGTCTGCTCTTTATGACTGCTATTAGCCTGGCGGTGGCTGCTGTTCCCGAAGGGCTGCCGACCGTGGTGACCATTGCCCTGTCCATGGGCGCCCAGCGCATGCTGAAACGCAATGCCTTAATCCGCAAACTGCCTGCAGTTGAAACGCTTGGGTCGGTCACCGTCATCTGTTCGGACAAGACCGGCACCCTTACAGAAAATCGTATGCGTGTAACTGTCCTCAATACCGCCGGCGTTCAGTTGGACTTACAGGAACATTTGCACGACTTCAGCCCAACCGTGAGCCCCGATGCCGGACCTGTTCCAGCATTAAGCCAGCATCCTTCTATTCAACTGCTCCTCCTGGGAGGCGCCTTATGTAATGACGCTTCCCTTGAACCCTCCGAGAACAGTTCGGGGGAATTTGACGCCGTTGGCGATCCAACCGAGGGAGCATTGGTGACTGCCGCTGCCCGTGCTGGATTATGGAAGGCCAGGCTGGAACAGGCTTTACCCAGAATTGCAGAATTACCTTTTGATTCTGGGCGTAAAAGGATGACAACTCTTCATTCCCTCACAGATCGCGCCGCTGTTCCATTATTGAACACGCTCAATGGAGTTGATCAATCGTCCGCATATATTGCATTTACCAAAGGCGCCGTGGATGGTTTGTTGGATATTTCAAGCCAGGTCCTGGCAGAAAACCGGATTGAGCTGATGGATGGCGCCTGGCACAAGCGGATTCAAGAAGCCAATAACCGCCTCGCCGGCAATGGTATGCGCGTTTTAGGAATTGCCTATCAATTGCGGACTAACCCTGACCCGCACGATAATCATGAACCCATCGAACACAATTTGACCTTTATCGGTCTGATTGCAATGATTGACCCGGCCCGGGCTGAGGTCAAAGATGCTGTTGGCACGGCTCGGGCTGCCGGTATTCGTCCGGTAATGATCACGGGCGATCATCCCCTTACCGCCGCCTATATTGCCCGCGAATTAGGGATTATCCGGCCTCAAGATAACGGCCGGGTACTGACCGGGCAGGATTTAGAAAAACTTACGCTGGTGGAACTCGAGGGGACTGTTGATGAAGTGTCGGTCTATGCTCGAGTCTCCCCCGAGCACAAGTTAAAGATCGTCCAGGCGCTTCAGAACAAAGGCCATATTGTAGCAATGACCGGAGATGGGGTGAATGATGCCCCGGCCCTAAAAAAGGCCGACATCGGAGTGGCAATGGGCATCACTGGGACTGATGTTTCCAAAGAAGCAGCCGACATGGTGCTGTTGGACGACAACTTTGCCACCATTGTTGCCGCAGTTGAAGAAGGCAGGCGCATTTATGCGAACATCCGCAAGTTCATTAAGTACGCTCTAACTTCCAATTCCGGTGAAATTTGGGTTATGCTTGTTGCCCCTCTTTTGGGGATGCCGCTTCCCTTACTTCCTCTCCAGATTTTATGGGTTAATCTGGTTACGGATGGGTTGCCAGGTCTTGCCATAACCGTGGAGGCTGCTGAGACCGATATTATGAAACTCCCGCCTTACCATCCCAAAGAGAATATTTTCGCTCGTGGTATGGGACGGGATATTATCTGGATTGGGCTGCTGTTGGCGCTGGTATCTTTGGGGATGGGTTATTGGGCCTGGAGTACCGGCCATTCAGGCTGGCAAACCATGATCTTTACTACTGTGACCCTCTCTCAAATGGGAAATGCCCTCGCACTTCGCTCGGATCGAGAGTCTTTGTTTAAGTTGGGCCTGTTTTCGAATAAACTTTTATTAGGAAGTGTGATTCTCACTATTCTGCTTCAGTTTGCCGTAATTTACGTGCCTTTCCTGCAAAGCATTTTCCAAACCCAGGCATTATCTTTCACCGACCTTATGATCAGCCTCCTGTTAAGCCTGGTCGTATTTGGCGGTGTGGAAATCTTTAAATGGGTCTTAAGAACCCGCCAGAAATATGAACCCACTACCTGAAACGATAGAATGGATATTGCTTACCCGGAAACTTCAGCGACCAGTTTCATGAACCGCCGCCCGGGCATGGGCACTTCCCATTGCTTCCACCCCAGCCTGGTCCCGCCAGAAACCGACCTCATCATCCCCGGCCTGTCGAACCAGTGTAATCCTGGCAACGGCTACCCGGGCTACAAATCCTCCACCGAATGGCTGACCGGCCAGGATCCCAAAAGCGCCAAGCCGCCTAGCCCAAACAAAGCTCTGCGGAGGATGGTGACGGTGCCGCTCATGCTGAATACCGATGGGCCTGGGGCGCTAAATCTCATCCCATTAGGCGGACCTGGCGGGCATATTTCGATGATCTTCTTTAATCCCATCATGGGCCTGTCTACCAACGCCGGGGCCCCCACCCTGGATGCCAACACGCCCGGCCTGCAGGCTGTGGCCATGCCGGCTTACGGGCGCAGCTTCACCAAAAAAGGCGATGTCGTTATCCTGGTCCCGGCCGTTGTCCAGGCCCAGATACAGAAACAGCTAGAGAATGATTACCCCGGTAACAAGGGCGTCACCGTACCCACCCCGGCCCTGGAATATTACCTCTCCGATGCCAGCACCCCCCAGTCGACCCTGGAACCCACTCTGACCTTCACCGGCATCACCGTGGTTACGGCCGACGGGCAGACCCTGACCCTTAAAGATATGACCGTTCCCGACTCGGTCTCAGGCCCGGGCGGCCTGGGGCCAACCGTGGCTATCACCGCACCGGCCAACGCTTCGTCCTACATGCCTGGCGTGAAGGTAAGTCTGCAAGGGACGATCAGCGATGGGACAGCCCCTTACAGCTATTCCTGGCAGTTGGAAGATGGCACTATATTAACCAGCGGCAGCGCTGCTGCTACGGGAGCCCTTCCTCCGTTCCCCACCTTCCTGCCGGTGCCGCCTTCTAAAGGCTCACCCGCCTCACTGACCGTGCGCCTGATAGTCACCGACGGCGACGGCATTACCCGCCAGGCTGACGTCTCGCTAACACCGCCGATGCAAATCTTCCTGCCGGCGATAAAAAACAAAGCCAGCGCCATTGCGTTATCTTCGACCGTACCGACCGTCGTAACGGCAGTTCCCCTGGTTCCTGCCGCCCCTAATTTCGTGCATACATTTGGGGTGGAATATGGCTCCGATTATCCTCCCTACGGCCCGGGCGGACCGGATCTATCCGGTGTGCCCCCCGATGCCAACGGCTTTTCGTCCGGGTTGTGGAGCCTTGGCTACAGCCGCATCTTCAACTGGTACAACGCTACGGCCTGGGAAAAAGACTGGCGCGACTGTTCGTTGGGCGGAGGCGACTGCACCTACGGGGTGGACCGGGCCGAATTTGTGTACTACTCCGGCCACGGCAATAACGGCGGCATTGCCATCCCATCCAACAGCCACGATTCGAGCTGGTTCGACGGCCACAACGCCCGCTATCAAAATGCCCGCTGGATTGGCTTTTCTTCCTGCCTGACCCTGCGGGCCCAGTGGACGGATCCCACCACCCCGGCCCCCATCACCTACTGGTTTAATGCCTTCCAGGGCGCCCACATGCTGCTGGGCTTCAACAGCACCATGGCCGATATCGCCTTCGGCAGCCCGCTGGTCGATAACATGCGCGTGCCAACCTACTTCGGCGGACTTATTTCAATGCCTTGGGCCCAGCGCACCATCGCCGAGGCCTGGGTGCAGACCGCCTTCGAGTTGAATGCCGGTAAACCGGCTTATATCTATGCCACGAGTACCACCGTCGATCCCTCCCAGGACAAGCTCCCTACGGGTTTTGATCCTACTCCGCCAAATCCCTTCCCGGTGAATTGGTTTTACTGGGTATGGTGGGACGTATAACCCCCCATCCGAATATGATCTTTGCCCCGCATTCTGCAAAAGAGTGCGGGGCAAAAAATATCTCTTTATCCAATATGCTTATTTTTGTCTCTCCCCAACCAGGGCATTTTACCCCACAGAGGTAGACGAGGGCATGGCTATTGCATTCTTAGCCACCCTCCCCGGGAGGCTGTCCAAAAAGAGGGCGAAACACTAAAAAAATATTTCACTTATTGGAGGGCCTGGTTTAAATCCCAGAGGATGTCTTCAATGTCCTCGATGCCGATGCTCAGGCGCACGAAATCGGGGGTAACACCGGCGCTGGCCTGCTGTTGCTCATTTAACTGGCTGTGGGTGGTGCTGGCGGGGTGGATTGCCAGGCTCTTGGCGTCGCCCACGTTGGCCAGGTGGCTGAAAAGCTGCAAGGATTCGATGAACCTACGGCCGGCGGCTGCGCCACCCTTGATCCCAAATCCGAGAATTGCGCCGGCTCCCCTGGGGAGATACTTCTGGGCAGCGGCGTAATCCGGGCTGTCCTTCAGGCCGGGGTAAGCCACCCAGGCCACTTTGGCATGGCTGTGCAGGAACTCGGCCACCTTCTGGGTATTCTGAACGTGGCGTTCGATGCGCAGGCTGAGCGTCTCAAGGCCCTGCAGGAAGAGGAATGAATTGAACGGCGAGATGCAGCCGCCGAAGTCGCGCAAGATCTGGACGCGGGATTTTAATATAAAGGCCGGCGCCCCCAGGTTGGCATAAACCAGCCCGTGATACGAGTCGTCCGGGGTGTTGAAATTGGGGA
>Ga0209538_1001589_pt1 | contig 11975 bp, 12 predicted proteins | sample BarGraNGADG00211_2_FD_184492 | JGI IMG/M metagenome (GOLD analysis project Ga0209538, IMG submission 184492) | Arctic peat soil microbial communities from Barrow, Alaska - Barrow Graham LP Ref core NGADG0004-211 (SPAdes) (version 2) | ecosystem: Environmental > Terrestrial > Soil > Wetlands >... | reverse complement strand
TGAAGCCCCACAGGATGTACGTCGTCAGACCCTGCGCCGTGGCCTTTCGGTCCGCGGCCCGGTCGTCTGTTGGCTTCACCGGGCGAGCATGTCACAGCCGCCCGACAGGGCCGTACGGATTCTCACCCCGTGCTAGATGTTGCCTTCGCCGGCGACGATCAGCCGCAACGCCGCGACGTGCGAGGCATACGCGGCGCGGCCAGTCTGGGTCAACGACACCGACGTACGCAGCCGACGATCCGACGTCGCCTTGGCCAACGACACGTACCCGGCCGCCTCGAGCGTCGCAAGGTGCTTGCTGAGTACGGAGTCGGACACGCCCAGCTCGTCACGCAGCACCGGGAACGCGGCGCTCTCGAGGCCGGCGAGCATCGCGCAGGCGCGTAGCCGTACGGGATTGTGGATGGTCTCGTCGAAGGCCGGAGCCGTCATCGGGCGCCGTGCTTCCGGGTGTACGCGAGGTCGTACCCGCGACTCAGCAGCGACATCAGGATCGCGGTCACCACGGCCACCGCGAGCAGCCACCAGCCCACGCCGTACGAGCTGGCGACGACGTAGCTCGCGATCGCCGCGCCGAACAGGACGACCCCGGCCGCGATGAAGTGGACCATCATGCCTTGCCCGGATGGCCAGACGCCGGTGGCCCGGCGGTACGTGGCGGCCAGCAGTCCCAGTGACGCGACGGCGAGCATGAGGATGGCAAAACCCACCATCGACCGAACGGCCATCAGTGCGATCGCGACGGGGATCGCGGCGCACGTCACGCCGTACCACGGCGCGTACCACGCCGTCGACGTAGCGATCTCTGCGCTGCGGCTCTCCGCAGAGGCCACGGCGTCCAGTGCGGACTTCGCGTCCATCGGGTCAGTTTCCATAACGGAAAGAGTAGACGTCACTTTCCGTTACGTCAAGAGACGGGCGCCTTCTCGAGGCGGGATGCGGGGAGTATGGAGACGACGAGGGCGCCGTCGTCGAGGTACGCGACCCGCGCAGACCACAGGTCCGCCACTTTCAGCCATTCCATCACCAACCCCGGCGACTGCCCGTCGACAAGGCAGAACGCTGTGCTCGGACGTCGCACGCGGTCACCCAGCGACCCCAGACCGGATCGCGTGCGGGTCGACATGCTCCGGACGCTATCGGTCGCCACGGACATGGCTGGTCCGCCCACCACTCAGGCGCGGCGCACGTCCGTATGGCCGAAGTCGTCGCCCTTCCAGAGCAGCGGCTCGTCGGTCTGCTTGGCGAGTGCGTACGAGAAGCAGTCCCCCAGGTTCAGCCGCGCGGGATGACCGCTGCCGCGGCCGAAGTCGCGGTGAGCACTGCGGGCGATCCTCGCCTGGTCGGCTGTGAGGTCGGCGACCTCGATGCCGAGGCTGGTCAGCAGGTCGTCGAGGCTCCGCGACAAGACCGGGTCATGCCTGCTATCCACGACGATGCTCAGTTCGACATAGGTCGCTGCGGAGATCACTCGACGAGGAGCCTGGATGATCGCCTGACGGTATGAGTCCCGATCAGCCTCGCGGAACACGATGGCAGCTAGCGCTGACGTGTCGATGATCATCGAGGCAAGCCGGTCTCGTCGTCGTACAAGTCGTCCATCATCTTGGTCATCTCCGCGCGGTCCTGGTCGGTGAGGCGCGCATCGAAGACAGCGAGGATCTCGTCGACGCGCCGCCGCGTGGCGCTCTGCTGCTCGTCAAGGTCGCGCAGGTAGTGCTTCAGCGCCTCCTCGATGACACTCGTCTGCGACAACCCGGTGCGCTGAGCGGCCTCGCGAACCAGCTGATGTACGCGCTCGTTCTTGATGTTGAGGCTCATGACGGCATTCTACCCACACGTGGTAGATGTCTACCCCTGGTTCTGGTTAGGCCAGATACCGCGCCACCACCCACGCGGCGACCGCAGAGCGCAGGTTCTTGGGGCCTCGACGCAACGCCTCTGCGAGGGGCTGACCCTCCGGCGTGATCGTGACGAGGTCGACGGCGTCCGAGGCGAAGACTGCCGCGTCTTCGGTGACCCGCCCGCCCAGGACGACGACGTGTACGCCGTGGCGCCGGGCGACAGCCGCGACGCCCGCGGGTGTCTTGCCGCGCAGTGTCTGGGCGTCGACGCTGCCCTCGCCGGTGAGCACGAGGTCGGCGACGGCCACGGCCGCGTCCAGCCCGATCGTGTCGGCCACGAGCTCGACGCCGGGCCCCATTCGGGCTCCCAGGAAGCCCAGCAGCGCCCAGCCGAGACCTCCGGCTGCGCCCGCGCCGGGCAGCACGGCGGCGAGCTTCGCGGCGGGCGGGGACAGGGAGACTAGGTGCGCGAGGACACCGTCGAGGTACGCGACGTCGTCGGGCGAGGCGCCCTTCTGCGGCCCGTACACAGCACTCGCGCCGGTCGGTCCGAGCAGCGGGTTGGTCACGTCGCAGGCGGCCTCGATGAGGCAGTCGGCCAGCCGCGGGTCGAGGCGGCTCACGTCGATCGTGGCGCAACGCTCGAGCTCGGCCGGTACGGGCGGGAGGTCGGAACCCTCCGCGTCGCGGAACCGTACGCCGAGTTCGACCAGCAGCCCGGCGCCCCCATCATTGGTCGCCGCCCCGCCGAGGCCAACGACGATGTGGCGGGCGCCGGCATCGAGAGCGGCGTGGACGAGGCGTCCGACACCTACTGTCGACGCCCGGCGTACATCTCGCTCACCAGGGGCGATGGCCTCCAGTCCCGCGGCGGACGCCATCTCGATGACCGCGCGGCGACTGCCCGGCGACCACGCGTACCCAGCCTCGATCGGTCGCCCGAGCGCATCGGGCACCACGACCGGCACCCACGTGTCACCGGTCGCTGCCGCAATCGCAGCGACGAAACCCTCGCCACCATCGGACATCGGCAGCTGGATGACGACCGCGTCGGGCACGGCAACGCGCACCCCGTCGGCCATCGCCTGCGCCGCCTCCGGAGCGGTCATGGACTCCTTGTACGAGTCCGGCGCGCACACCACGATCATCTGCCACCTCCGGGCCATGACTGTACGCCGGCGCCTGCGGCGCAGGCGTGGGCCAAGACCCATACGGGCAGGCCGGATCCTGGGGCCAGCGTGCAGGCTTGGAGCTATGAAGATGCTTCTGCTGGGTGGTACGGCGTTCCTGGGTCGCGCGATCGCCGTGGAGGCTTTGGCGCGCGGCGTGGAGGTGACGTGCCTGGCGCGCGGCACGGGCGCGCCGCCGGAGGGCGTGAGCTTCGTGAGAGCTGACCGCGACGAAGACGACGCCTTCGCGCCCGTCGCGACGCAGCACTGGGACGCGGTGATCGACGTCTCGAGGCAGCCTGGGCAGGTGCGCCGCGCGGTCCGCGATCTGTCGACCGACCACGCCGTGTTCATCTCGACGACCAGCGTCTACGCGTACGGCGACCGGCTGGAGCAGGACGAGGACGCGCCGCTCCTTCCGGCGCTCGACGGTGACGTGATGACCGACATGAGCACGTACGGACCGGCCAAGGTGGCCTGCGAGGAGGCTGTCCGCGCGTCGACGGCGACGTCGACGATCATCAGGGCAGGCCTGATCGGCGGCCCGGGCGACACCTCGGGAAGGAGCGGCTACTACCCGTGGCGCTTCGCCCATCCCACCGGTGACGACGTGCTCGTACCGGACGATCCGGACTTCCCCTGCGCGCTGATCGACGTGGACGACCTTGCTGCGTGGGTGGTCACCGCTGCGCAGGACCGCATCGCCGGAACGTACAACGGCACCGGTCCCACGACTCCTTTGGCTGAGGTCCTGGAGACTGCGCGACGCGTCGCAGGCGACCAGGCGCCCCCGATACGCCCGGTGCCCGTGGAGGTCCTGCGCCAGGCGGGAGTCGAGTCGTGGATGGGGCCGACGTCGTTGCCGCTGTGGATCGACGACCCCGCGGATCGCTATGGCGCCACGGCGGACACGCGTGCCGCAGGCGCGCGTGGGTTGACGACGCGACCCCTCGAGGAGACGTTCGCGCGAGTGCTGCCGTACGAGGAGCACCGGGACGTACCTCGCCGGGCGGGACTGTCCGACCTCGAGGAGCAGCAGCTCCGCAGCCAGTTGGCTTAACCCTCGACGAGCGCCGCGAGCCGTTCGAGAGTCGCGGTCATCGCCTTCTCCATGTGGTCCGGGGTGGAGCCGCGGCCGATGAGGTTGGCCGCCTTGGACGCGCCCCAGTCGTACGTCTCCCTCACGAGAGTGTCCTCGCCCTGCGGCTCCAGTTCGTAGCGCCAGCGCTGGCCGCCGAACACGACCTTCCCAAAGATCTCACCGATGGTCTCCCAGGCGATCAGGCGATCCGGGGCGTACTCGACGACGTGGTTGGTGGTGCGGTAGGGGAACCCGCTCATGGCCATCCCCATCGTGAACCGGCTGTCGAGCACGAGCGGCGCCGGGCCCTTGGCGCGACCCTTCACCATGCCGGACCCATCGATCAACGCGTGCTGATCGATGTCGGTGAGCACGCCGAAGACGCGAGCCGCAGGCGTGTGGATAAGGCGTTCTACCGAGCGCTGTGTCGAGGACATTCTCCCACGATACGGTGAATACCCCCTGGGGGTGTTATCACCTGCGGCTTCGGCGGCCCGACATAAACTGAGAACATCCAGCAAGGAGAAGCTCATGGCTTCCGACGAGCGGTTCGAAGACGTTCCGCAGAACGACGACAAGGTGCCCGACGACAAGGTGCCCGACGTGACGAAGGACGAGGCCACCCAGACACAAGACGCCCCGACCGGCTTTCCGGATCGATGGAGTGGTGGCCCGGACGATTCCACGGCAGCCGCCGAGGGATTCGGTGAAAAGTGGTCGGGGGAGCCGAGCGACTCGGCCGAGAAGGCAGACGAGTTGGGTGAGCGCTGGGCCGGAGGTTCGGACGACTCGCCCGACCGCGCCGAGTCATTCGGCGCCACGTGGTCCGGAGATAACCAGGGGCAGCCCAAGAGCTGATCTGGGTAGGTTCGCTCCGGCCCGAGCGAGGTCGCCGGAGCCGCCTACTTCATGTACTTCTCCCAGAAGGCGTCGGCGTCGGCGTCGCGCCCTGCAGTCAGGAGCGCGCGCGCACCGATGCCCGCCATCTCGGTGATCGTCGGCTGGCGGTCGCCCCATGTGCCCAGAACGCCGATGATGTGCTCGAGTTGCGCGATCCCGTCGTCCACGCGTTCAGCCGCGAAGAGCAACCGGGCGCGCAGGAGCCGCGAGTTGAGGCCCTGAGGCTCGGCGCCGTGGTCGTACATGCGTTCGGGTACGTCCCCGAGGATGGCGAGCGCATCCTCGTAGCGGTCCGCCGTCCCGTACATACGCGCCCTCGTGTCCCGCAGGTCGAGCCGCTCGAACTCGAAGTCCCATTCGCCGAGCTGCTCGCGGAAGTCGGAGTCGGTGAACGTGCGCGCCTCGTTGGTGTCGTTGAGGTCGACGGCCAGGTCGAGCTCGTGCAGGCCCGCATCGAGTCCGTCGGAATCCTGCGTCGCGGTCGGCAGCTGCCGTCGCAGCACCATCAGCCCTCGCTGATCGTCGACCCGTTCCATCAGGTCGATGCCGCGCCTGAACGCGCGTACGGCGTCGAGGGTGTCGGCTGCCTGGACGAGCCGTGCGTACGCGCCCCAGGCCGACCCCGCCGCGGCCGGCTCGTCCGCGGCTGCGTACAGCTCAGCGGCCCGTTTGTACAGGCTGGAGGCGCGCGAGGTCTCCTCGAGGTCGGCGGAGACGTGCGCTGAGAGCTCCGTGATCCTGGCCTGCTTGACGTCGGTCGACGGCTCCAGGTACACGTCGCTGAGTCGCGCAAGCTCCACCTGGGCGAGCCCGCTCTCCGCGGTCTCGGCCGCCTCGAGCAGGCGCCCCGTGACCCGGTACACGTCGGCCAGCATGCCCTTCGCGTCGATGAAGGTCTCCAGCGCGTACGCCCTGTCGGCGAGCGCCGCCGCCTGCTCGAGCAACGGCCCGGCGCGCTCGGCGTCCTCCTCGCTCAGCGCCAGTCGCGCCTGGGCGAGCAGCACGGCCGCGTGGGGCCCGTCGCCGCTGGCTCGTCCCGCGCGCTCACCCTCGGCAAGCTCCGTCGCCATCTCGTCGGGACGCTCGAGCAGCTTGCACGCGATCGCCCGCTGGATGTGCAGGCCCGCGGCCGTGTCGGCGTACTCACCGGGCAGCAACATCGCCAGGCCCTCGCCGGTCCAGCCGTACAGCTCCTCGGGCGACTCGGTGCCCATGCTGTGCGCTGTGGCCCAGATGCGCCGCAGCTGGTGGTCGGAGTCGACCGCGCACGGGAGCTCGCGGACCTGCGCGAGCAGCTCGGTCCGGTGCTCGTCGTCGATGCCCTGGACGATCCGGATCCGCGCGCGCCCGCGCTGCCCGTACGACCCGGTGGCGTCGATGGACGGGATCATCGCGTACGCCTCGTCGTACCGCCCGTCGCGCGCCAGCAGCCACTGGTCGACGAGGAGCGCCTCGGCGTCGTTGCCGGCCTCCTTGTACAGCGCGCTCGCCGACTCGATGTACGGCCTCGCGTGGGCGGCGGTGATCGTCGGGTTGCTCCAGGCGCCGAGGTACTCGAGCGCACCCAGCGCGTTGAGGCGGGCCGCGTCGGCACCCTCCCGCAGGCGCGGCAGCTGGTCCCGCCGGCGCGCCCATTCGGCCGCGATCGTGCGGACGTCGTCGACCGGCGAGTACCGCAAAGCCAGCTCGACGATGTCCTCCAGCCGCTCGACGGTCATGGACGGCAGGTCCTCCAGACTCGGCGCCAACGGATGTCGCTCCGCTGCGGTGGGAGGTGCCGGAGGCGGCACACCCGCGGGGATCGGCAGCGCGGGCAGGTACGGGGCCTGCAACCACTTCTCCCAGACGTAGCGGCCGAGCTCCGGCGTGCTGTTGCGGACGTCGAAGCGCTTCATGAGGCCGATCGTGTCGTCCCGGAGCCGGTGCCGCAGCTCCTCGAACGCGACGTCACGCCCCTGGTACGACATCGTGCGTGAGCCCATCCCGTGCTCGGTGGTCGCCGCATCGAGCAGGCGGGTCGCGGCGGCGGCAAGGATCATGCGGTCGTTTGGGGTCGCCTCCGAGTCGAGGAGGTGGATCCGTCGCGTGAGGACGTCGATCCCGCGGTCGATGGCCCGGGACCGGGCGAGGACGAGGATGTGGGTCGCGGCCTGGTCGATCTGGGTCTCCTCGTCGGCGGCGAGGCGCCAGCCGCGGCGGTGCGCGGCCATCGCCTCGTCGGCCCGTCCGGTCTCCAGGAGCGGCTCCATCACCACCGCGTACAGGGTGCTCGGCTCCTCGGCACAGGTCTTTCCGCTGGTCAGCGCAGGGAGCGCGAAGTCGAGGGCATCGGTCCAGCGACCCTGCTGGGAGCGGTAGCGAGCGCGGGCCGAGGGTTCGCAGACGATGCAGTCGCTCAGCGAGGTGCGCTCGGAGGCGAGCCAGGTCTCGAACTCACGCTCGGCGCCGCGCACGCCCCGCACGTGGCGAGCCAGCTGGAACGCCGACTGATGCACGGGCCCGAGGCCCTCCCCTGCCTCGGCGTAGATCCGGTACATCGAGCGCAGGTTCTCCTCGACCACAGCCAGGGGCACCTCCGGGTAGTCGAGCAGGTCGCCGGTCATCCACTTGAGCTGCCAGAGGAACGTGTGCCGCATGTCGTCGTCGAACCAGTTCGGCTTGCCCTCGTACCGCTGCATGACCCAGTTGAACGGGGTGAACATCTTGGGGCCGGAGTTCGAGTACTCGTAGGCCTCGATGAGCAGCAGTCGCGCCTGAGCGCTGAGGTCCTCGTAGCCGAGCTCGTCCGCGAGCCGTACCGCCTGCTCGCTCAGCGGCACGCGCTGGGTGAGCGGAAGACCTTTGACCTGCTCCATGAGGACGAACAGGTCGTCGGGGTCAGCCATGGTTGTCCCGCATCGCGCGGTGCAACAGGCCGAGGAACGACCGGTCGAGGGCGGCCAGGTCGGCGGCGCGGAGCCGGTGATGGCCCATGAGCAGCGCTCGCGTGTAGAGGGATTCGACGCCCATCGCAGCCAGCGCGGGGTCGCGGACCTCGAGCAACCGCCGCACGGTCTGGTTGTCGTCGTTGAGCAGCAGCCGCGCGCATGCGCTGGCGCCGTCGTCGAACGCGCCGAGGATCGCGGCCCACGTGTCGTCGGCGGTGTCGGCGACAGTGCGCCGCTCGCGCCGCTCCTGGGCGGTCTCGGAGTCGAGGTAGAGCGCGGGCACCGAGGACGGTGAGAAGCCGCGCAGCTCGAGGTCGACGTCAAGCCGGTCGAGGGCCGCGCGCATCTGGTCGAGCGGCCACGCGACGGCCGACTCGCGGGACATGTCGACGGTACGGATGTGGGCGTCGAGGTCGTCCGGCGTGAGCGGCACCAGGTGGGCGCCGGGCAGTACGGTGCCGGCCTTGAGCAGCAGGTCGTACTCGTAGACGTAGCCGCCGTTGACGATCTCCATCCCCTGCCCGGCGCCAACCTGTGCGACCTGGCGGAAGTCGTCGACGGTGCGGGTGATGTAGATGGTGCTCGTACGGGTCATGAGGTCCGGCAGCGTGCTCTCGCCGGTGTTGGTCTCGAACGGCAGCAGGGGGAGCAGGATTGTGAGCATCTCGTCGTCGGCGAGCGCCATGCCCTTCGCGGCGACGTGGTGGATGCGCAGGAACTCGTGCATCCGCTCCGGCTCGGTAGCGGCGAGGCGGCTGAGCCAGCGGCGGAGCTGGTCGCCGAGGGCGGTACGGGTGTCGGCGAGCAGGTCGTCGGAGTACAGAGCCTCCCGGCTCGCCGTCGGCTGCAGGGCGGAGGTGTCGACGACGAGGCGTGCGAAGAAGGCCCACTCGGGCAGCAGGCCGCCCATCTCGTCGCCGAGCAGCATGCCCTTGAGGTAGACGCGGCTCCCAGGTCGACGGCCCGCGTGGGTGGGGTTGCCGCGGATCAGCGCGACCCCGTTCAGCCCGGCCGCGGGCACGCTCACCGGGACCGTGGCGAACGGCGGGATGCCCAGTTCGGCGACGCCCAACTCCTGCACCGCCGCCCGGCGCTGGGCGGGATCCCCCACGAGCCACGGGGGAGTCATCGGTGCGATGGGAATGGTGCGCTGACCAGTTGCTCCCTGAGGAGCGGCCTCTACCTTGTGGGGCAGGAAGCGTCCGTACTGCAGGGCGAGCGACACGACGCGATCTGTCGCGAGCCATTCCTCGGCGCCGCGGCGCGGCGCGAGGGCGACGCAGGTACCGGGGCCTGCGTCGAGCCACTGCGCGCGGGGATCAGCGGGTTCGGGGGCGAGGTGGTCGATCACGTACGACCCGTCGCCCCGTCCGCGCCAGCGCACGATCGGGCCGTCGCCCTTGCGCGAGACCACCTCGATCTCGTCCGTGACGAGGAACGCCGAGAGCAGGCCGATGCCGAACTGGCCGAGCATGTCGGTACGGGCGAAACCGAGCTCGTCGCGCTTGGAGGAGCGGCCGATGGTGGCGAGGAACGTACGGATGTCGGCGTCGTCGAGGCCGACCCCCGAGTCGAAGCAATGCATGCGGCCGTCAGCGGACTGGTCGGCGCCGGTGAGGAGGATGGCTGGCCGCGAATCCGTGGCGCCCCGCATGGTCACGGCGTCGATCCCGTTCTGGAGCAACTCCCGCACGTACACCTTCGGCGAGCTGTACAGGTGGTGACTCAGCAGGTCGACCAGCCCTCGCAGGTCGACCTGGAACGTGTCGTTCGTGTTCTCCGTCATCGCAGGTTCCAGGGTAGGGGGCCCTGCCACCCGGTCGCACCGCACTGACGCCGCCCCATCCCATCCCGAAACCCGACGTCACACCGCTTATCTGACGTCGCACCGCTTGTAGCCGGTGTGACGTCTTGAACGCGGTGTGACGTCGAGGAGAAGCGGGGCCGCTACCCACTCAGAGCTTCGCCTGCCACTTCTCGGTCCAGACGAGGTCGTTGTAGGTGCCGCGGAAGTCAGAGTCGCCCATGATCTTGTCGACCACCAGCCGGATGGTCTGGGCGTTGTCGTGGTACGCGTTGATGTAGGCCTTGACCATCGTCGCGTCGTGCAGGTGCGTGGTGTAGTTCAGGCTCACCATGACGGTCGGCACCTCGTGGACGTACCACGGGCAGTCCGTGCTCATCGGCGTCTTCCAGCGGATCCGGTAGTTGTTCTCAGCCGCGTAGCCGACGATGTTCGCGACCACGATCGCGGCGTCGACCTCGTCGCGGTACGCGAGGGTGGCGCCCTTGACGCGACTCGCGCCGTCGTTGAGCGTCACCTGGAATCCGCGGCTCTCCAGCTCGGCGACGAACGTGTCCCGCGCCTGCGGGCTCGACTCGTAGATGCCGCCGCCCTCGGTGTCCAGGTAGTACAGCCGGATGCGCCTATGCGTCTCGGGCCGAATCGGAAGCTGGTCCAGGGTGTTCTTCACCAGCGTGATCGACGCGTCCGCGGCCTCCGCCTGCCAGCGCAGGTGCTCCTCGCAGCCGATGACGGCCAGCTCGTCGGGCGTACGGAGCAGGGTGCCGGCCGCCTTCTTGCCCGGCAGCCCGAGCTTCGCCTTGAGCCCCAGCACGCGTCGTACGGCATCGTCGAGGCGCTCGGTGGTGATGACACCTGACCTCACCCCGTCGACCATGAAGCCGAAGTCCTCGGCCATGTCGTTGAAGAACAGGAACATGTCGCAGCCGGACGCGATGGCCCGCGGGACGTACTCAGAGCGCCGCATCGCGCTCGTCATGCCGAGCATGTGGCTCGCATCGGTGACGACGAGCCCGTTGAAGCCGAGGCGGGTCTTGAGCAGGCCCTGCAGCAGTTCCGGCGCCAGCGTGGCCGGCATGACATCCGCGTCGGTGAGGCTCGGGTCGAGCGCCTTCGAGTACGCCGGCAGCGCGATGTGGCCGGCCATGATCATCTCGACGCCGGCGTCGATGTGATGGCGGTAGACGCGTCCGAACGACTCGTCCCACTCGGTGGGGCTGAGCTCGTTGACGCCGAGGACGAGGTGCTGGTCGCGCTCCTCCGTACCGTCACCTGGGAAGTGCTTGATGCAGACCGCGATGTCCTGGTCGGCGTCCCGGATGCCGCGCGCCTTCGCGCTGGTCGAGCGGATCACGTCGTCGGCGGTCGTTCCGTGGGCGCGGGTGTTGACGATCGTGTTGCGCCAGTTGGTGAGGATGTCGACGATCGGGGCGAAGATGACGTTGACGCCGAGCGGGCCGGACTCACGCCCCGAGGCCAGACCGGTGCGGTACGAGACGTCGTCGCTCCTCGCCGCGTCGCACTGGGCACCGGTGGCGATGTACGTGCCTTCGGCGCAGGCCCCGTTGCCACCCGACTCGCAGTTCGCCGCGATGAGCAGCGGGATCGTCGAGGCGGCCTGCAGCGAGTTCAGCGAGCCCTGTACCTGCGGGGCCGAACCTCCGTGGTAGCGGGCGCCGCCGATCCCGTACCTCGCGAGGATCTCCTCATTGCTGCCGACGTTGCCGCTGAACGTGTCCTGGCCGAAGTGGAACAGGTTGAAGAACAGCTGGCCGACTTTCTGCTCGAGGGTCAAGCCGGCGAGGGTCGCCTCGACCCAGTCGACGCGGTCGTCGTCGAGCTCGTACGGGATGGCTCTCAGATCCACAGTGGGGGACACGGGGTACTCCTTGATCTCAGTCTTGCCAGGGCGGGGTGACGGGAAGAAGCGCGGCGAACTCGGTGACCAGCGCGTCCTGGTACGTACCGGCGTAGGTGCCGTCCAGGAAGCGACCCAGCGCCTCGTCCCGGAAGCGGCGCCATGACTCGCGCTCGCCGCCGGGGTTGACGGGAAAGAAGAGGACGCCGGCCGCAGCGGCGGTGTCACGGTCCGCCGGCGCGTCGCCGATGAGCAGGATGTGGTCGTCGGCGTACTTGCCCTTCGCCGCGAGCTCGAGGTGACGAGCCTTCGTGCCCTGCTCCTGGCCGGCGATCAGCGTCATGTAGCGGGCGAGGTCGTGCTCGGCCCACTCCCGGGCGAGGGCGTCGAGT
>Ga0209538_1001580_pt1 | contig 12030 bp, 11 predicted proteins | sample BarGraNGADG00211_2_FD_184492 | JGI IMG/M metagenome (GOLD analysis project Ga0209538, IMG submission 184492) | Arctic peat soil microbial communities from Barrow, Alaska - Barrow Graham LP Ref core NGADG0004-211 (SPAdes) (version 2) | ecosystem: Environmental > Terrestrial > Soil > Wetlands >... | reverse complement strand
AAAATATATCTAATAGGAATTTATAATTCATAAAGTGGATAAACTTAGTTGACTTACTACCACCATAATATATAATTTACTTAAACGGAAAAAATACATTTTTTCGTTGAAGGAGGGAAATGTCGGATACCAGCAGCCAGGATTGGCTCACTGATGGAGAAGAAGGCCAACTTTCTGTGGATGTTTACCAAGACAACCACACTGTTTTTGTATTAGCCCCCATCGCTGGCGCGAAACCTGGCGATGTTGATATTTCTATTACCGACGAAGTTGTCACCGTCAAAGGCAATCGTACCCCCGGACATGAATACGACGATGAGAAACATTTCACTCAAGAATGCTATTGGGGACCATTTACCCGCTCCTATGTCCTGCCCATCGCCGTCAATTCCGAAAATGCCAAAGCTACCCTGAAAGACGGATTGCTACGGATTGAGATTCCCAAAGACGCCAAAGTCACCACTAAAGTTATTAAAATCAATGAGTCAAAATAATTCCTTGCAATTTTTATTTAGGACCATGGCTTTCCACTGGTCCTTTTTCTATGCTATAATTCTGTTAAAATAGGTTTTCTATTTTTTTGAGAACGAAATATCAAATAAACGAGGTATTATGAAAAAAATTAGAAAAGCAGTTATACCAGCTGCTGGTTATGGCACCAGGTTTTTACCTGTGACCAAGGCCATGCCCAAAGAAATGCTTCCCATCGTCGATAAGCCCGTCATTCAATACGTTGTCGAGGAATTAGTAGAAGCGGGGATTGAGCAAATTATTATTGTCACCGGCTGGCACAAACGAGCCATCGAGGATCATTTTGATCGTCATCTGGAGCTGGAATATAAGCTGAAGGAAAGTGGCAAACTTGAACAATTGGAACAGATTAAGAAATTGTCAGAGATGGCCGAATTTGTTTACGTCCGTCAGAAGGAACAAAGAGGGAATGGCGATGCTATTTTGACTGCCAAGAACATAGTAGGGGACGAGCCATTTATTGTTTTCTGGGGTGATGACTTTATCCTCGCTGAGCCTTCTCGAGCCAGACAACTGATTGACGCATATGGAACATATCAAACCACCGTTTTGGGAGGAATCAGAACCGATGATCCCGCCGATGCTCTGAAATACGGTTTTGCCAAAGGCGTAGAAATGCCTGACGGCGCCATCAAGATTGAAGAGCTCGTCGAGAAACCGGGACCAGACAAGATGCCCTCAAATCTTGCTATTGTCTCAGGTCAGGTCTATTCACCGGAAATCTTCGGCGCATTAGAGAGTATTAATGTTCCCGAAGGCAAAGAATTGGTTTATATTGACGGCGTCAACAAATTGAGAGAAGAAGGTCGGGACGCTTACGCAGTTGAAATAAAAGATGGTAAATATTATGATTGTGGTAACGTCGATCAATATCTGAAAACCAATGTTGAAATGGCACTCAAGAGACGGGGGAAGGACAGCGATTTTGCCCGATTTATCAAAGACATTGCAGAAGGCATTTAACGATAAAATATAATTTGCTCCAAGCGATTGGGGCTGGAGGGGTAGATGAAACGTTTTTTGAAAATTTCTAGCTATGTTCTATTAGCCATAGTTTTTAGTATTTCTCTCTCTGGCTGCACCAAAACAACCAAGGAAGATCCCAAACTAAAACAAATCATCGTCTGGAGTTTTGAGGATGAAGACGTCTGGAAACCAGTTGCCAAAAGTTTCGCGATTAAATACAAAGGCTATAGCTTAATTTATCAGAAACAAACCTTCGATGCAGAATACGAGAGTCGCGTCTTAAATGCACTTTTGTCAAATCAGGGACCAGATGTCTGGAATATGCCTAGTGATTGGGTCTACCGACACAAGGACAAGCTAATTGGGACATCGCCAAAGACTGGCGCGGGTATTGATAAATATGTTCAATCAATGGCACAATCCGTCACATTTGATGACAAAGTTTATGCCATATCACCATATGAAGAGCCCCTAATGGTGTTTTACAATCAAAAAATTTTCAATCAGACTCTTCATGATTACAATGATGCCAATGCCGGCAGTGAAAATCTTGAAAGTCGCAAAGAAGCAGCCACTCTCTTGAAACAGGTCCCGGGAACATGGACTGATTTCATTAAGACTGTTAATTTGATTACCTTGAAGGGAGATGACGGCCAAATCGAGCTTTCTGGAGTTGCTCTCGGGACCAACAATATCGCCAACTCTGCTGATGTCCTATATCTACTAATGATGGAAAATCAAACCGACATTGTCTCGTCAGACTTGAAACAGGCAAATTTCAATCTACCAGTCGGAACGCCCAAAGACTCTACTGACATCCCTGGTCTCCGAGCACTAGAGTTTTACACTTCCTTTTCCGATCCTAGTAGCGATAATTATTCGTGGGATGACGCTCTGGGTGACGATGTAACTGCCTTCGCCGAAGGGAAAACGGCTATGATATTTGGCTATAGCAATCTTCAAAATTATTTTGCTCAAAAATATCCAAACTTTACTTATAAGAAAGCTTTTGCTCCACAACTGACTTCAGAATCCGCCAAAGTTGTTGATTACGCCAAAAATAACGTCTTCGGTGTATCGGCTTTGACTGCAAAGTATGACCAGAAAAAGGAGCACTGCTGGAATTTGCTTAATTTACTATCAGCTGGGACTCCTTCCGATGGCTTTAATTCCAGTCTGAAGGTTTATACATCGCGTAAAGCTTCTGGGGAAGTCACATTCGATGATAGAGACACCGCTAACCCTGAAAAAGTTTCTTTGTTCACCGCCAAAGCTCTAGTTAAGGGTAAGCGCCCTCTCGAATTTGATCGTATTATTAAAGCTAGTATCACAACCGTCAATGAAGGAACGTCAGATGCTCAAACAGCTCTTAATACAGCCGCGCGCGATATTACGGAGATGCTTCGCCAAGGAAACTGGTAATTTCATATGACCATAGAAAAAACCAAAAAGAAAAAACTGATGAGCCATCGTGTCAGAATCACTATTATGTTTGTAGTGGCTGTCCTATTAATTTCAGTTGCTTTTATCTTCCTCTTTCCTGGTTTCGAAGCTAGCACAGCCAATCCGTCTGATGTTTTGCCCCCAACTGATCTAGGCGTGCCTATTCCTGGCTCAGGCACAATTAATAATTTATTTGAGTACATTACCGCTATTATTGCATTTTGTACCAATATTCTTGGGCCAGTCTTGGCGGTCGCCATGATTATCTACGGGGGATACCGCTATATCTTTTCACAGGGTGATAGCACCGCTCTGACCGATGGCAAAGACATCATCTTCGGCGCCATTTTCGGCTATGCTATCCTCTTTTTAACCAAACTAATTGTCAATATTATTGGGGTATAAAAATGACTAAGACTACTTTAAAAAAAATATTCATCTCTCTATCACTAGTATTCATAGCGCTGGTACCGCTTTTGTCGGCCAAAGCTACGACAGGAATTGAGATAAATAGTGGCTCAAGTATGGTTAATCTGCCGGCTATCATAGAGTGGTTTATCAATGTATTTCTGGTAGGCATCATGGGTATAGCGGCTTTCATTGCGCTGATAGTCGGAGGATTTATGTATTTGATGGCCGGACCGGACGCGACCAAAGCCGAAAAGGGCAAAAAAACTATCACGTATGCTATCATTGGATTAGTATTGGCCACTCTTTCATATTCCTTCTCCGCTATTATTGTTAATATCTTAAAAGATATATTCAAATGATTAGTTTAATCGAAAAAGTTCAAGCCAAGGTCATCGTTTCCTCTGATCCGCTTCCTGGGGGAATCATTGGTTTCCTGCGCCAGTTTGGCGGTACCGAAGCCAGTCTTGATTCGGTCGTCGCTATGGGAGAAAAAGCCATTGAAATAGCTCTGACCTTCGCCGGCGTCTTTGCGATGATTATGTTTCTATGGGGAACCTTTGATTATATTTTCTCTTTGGGCAATGATGAAAAAATTAAAAAGGCAAGTCAAACTATGCTTTGGTCGTTCATAGGACTTGTAATTGTGGCGGCAGCGCGTACAATATTAAATATTATAGTTAAATTATTAAAATAAGGAGGTTCTAATGGAATTTATTCTCAAAGCACTGGCTGCCAATGAAGATGTTGTGCAATCAGGTGATCTCGATCTTCAACTTCTCGGTAGTGCTACTGATCTTCCGACGCTTGTAGGCAAAGTTTTGCCCTGGGTTGGCGCGGCAGCTGGCATACTCGCCTTTGCCTACCTCATTTTCTCAGGTTTTCTTTATTTGACCGCCGGTGGCAACGCTGAATCAGCCAAAAAAGGTCAGCAGGGGATATTAAATGCTATTATCGGGTTGGTAATCATCGCCTTAGCATATACTATCACCACAGCCCTGATCGGCACATTCAACAGTACAACTACACCTTAATTTCGACTAGAACAACATAAAAAGCCCTGTGCCTAGAAGGTCACAGGGCTTTTTAGTATTTAATTTAGCTGAGACTATGATTTCGTCACCCTCCAGACTTCTTCGATAGTGGTCGAACCAGCCAAGGCTTTCATCAAGCCGTCCTGCTCCATCGTGATCATCCCTATCTTGGCGGCGCATTTTTCAAATTCCGCGATTGAAGAGCTCGCTGCTATCAGGGATTCAAACTCCTCGTTTGGTACCAATATTTCCACCATCACTTGACGACCGGAGAAGCCAGTCGAATTACATTTGTCACACCCCTTGCCATGAAGTAATTTGACCTCTTTGTGACCAATTAATTCTGCGATATTCTTGGGTAATCTATTCGCAATCTTTCCCAGTGTTTCCACTACTGCTTGCCATGTTTGCGGGCTAGGGGAGTATTCCTCCTTGCAATACGGACAAATCTTGCGAATCAAGCGCTGAGCCATAATCAGATTGATTGAGCCGGATAAAAGAAAGGGTTTGACCCCTATTTCCAGAAGTCGAGCGAAGACTGAGGGAGCGGAATTAGCATGGATGGTCGATAAAAGTAAATGACCCGTCAGAGCCGCTTGGATGGCAATTTCGGCCGTTTCTTGGTCACGAATCTCACCGACCATCAAGATGTCTGGATCTTGGCGCAGAGAAGCTCTGAGGCCATCAGCAAACTCATACCCCTGCCCTGGACGGACCTGGCTTTGTTCTATTCCTTCAATCCGATATTCGACCGGATCTTCCAGTGTAATTATTTTTACTCCAGGTTTTTTTACCTCCATCAAGATGGCATACAGAGTCGATGATTTACCACTGCCAGTCGGTCCCGAGGTCATAATCATACCATGAGGTTTGGAGATCGCCTCCTTTATCTCGGCCAACGCATCCGGCCGAAAACCCAGATTATCCAGAGTCAAAATTGATTTTTCCTGACCCAAGAGACGAAGGGCGATGGATTCCCCATACGCCGAAGGCATGATCGAGACTCTGAAATCAATCTTTTCATTTGGCGAGGTAAAAGAAAATCTGCCATCCTGAGGCGCGTTGGATATGTCCATCCTTAGACTAGAAAGAAACTTGATCCTAGAGACTAATTGCTTGTGGTATTGAAGAGGGAAGGTCACCACGTCCTGAAGAACGCCATCAATTCGATATCTGACCAAGAATTCTGTTTCAGCGGGCTCCAAATGGATGTCAGAGGCATTTAACTTCATTGCGCCCAAGAGCAAAACATCTAGAAGTTCTGTGATGCTGGCTTTTTTTGCCACCTCGGCAGCTGATTTAAGATCAGTAATCTTGACATCCTCATATTTGGATACTTCTTTAGCTTCCTTTTGAGTCGCCTCGACAATTTTATCTTTGGTTGATTCGTAGGAGGAAATTCCAAAATAAAAACTCGCTTCCGAAATCAAAACTACAGAGAAAGTGAGGCCTGCTTTTTGTCCTAAATCTTGCAAATACTGCTTAGTTTCCGCGCTAGCAGGGTCAACGACGCCGATTTTGACCTCTTGCCCGCTTTTCAAATAGGGGATGATATGATATTTGACCGCCATTTCCTCCGGCACAATATTGAGAATATCTTCCACGATGGGATAATTTATGAGAGAAATATAAGGAATCTCGAGTTTATTCGCCCTCGCCACGGCGTGTTGCTCTTCCTGCTCACGATTCAAATAATATAAAGTATCATCGATATTAGTCATATATTCCTCATTTTTAAAAAATATTTGTTATTTTAAAGTATAACAAAATCAGACATTGATATGAAGGATGGATTTTCGAGTTCGTTTTTGTTATATTCTACGAATGGAAGGTTGGCAGAGTGGTTTATCGCGCTGGTCTCGAACACCAGTTGGGTGGCAACACCCTCAGAGGTTCAAATCCTCTACCTTCCGCCAATCAGTGCCTCCTTTTAGGAGGTAGTGATTGGCAAGACAATAGTGAGGATTTGGATAAGGGGGTTGGATTAAAAAAACCGCAACATTGTGCGGTTTTTTTTGTTGAATGTATATCCTGAGTGACTGCCTCGTGAAAACTATTGACAAATCTATCAAGCAGTGTTATAATCAGAGGTCATAATGGGGAAGGTGATCAGCCCACGGGGCTAGGCCACTACTCAAAGGGGCTGAACCTTAACAAATCGGAATGAAATAAATTACGAATTTATCTTCGTTACAGAAACGAAAGATCAGTTCGATACTAGATTCAAGTGAAACAAGGATACTTTCGATAATAATTGATAGTATCTTTTTGGTTCGTATATATAACGTGAATTCTGGCTGTTTGAGGGGGAAATACCTCTCGACAGCCAGAATAAGCGCCAAGTGAATAGAGAGCAACTTTATTCCACATTTTGGTACTGTTTAGACGGTTGAATACTCATTGTTTGACGGAATCGTCTATGTCGTACTAAAACGATATTCTGGCCCCTCGGGGTCGACAAAGCAAGCATCAAGTCTGTTCTTTTTGGTAAAGTCGACCTCGATACGATGGTAACGGTGCTGGTCATGGGAGTCAATATTCCAGAGTTCATCTATAAATTGATTGACGAACTCTGGTGATGGAAACACCTGAAACCAACTTCAAGCTCTCGGGGATTAGTTGGGAATCGAACCTGACTAAAATCAAACCCCATGAGCAGGAGGAGTAGGGTATGAGAACCTACACATTCAGTGGCGGACAGGTCCGCACTGGCATAACAACTCGGCCCGACGAGAGGCTCGGCCAAGTAGTTTTTCTCGGCGAGGAAGGCCGTGGTCGACGCTATGGAAAAGTGGCGTTAGATCAGCGCAACCCGCCCGAGGTCAACGAACAGAATATCATTCTAGCAGCAAAACCGCGAAAAGTGACACTTCCAGCTAAGGACGGAAAACCTGAAAAGGTTTTCTATGTCTTGGAAAGGTCAGACACTGAGTCGGACGCGGTGTTGGTCCGCATTAACACGCTTACCAGTTACGTTCGTGATGGTCGTGGCTACTGGAAGGTAGTCGCTGGCCAACCCGAAGACCTGATTTCTGGTTACGGGGCGTTCGGCGATGCCGGTCGCATTGGTAACTGGGACGACGGACTCGTTTTGATGCGGTCAGGCGATGTCTTGAAGGTTTTCCCCTCTCGGGGAGGCGCGAGTGCGCTCTGGATTGACGATAAGGGCAAACCACAGGCGGCTTCATGGCAGGATTATGAAAATATCCTAGCCTTGGAAAAAGCTGAGGCAACAATTGTCGAAGCTTCATCAAATCCTGTTGCCTTGGATGTGGTCGCTGGAAATATGCCGGCTTACACCTGGCATAGAGGACAGATTACGAAGGGCCTGAAGGTCAGCCAAGGAGCTACCGGCAAAGTGGTAGCAGTTGGAGAAAATGGGCGCGGACGCTCGCTAATTGAGTATCCGATCGTTCAGGCCAACGCTGACGCGGTGCTGGCCGAGGCGGCGGTCGTCGAGCTTGACCGCAAGGAAGTTCCGGCGCGATATAGCTTCGAGCAGCCCACGACGAAAGTTATTTACGGGTTGACTCAGAGTGATTCAAACGAAGATGGCTTCCTTGTACGAGTAAACACCCAGTGGGTGTATACTCGCGACACAATGGGGAAGTTTGAGGCGTGGAAAGGAAATCCAACAATTCTAAGTTGCGGCCACGGCGCCCATGGTGACGCCGGTCGAATCGGTGGTTGGAAAGACGGCTTTGTGGTCATGCATGAAGGCGACGTATTATTCGTTTCTCCTGAAGGCGGACGCAAAACGTCTAATTATGCTCTTTGGGTAGAAGATGGACAGATCCAAACTGACCTTTGGTCAACGTGGAAGATCAATGATGCGATAAAAGACCCATCATTCTACGTTGAAAAAGGCACGGCCCCTTGGGGACATGTCCCGAACGAATGGATCGGTCGGATCGTCACCGTTTTGGATTTCCGAGGAGAACGTGACGAGCGAAGGATGATCGAGATTGAGACAGGAGAGCTTGTCTTGATCAATGAAAATGGCCAGATTAGCCTAAATCTCGGCTGGAATGGCATGGATAGACTCCAGCAAATATTTCAGCATGGAGTCTGGGTCAAGTTGGAAAAGGACAAGGAAGTTCGACGGATCGAAGGAGAGGCCTTGGCCGAGCGAGATGGTTTAAAAGACAAGGCGAAGAAGCTACAGGGACAGGCCGAGGAAATCATTACCCGTCCGCATTTTGGCCTTCTCTCTGGTGCAATCCAAGAGAAGATCAAAGAAATAGCAACCAGTGAGTTTTCGCTTATGCCGACCCACGGAGATTGGTCTGATGGCCTTGACCGATGGGTTCTCGAAGCAGAGAAAACTCTGGTCAAATTAGCCGAGCAGGAGCCGGCGGCGATTGAGATGTTGAGTAGACAAAACGCTGGTGAGGTGCTAGCTAATTTCGAGGCCGGTCATCGCCGTGGTGGCATGACGGGAAATGGTGACGGCTGGGTCATCCTGCCCGACGGAACTTTTCGGCTGCGAGACTCCGACGATGTACCTCGCCATAAAAACGATGGCAGATACCACTGGAACCTGATTCAGCCGGAGGAGCTGGCCCTTCGTTGGTGCTGTGGTCATATGGGCGATGTAACCGGCAGTAGCCAGTTCGGAGTGGCGCATATGCCAGTCGACGGCCTCACTCTTGAACAGAAGGAAGCTGTGAGACTGATCGAAGAGCAGATCGGCGCTCCAGCGGGGTCATTCGGCCTTGATGAGGGGTTGAGCCAGCTGTACGAAGAGCGATTCAACACCATCATGGCCGCCACAACGGAGATTCTTGGCTATACGCCAGTGGCTTACGGCGCTGGCTATCATCAGGTATCCGGTGCGAACGGAATCGGGCTGGAAAACTGGGGACAGTTGGTGATCAACTCCAGCGGAATATCGCAATGCGATAATCGCGAGGCCACCATCGTCAGTCAGACTTCGGTCGCCGGCGGCACGCTGGAATTCGTGACCTACGACAAGTATGGTCATGACAACCTGGCAATGCGGTGGAGGGATGAACCGTGTCCCGAAGCCCAGCCGGCGAAGAAGTCCTCGGAACAGGAAGTTTCCGATTCCGTCGATCTAGGGGCTGCGTTACAGCAGCTCCAGGCGCGTTTTAACGGAAGTTAATTCTCGCCAATGTCAGTCCGTCCAGCACCACTCGCACACGGCGAGTGGTGCTGGACACTCCAACCTGTCTGCAATGGCGGTTTCACATTGTTTAAACCTATGCGAAACACTCCTGCGCTTTTGCAGACAGATTTAGAGTTTTTTTTAACAAAAAACCGCTTAGTAGAGATACCGGCGGTTTTTTTGTGATCAAAAAGTTTTCCCTGCCCATCCGGCAGGCGGGTCCACCCCCGACTAATCCGCCGGTTGGCGGAATCGGGGAGTCGAAATGACAATAGGTTTGTATTTTCTTATCTTTTCTTAGTTCTTACCGTTACGTTGACGCCCAATTTTCTCTCTTGTTTATCGAGCCGTTTGTTCATCATATTAGTCATAAAATCGCTCTTCTTCTTCGGAGCTTCGATTTGCTTGGCTGGCTCTCTCTCGACGACCACGACTTCCATCTTCGTTTTTGGCAATAGAGCTCTCTGAATCATAATTTGTTTGTTGACATAAAGTTGCTGGAAGATACCGAAAATCGTAGTGGCAATCCAATAAATGACAAGAGCAACTGGCATCGTCCGACCGAAGAAAACTGTGATCAGCGGCGCGATATAAAGCATTTGCTTGGACATCATCGCCGTTGGGTCATTGCCTTCTGGCTTAGCGATACTTTTCTGTGGCAACATGGTCAAATATGAGAGGCCAAACTGTAAGAGGCCAGCTAGGATTGGCAAAACCCAAGGATTTGGTTTGGTAATATCCATGCCCAAGAACATTGTATTGAGCGTCTCGGGTCGAGGTAAAAATGAATATAAATCTGCGAATCTGTCTATGTGCAGTCCACTTCGAAATACTGAGAACAAAACCCAAATAACCGGGATTTGGATTAGGAGAGGCAGACAGGAACCAAAAGGGGAGAATCCCTCTTCCTTATAAAGCGCCATCAAGGCCTTTGATTGCTCCTGCTGATCTTTAATCTCGCTTCTGAGCTTATTAATCTTCGGCTGCATCTCCATGCTTTTGACCTGATGATGAGCCGCCTTGATCGAAGATGGCAAAAGAATCAATCTAACCATGACTGTCAAAATGATAATGGCCACGGCTATAGAGTGCCCTGGTACCATCCAAGCAATGAAAATTAACAAATTAAAAAATGGTTGGTACAGAACTGTGTGTATAAATGCTTTCATCTGAATTTATTTGAAAATTTTAAATTTTAAATTTTAAATTCCGGTTTCTATGCCGGGTCGTTTCCACCCTTGCTCCACGGGTTACATCTTAGCAGTCTGTAAGCCCCTTTGGCAAGTCCTTTGAACGTGCCATGTTTTATCACTGATTGTCGGCAATATTCAGAGCAACTTGGGCTATATTTACAATAGCCAGCCGGGTGTAAGGCTCTGAACCAGCCATAGTCAGGGGAGAGAGTCCTCTGGTACAGCTCAATTATTTTTACAATTAACTTTTTTATCATTTCAAAACCTTTAAGCCTTCTAGCCCTTTTTGAAAATCAGTCGCCATAACTGAGCTATCATACGGGAAAGGGTATTGTTCTCGGACAATAACGATAATGTCAAAGCCAATCAAGACTTTATCTATCGACTGCCTGGCCATCGCCCGCAAACGCCTTTTCAGCGCATTTCGACGAGTGGCACGCTTATCTATCTTGTTGCTAATAACAAAACCAAAACGAGTCATCGGGGAATTCTTCTTCAGCATACGAAAAGAGAGCCTGCCCGCTGATATGTTTCTGGAGAAGGAAAAAACTTTTTTGAAATCTTTATCTTTTTTTAATCTATTTTTAGAATCTAACATCACTCATAATTATAACACAAAGTTACCGATTTTCACAAGGCTACATTTAGCCTGTCATTGCGAGCCATCGGGAGCTTCCGAGGCGTGGCAATCTTTCAGGAAAAATGATAGATTGCTTCGCAAGCGCTCTCGCAATGACGATAGGCGAGCGAGAAGTTATTCTTAAACAAATTTTTCAACAAAAAAAGAGCCTTTTGCAAGCTCTTATTTTTTATATCAAAAAAACTAGTCTAAACCGCTAATACTTTTCTCCCCTTGGCTCTCCGTCTCTTCAAGACAGTTCTGCCGTTCAAAGTGGACATTCTCTCTAGAAAGCCGTGGACTCTTTGTCTTCTTCTTTTGTTTGGTTGGTATGTTCTCTTCATAACGAAATAAACTTTAACACAAAAAAGCCCCAAAATCAAGCGTCTTATAAGCCAGCCAATTACTCAAACCCGTCGGACAACTTTTTATCAATTTATCTAGATATAAAACCAACAAACTATGCTTCGAAATCCGTTGTATTGCATAGCTTGTGGATAACTTGTTATATTGTCCAGTAGGGAATATTAATCATTTTGGACAATATGGATCTGATAGAAATCTGGCGCAACGCTCTCGGTGAATTACAAATCACTTTGTCAAAAGCCAACTTCGAAACTTGGTTCAAAAACACTTTTATTTTTGAGTACAAAAAAGATGTTTTTACGATTGGCGTGCCCACTTTTTTCATCGAAGACTGGCTGAGGA
>Ga0209538_1001579_pt1 | contig 12035 bp, 8 predicted proteins | sample BarGraNGADG00211_2_FD_184492 | JGI IMG/M metagenome (GOLD analysis project Ga0209538, IMG submission 184492) | Arctic peat soil microbial communities from Barrow, Alaska - Barrow Graham LP Ref core NGADG0004-211 (SPAdes) (version 2) | ecosystem: Environmental > Terrestrial > Soil > Wetlands >... | reverse complement strand
TGTTCACACCGGCAGCAAACCCGTGAGCTTTATACTTCTTCATAACCGATTTCAGCTCAAGATCCAGTACACTTCTCGACGGTCTCATGATCGCGCAGGCAGTTATGAGACCTGTCAGCTCATCTATCGTGAAGAGAACCTTTTCCATAACATGTTCTGGTTTCACATCGCAGCACATGCCATACCCATGGCTCATGATCGCGTGGATGTATTCATCGTCAACGCCATGCTCAGTCAGGATCTCCCTGGCCTTGATGCAGTGCTGATCCGGGAACATCTGATAATCGATATCATGCATCAGCCCGACAGCTCCCCACTTCTCCTCATCCTCACCCAACAGGCGCGCGAAATGCCGCATCACGCCTTCGACCGTCAAAGCATGGGTAATGAGGGCAGGAGAATCGTTGTACTTGCACAACAGTTTGTACGCTTCATCTCTGGTTGGTTTCAAGTTGCACTACTCCTTATCTAGATTCATTTGCATCTCACCAAATCATACCAGACGGGTTCTAAGAAATCAACCAGGTCCGCAAGATTGGTTACTAGCCCCAACCGGGCAATTGTGCAAGAGGCGCTTGCACAAATGACCTGGTGCCACAATGCACGTTTGCGAGGAGAAGAAAGGACTCCTTTTTTCCGGAATCGCTTGCCATTTGCCCTCGACGCGTCATAGTATCATATTGTAGTTGCATCGGTATTCGAACAGTGGCAGGGGGAGCGGCGTATGGCGCGAACGAAAACAACCAACGGCAGCACGACGGGGGCGAATCTGGGATTCGAGGCCAAGCTGTGGGGGATGGCCGACGAGCTGCGTGGCAGTATGGATTCCGGCGAATACAAACACGTCGTCCTTGGCCTCATCTTCCTCAAGTACATCTCGGACCGGTTTGAGCAACGGCATGTCCAGCTGGTACGTGAGATGGCCGATCCTGCCAGCGAGAGCTACATTGCCGAGCCGGACGAACGTCGGTACGCGACCGAGGACCGTGACTACTACATCGCGGTCAACGTGTTCTGGGTTCCCGAGGAGGCGCGCTGGTCCCAGTTGCGGGCAGTGGCGCACCAGCCCACCATTGGCAAGATCATCGACGATGCAATGGCCACGATCGAACATGAAAACCAAAAACTGAAGGGCGTCCTGCCCAAGGACTACGCCCGCCCCGGCGTGGACAAGGAACGTCTCGGTCGCCTCATCGACCTCATGAGTGGCATCGGGCTCAACGATACGGAGCGCGGCTCCACGGATATCCTCGGTCGCGTGTACGAGTACTTCCTTGCGCAGTTTGCCAGCGCCGAGGGCAAGAAGGGCGGCGAGTTCTACACTCCGCGCTGCGTCGTCCGAACACTCGTCGAGATGCTGGCGCCGTACAGGGGGCGCGTCTATGACCCGTGTTGCGGCTCTGGTGGCATGTTTGTGCAAAGCGAGGAGTTCATCGAACAGCATGGCCACAAGGGGAGTGTCGCCATCTACGGTCAGGAGCTCAACTACACGACATGGCGGCTCGCCCGCATGAACCTGGCCATCCGTGGCATTGAAGCGGACCTGGGCCCGCAGAACGCAGACAGTTTCCTGCACGACCTGCACCCTGACCTCAAGGCAGACTACATCCTGGCCAATCCACCCTTCAACATGAGTCCATGGGGTGGCGACCGCCTCAAGACCGATCCGCGCTGGCAGTACGGTATACCCCCGCAGGGCAACGCCAACTACGCATGGATCCAGCACTTCGTGTACCACTTGGCGCCGCACGGCGAAGCAGGGTTTCTGCTCGCCAACGGTAGCATGTCAAGCAACACGTCGGGAGAAGGCGAGATTCGCCGTCACCTCATCGAGGCTGACGTGGTGGACTGCATGGTGGCAATGCCGGGGCAGTTGTTCTACTCCACCCAGATCCCCGTCTGCCTGTGGTTCCTGACACGTTTCAAGGGCAGCAACCGTTTCCATGACCGTCGGGGGCATATCCTGTTCATTGACGCACGCAAGCTGGGCACCATGGTGGACCGCACGCACAAGGAGCTGAGCCCCGAGGACATCCAGCGCATCGCAGGGACGTATCATGCGTGGCGCGGCGACCCCAAAGCGGGTGAGTACGAGGATGCCGCCGGTTTCTGCAAGAGTGCCACGCTTGATGAAGTCGCCGCCAATGGCTATGTGCTGACGCCTGGCCGCTACGTCGGAGCCGAGGAAGTCGAGGATGACGGTGAACCGTTCGACGAGAAGATGAAGCGGCTCGCCACAGATCTCAACGAGCAGATGCAGGAGTCGAAGAGGCTGGACGAGGCGATCAAGAGGACCCTAGAGGGACTCGGATATGGCAAGTAGAACTCAACTAACCCCTAGAGATGAGAACCGACTATATCAACCATCATTTCGCCAGGATTGGGAGCGCCACACGCTGTATTCGCTGGCTACATGGGTGAATGGCATTGCTTTCCGAGACATTCAGTTCAGCGCGACTGGCAAACCAGTTATTAAGATTTCCGAGATCAAGCAAGGCCTCTCGAGTCAAACCAAGTACACGGAGCAGGTTTTTAACGAGGCAGTCCACGTCAGAGACGGCGATCTCCTGTTCACGTGGTCTGGTCAACCCGAGACCTCAATAGATGTCTTCTGGTGGAGAGGTTCGGACGGTTGGCTGAATCAGCATTCCTTCCGAGTGACTTCAAGAAAAGACATCGACCAGGAATTCCTCTTCTACCTGCTTAAATACGTGAAACCTAGTTTCATTGGGATAGCGCGTAACAAGCAGACTACGGGACTGGGCCACGTCACAAGACGAGATCTCGAGACAATCGAAGTAGCCTGCCCACAACTCCCGGAGCAACACGCCATCGCGCACATTCTGGGTGCCCTTGACGACAAAATCGAGCTCAACCGGCGGATGAACGAGACCTTGGAAGCTATGGCACGTGCACTCTTCAAGAGCTGGTTCATCGACTTCGACCCCGTCCGTGCCAAGGCAGCCGGCCGTGACCCCGGCTTCCCCGCCGATATCGCCGCTCTCTTCCCCGACTCCTTCCAGGACTCCGAACTTGGCGAGATCCCGAAGGGGTGGGATGCCAAGAGACTCGCTGACCTCTGTTCAACGCAATACGGCTATACCGCGAGCGCGGCGAATGAGCTGGTTGGCCCGAAATACCTCCGTGTGACTGACATAAACAAACGCAACTGGATCGAGTGGAGTGACGTACCTTACTGCGCAATAGATGCCGATGCGCGAGATGTCTATGCACTGCGCGTCGGTGACTTGGTCGTAGCACGGATGGCTGATCCTGGGAAGTCAGCTATCATCGAAGAAGACATCGACGTTGTCTTCGCATCGTACCTCGTGCGTCTGAAGACGCCATCTCTCGCGCAAAGCTACTACATCTACGGATTCCTTAAGTCAGACTTATATACAGAGTATGCCGAAGGTGCCAAAAGTGGGTCGGTTCAGGCAAACATGAATGCTAAGGTCATCGTGGACGTCAGCTGCGTGGTGCCGCCGGCGACTCTAATGCAACAGTACGTCAACATCGTTCTTCCGCTTCGGTGGCGCCTCGTGGCCAGTTCTCACGAATCTCATACTCTCGCTACCCTCCGCGACATGCTCTTGCCCATGCTTATGTCTGGTGAGTTACGTGTCCCAGCCAATCAGCAGGTCTAGCGAGGGAGGTACTGTGTATGAGTAGCCTGACAGCACTAGAAAGAAGACAATTTGAGGACTTGTTGAGTATGGCAGGAGGTTACGTCCTCAGTTTTACAGACCGGTCATTTGCAGAGTTCTTCCGAAAGGATGTCGGTGTCGATCTTAATGCAGCTAAGTACAATATCAGTGGTGATTCCAAAGCTAAGAGACTCCGTGCATTCTGGGATATTGAATCGGACGAGCTGGTAGGGAAAGCCCTCAAGGGGTTGCTGGAATACTGGAAGTATGAACATCCACAGCTCAGCACAATTGATAAAGAGCATGTGGAAAATTGCCACAAGATAGTTGAGCGCCTGCTGGGCAGGCTGATTGCTCAGGGTACGCTGGAGGATCAGTTTCTCGGGTCGGACTTTGGCACGGTATCGTTCGATGAAATCGGTATCGACTCATCCATACTACCGATCCTGAAGTCAAGGTTTGCCGAAGCGATGCAATGCTTGAACAATGGGGCCCCTTTGGCGGCGACTATTGTGTGTGGAAGTATCTTGGAGGGGCTGCTGCTCGGACAAGCCCTCGCATATCCTCAACAATTCAACCAGGCTCTGTGTAGTCCCAAGGACGGGTCCGGAAAGGTGAGACAGTTCCAGGACTGGAAGCTTGCACAGCTCATAGACGCCGCTCATGAACTTGGTTATCTGAAACTCGACGTGAAGGAGTACAGTCACGTGTTGCGGGATTTCCGAAACTACATTCACCCCTATGAACAAATGAGTTCTCACTTTGATCCTGACGAACATACAGCAAGAATCTGCATCCAGGTTCTCAAAGCAGCTATTGCTGACTTGAGCGGAAAGCGGAGCTGAACAACTCGATGAAGACAAAAATTCTCATGCACGTTGCCTGCACGTGGCCGCCAAAGTCACAGTCCTGGTCTTTAACGCCGACGACAACGGAGTGCAGAGGCGCGAGCCTTGGCATGGTCACTGGTCATCGAGCCACAGGGATACGCGTCCAGACAGCCACGGTTTCTCTCAAGGAGGGGTCATGAGACTCAAGCAAGTCAGAATATGGAACTTCCTCTCGGTACAGGACCTCACGTTGGACTTCGACAATACGACAGTGCTCGTTGGGCCAAACAACCATGGCAAGAGCAACATTCTTCGAGCTCTGAACTTCTTCTTCAATGGATGTGAGAAGAAATCGTGGGAACAGCTGGTCACCAACGAAATCAATGATGCCATTGAAGTTCAGGCCATCTTCTCGGACGTCATACGGTTTGTCCCACTGTTAAACTCGAAACATCAGGAAGCCTTTCGGGGCAAGATCTCAGCGGACGATACTATCGTGCTGACACGCAGAATGTTGGTGGGCACACAGAATAGCGAGGATCTCAAGCTTATTGAGGATGGTCAGTCGTCCGAATTGCCTACTGGCAGAGACAGTTTTCTCAGCCCCATTTTGCCGCGATTTGAGTACATTCCAACGAGCCTCATGCTTGGTGATGTATCAAAGATCCAGAAAACAAACTACCTCGGGAAAATGCTTTTCGATATCTTGGACAAGTCGTCTGTAGACAGTACGGACGGCTTCAGCAACCACTGGAACGCGATACGCGTTCTCCTAAACAGCCACGGCAATGACAGTCCTCTTGGAGGCCTAGGGGTCCTCGAGGGCGAGATTACTGCGAATCTCCAGCGCGAGTTCCCGGAGTGCAGCGGAGTCAGCATTGTTGCGAACTTGCCGTCTCTCCAGGAACTTACCAAGGGCTTTACTGTGAACATTGATGACGGCATGCTCACCAATGCTGATGCAAAAGGGGATGGTGTTCAGCGCGCTCTTGTATTCAGCATTCTCCGAACCTATCAGGAGCTACAGACACGGAACAAGATGGACTCGGACCCCGCTTCTCTTGTTCCCCCCATAGTCTTTGCCCTCGATGAGGCAGAGCTGCACCTTCACCCAAGAGCACAGAGAGATCTTGCAGAGACGCTCCAGAAGATAGGCGCAGGTAGCGACCAGGTGATCCTTACGACGCATTCCTTCATCATGGCGCAGGGGCGAGTGGGTCAAGTCGTGCACGCCATTGAAAAGGGAGACGCGGGAACGGTCGTGTGCCCTGATTCGAGAAAGAAGGTAACAGAGCTCTTGGGAGTCATGCCTAGCGACATCAATCTGCCCGACAACATCGTTATTGTGGAAGGACGGAGTGACTCAGTCTTTCTTTCAAAGCTGCTGGAGCTATGTGGCTACGAGCGGATAGAAGTGCATTATGCGGATGGGGAATCTAACGTTTCCAGAGCTGGTGCAGCCTTGAACCAAATGTTCAAGACCATGGGATACTCCCCGATCTATCGTGACAGAGTGTGTGCCATGGTTGACCGACAGGATTCCACCCGCAATTATGCTGCTGAGTTTTCCAGGTGTTTCTGCAGTCGTGACCAACCAGGGGTCTGCCGTGTGTTGGAGCTCGACAAGCCAGCTATCGAGTACTTCTATCCAAAGACTCTCATGAAGGAGCTGTACGGAGATGTGACCCTTGACGACGACATCCTCGAAGCCGCAATCGCTGAGTTTTTTCTGCACATAGCCAGCTCTGGCAATAGTCATCAGGCAGCCTGGGGAAAGATGGGACAGGTGACCAAGGTGCAGCTGGCAGAAGGCGTTGCCGCAAGGATGGACAAGGACTCTCTGTCTCAGATTGATGTGAGAATACTTGACTTGCTTGCCACAGCACAGCGTCTGTCGTCATTCTAGACACCAAGCGACGACGGGATTTGTCGAACGGGGAGGAGCCAATTGAGCTACTGCGTGGGATCGTGCGCGCTTTTGGCATCTGGAAGAAGTCAAGGCCGTCCTGGACGCATTGATGACGGTGTCAGTGGACTTTGGATAGAGAGGCGAATAACGATGAACAAGCTGTTGGTGGTGTGGTGCTGACAGAATCGGCTCTCGAGGGAGTCTGTTTGTCGTGGGCTGAAGAGATCGGCTTTCATGTCGTTGCTGGTCCTTCAATTGCTCTCGGCGAACCAGCAGCCGAACGCACTTCCTATGACCAGGTCATCCTTGAGGGTCGCCTCCGCACTGCACTGAGGCGCCTGAATCCTGCTATCCCTGCTGACTGTCTGGATGATGTGGTGCGGCGGCTGGAGCGACAGGAGCTGCCCTCGCTGGTGCAGAGCAACAGGCTGTTTCACCGGTGGCTGGTAAGTGGCTTCCCAGTCGAGTACCAAGGTTCAGACGGCAACATCAAAGGCGACCTGGTGCACCTCATGGACTTCGACCACCCGGAAGCCAACGACTGGCTGGCGGTCAATCAGTTCACGGTCCTCGAGAACAAGGTCAACCGGCGAGCCGACGTAGTCCTGTTCGTCAACGGGATGCCGCTGGTCGTCATGGAACTCAAGAACCCAGCCGACGAGAACGCGACCATCTGGACCGCGTTCAACCAACTACAGACATACAAGAAGCAGATCCCGAGCCTGATGCGCTTCAACGAGGCCCTGGTCATCAGTGACGGGACCGAGGCACGCATCGGCTCGCTGACTGCCGACAAGGAGCGCTTCATGCGCTGGCGTACCATCGATGGCGAGCAACTGGCGCCTGCGTCAATGCCACAGCTTGAGGTACTGATACGGGGAGCCTTCGACAAACGGCGGTTTCTCGACATCGTGCGGTCATTTATCGTCTTCGAAGATGGAGATGGCGATCCCATCAAGATCCTGGCGGCATATCACCAGTATCACGCTGTGCTGACGGCCGTGGAGCACACCATCGGGGCGACACGCGCCTTGGGCGACAAGCGCTGCGGCGTCGTGTGGCACACACAGGGGTCGGGCAAGAGCCTGACCATGGCCTTCTACGCCGGGCGCATCATCGCGCACCCCGCCATGGACAATCCGACCATCGTTGTCCTCACGGACCGCAACGACTTGGACGACCAGCTGTTCGGGACGTTTCACCAGTGTCACGAACTGCTGCGCCAGGAGCCCGTGCAGGCGCAGGACCGCGCTCAGCTGAAGGAGCTGCTTGCCGTGGCCTCGGGCGGTGTCGTCTTCACGACCATCCAGAAGTTTCTGCCCGAGAACGGAGGCGACCAGTACCCGCAGCTCTCGGCTCGCCACAACATCGTCGTCATCGCTGATGAGGCGCATCGCAGCCAGTACGACTTTGTCGACGGGTTTGCGCGGCACATGCGCGAGGCGCTGCCCAATGCCTCGTTCATCGGCTTCACCGGCACACCGATCGAGCAGGCGGATAAGAATACGTATGCCGTCTTTGGCGACTGTATCAGCGTGTATGACATCCAGCGCTCGGTCGACGACCACGCTACCGTGCCCATCTACTACGAAGGTCGGCTGGCCACGCTGAACCTGGATGCGTCGCAGCGCCCGCACCTGGACAGCGACTTCGAAGAAGCGACCGAGGGAGAAGAACAGGCTCACAAGGAGAAACTGAAGACAAAGTGGGCTGCTCTCGAAGCGGTTGTCGGCTCCGAGAAGCGTATTCAACTGATTGCGCAGGACATCGTCACCCACTGGGAGCAACGTCTGTCAGCCATGGATGGCAAGGCCATGATCGTCTGCATGAGCCGGCGTATCTGCGTCGAACTGTACGGTGCCATTATCAAGCTGCGCCCGGCATGGGCGGAGACCGACGATACCAGGGGCGTGCTCAAGATTGTCATGACGGGCGCAGCATCGGACCCTCTGGATTGGCAGCAGCATATCCGCAACAAGCAGGGGCGCGAGGCGCTGGCCAAACGGTTCAAGGACCCGGCGGATCCGTTCAGAGTGGTCATCGTGCGGGACATGTGGCTAACCGGGTTCGACGTCCCTTGCCTGCACACCATGTACCTGGACAAGCCGATGCGCGGACACGGCCTGATGCAGACCATCGCGCGGGTCAACCGCGTCTTCAGGGACAAGCCCGGCGGCCTGATCGTCGACTATCTGGGTTTGGCTGACGAACTGCGGATGGCGCTCGCGACCTATACCGAAAACGGCGGCACGGGCACGACGGCTGTCGACCAGGAGATCGCCGTCACCGTGTTGATGGAGAAGTATGAGGTATGCTGCGGTCTCTTCCATGGGTTTGACTGGAGCGCGTGGACTACGGGGAATCCTCAACAGCGCGTGACCCTGCTGCCGGCGGCGATGGAGCATATCCTGGCGCAGGAGAATGGCAAAGAACGCACGCTGGACGCTGTCACAGCGCTGTCCAAGGCGTTTGCCCTGGCAGTCCCCAACCCAAAGGCACTTGGTATCCGTGATGACGTAGCGTTCTTTCAGGCAGTCCGGGCAGCTCTAGCCAAGTCTACGGCTGGCGACCCACGGCCTGAAGAGGACCTAGACCATGCCATCCGGCAGATCGTGTCACGCGCTGTCTCTTCGGGAGGTGTCGTCGACATTTTTGCCGCCGCTGGTCTCAAGAAGCCGGACATTTCCATCCTCTCCGATGAGTTCCTCGAAGAAGTGCGCAGCATGCCGTACAAGAACCTGGCGGTGGAAACGCTGCGCAAACTGTTGACGGGGGAGATTCACGGCAGCATGCGCACGAACCTTGTGCGTGCGCGGTCCTTTGCCGAGATGCTGGAGCGTTCCATCCGCGCGTACCAGAACCATGCCATCGAGACAGCACAGGTGATCGACCAGCTCATCGAAGTGGCACGCCAGATGCGTGCCGCGCAGAAGAAGGGTGAGGACCTGGGGCTGACCGACGATGAGATTGCCTTCTACGATGCCTTGGGTGTCAACGACAGCGCCGTGCAGGTCCTGGGTGATGCGACCCTGACCATGATTGCCCGCGAGCTGGTGAAGACGCTGCGCAAGAACGTCACCATCGACTGGACTGCCAAGGACAGTGTCAAGGCCCAACTGCGCATCGACGTCAAGAGGATCCTGCACAAGTACCATTACCCGCCCGACAAGCAGCTCCAGGCCACCCAGACCATTCTCGAGCAGGCAGAGCTGTTGTGTGCTGACTGGGCAGAAACGTAGCTGCGTTCGGCTTATCTGCTGGAGGAGAGCATGGAACTGAAGCATGAACTTAGCGATAGCGTCTGTTCTGCAGTGCAGGAGCACTACGACAATGGCCACTACCGTGACGCTGTTCTGGATGCTGTCGGGCTAATGACGGAGAGGCTCAGGACAAAAGCTGGCGTGGATGGAGACGGAGTGAGACTCTGTGGCGCTGCTCTAGGGGGCGACACTCCTCGGCTAAAACTAAACCGTATGGATACTCCATCTCAGATCGATGAACAGAGCGGGCTCGAGGATCTAGTGAGAGGCATCTATCGTGGCATACGCGATCCACGAGTCCATGAGACCACCTACAGAGATGACCAGAAGATTTGTGACGCCCTGCTAGTCCTTCTCGATTATGTCATCACAAGAATTGAGACTACGCAGTCCTTCTTCGACCTTGAGGACTTCGAGCATCGCGTGTTTGACCCGCAATTTGTGGAGCGGGTGGACTACGCAGACCTGTTGGTCGGGCAAGTGCCCACCGGTGAGATCCTGGACTTGGCTCGCGATGTATTCAAGAAGCGTGCAGGAGGCAGTGGAAGAAAACTCAGGTTCTTTCTGACTGCATGCGTTAGGATGATGGACGACAAGACGCGAGCGGCGTTTCTTGCCACATTAGCAGACGCTATGACTAGTGCTGCAGACGAGGCGACGATGGCGGACGCTATTCAGTACGTGGCCCCACACCTATGGCCTGACCTCGAACAATCTGCGAAGCTTCGTGCTGAGAACATGATGATCAGTTCAGTGCGTCACGGTTCCTGTGACTTGCGAATTACGGGTGTGAGTGTCGGCGGTGAACTGGGCAAGTGGGCTGCGTACTTTGGTGCGAGGTTTGAGCTCAAAAACGCTTTGGCGCGCGCTTTGGTGTCGCTGCTGCAGGGGGACTGGAACAGCCAGAACTACGTCGGTGAGTACTTTGTCGCAGTCTTGCCAAAGATCGTGGAGGGGAATCGGCTAGTAGGTGAATGCTGTTCTGCTCTGGTCACTGCGGCTCTTGTCAACGACGCTCGATTGCTGAAGTCTGGGCTGGAGAAGTGTTTCGGCTCGTATCCGAGCGATTGGCAGCAGAACTTTCTGAGCGTAGCTCTCAAAGATCGTGAGCGAGATTCCGAGTATTATGACAGACTGAAGGCGATCTCCGAAGAACCGCTCTTCCCGTTCTCCTAACGTGCTCTGACTACAGCAATCTCTGGGAGTCAGTGAGAGAGACTGGATCACGCCTTTCTTCTGCTAATTGCCTCAGTTTGCACCGCTCGCCTAATAGCGCAAGAATCCGGAGATCCCGGGCTTCCCAAATCTGAGGCTGGCCCGAGAGCCACATTCGGCTACGACGCAACATCAAGTCTTCGCTTTGAACTGAGGGCCATAGGTCTTGCCTGTCACCAGGGCAGCCACTTCGCAAAACTATGTCTGAAGTTGTCCGCAGCTCTCTGATCCAAATAGTACTTTTGGTCAGGACACGCCCGGAGGACACCATATCTTGACAGCTTGTTCACGACGAGCCAACCCTGACCAAACCCGCCAAATCTCACAAAGGGGTTTATCAGATTGTCGATCTCGCCCATGGTAAGAGCGGTTTCCGGACTTACTACTCCATTGTCTCCGAGAACGTTTATGTATGCACTCTGCAAGAAGTAGAACCCGGATCCATTAGTAGTTGACGGCATTTGTGACCTCCTTGAGCGTGGCCGTAGATACTGTAGCACGAGCTGGTCAACTCGATTACGAAAGCTCTATGTCTGCAACGACCAGCGCGTGGTCACTGCCGGCCTGGACAGCCTCTTCGTACAGGTAGCGGACGTCCGTTACGCTGATGCTGGGCGAGACGCGGATACTGTCATGCCGACAGCGCAGGTACTTCCCTTTCTGTCCACGGTGGTATGAGTCGGCAAGGGGTCCGTTGGGGTAGTACTGTACCCGGCGCTTCAGGTCTACGGGATGGTCGGCGGCCCCGATCCAACGACCCTGTCGAACCACAACAACTACTTCCACTCCTCTGGAGGGCTGACTGACCGCGAACGCTTTGTACGGGCGTCATATCGCTGTGCAGCAGTGGCTGCAGAAGCAAGAAGCTGGTTCACAATGGCTTCTTGAGTTTCTTTACCTTTCCCTTTCCCAGGTTACCACTCCTGATGACTTGGATTCTACGTTTATGTTCTCGGTCCCACCTCTTGACTTTTTATTCGCCATTTGTAGAATCAAAGTACAAGTTATTCTACAGATGTAGAAGGAAGGGAGATATGAGCAGCAGGAAGAAGATAAAGCGTCTGCCGGATTCGGAACTTGAGATCATGATGATCCTCTGGGGGGCGAACGGGCCTGTCACGTCGGCGTACGTGTGCGAGCAACTGAAAGACAAACGGGAATGGAAGGTCACGTC
>Ga0209538_1001578_pt1 | contig 12038 bp, 10 predicted proteins | sample BarGraNGADG00211_2_FD_184492 | JGI IMG/M metagenome (GOLD analysis project Ga0209538, IMG submission 184492) | Arctic peat soil microbial communities from Barrow, Alaska - Barrow Graham LP Ref core NGADG0004-211 (SPAdes) (version 2) | ecosystem: Environmental > Terrestrial > Soil > Wetlands >... | reverse complement strand
AACGAAGGCGAGGATGCCGCGGGCCGCGGTCATCCACCACTTCTCACAGAAACCGATCACGTCCTCTTATCGTCAACCCCAATGGGCGGCGACGCAAGCCGCCGGCCGCCGTTCCTTGACACCTCTGTCAGCCGAGCATCTAATGGACGCGTGTTCGTGCGACTCGGTGGGGCCGGGAGGAGACGCACGTTCTTGGGGGACATGTTCAACGGTGACGCCGGCCGGCGCCGGCACGCCGGCGTCGAAATGCACCACGCCGTCACCTGTGCCTCTCGCCGCCTGTTCGCGCGCTCCCACTGCGATCGCTACTTCGGCGGCCTCTGGTTCAAGATCTTCAGCGAACGCGGACCCTGCTGACGACCTTCGCCGGCCGGGCCGCCGATGGACCGCGCGAAGCGCGCGGACCGGCGGCGAATCGCCTCCTGCCTCATGGAGGAGCGTTGCGAAGGGACCCCTGTGCACCACGCCACACTCACTGTCTGGGATGACGCCGCCTGTCGGCGCATCCACGGGCTGACCACGAAGCTCCTCGCCGACACCGGCGTGGACATGAAGCATGAGCCGGCGCGCAAGCTGTGCGCCGCCTCCGGCGCGAGCGTCGACGGCCGGCGGGTGCGCTTCCCGGCCGCGCTCATCGCGCGCGTCCTCGCCACGGCGCCGCGCAGCTGGACGTTACGCCCGCGCGGCGGCGATACCAACCCACTCGAGCTCGCTCCCGGGAACACCTACTTCGGCACCGGCCCGGACTGCCTGTACGTGTGCGACCCGGGCACCGGTGCGCGCCGCCGGGCACGCCTCGCCGATGTGACTCGCGCCGCCGCCGTCACCGAGCGCCTGCCCAACCTGGACTTCGCGATGTCGATGGGGCTGCCCGAGGACGTCGAGAACGATGTCGTCGACGTCGCGCAGTTCGGGGCCATGCTCAAGGGCACGCGCAAGCCGCTCGTCGTCTCCAGCCCCTTCGGCGGCGCGTCGCTGTACACGATGCGCGACATGGCGGCGGCCTGCGGCGAGGCTGGCAGCTTCGCCTGCCTCGCCATGTCCTCGCCGCCGCTGATGTTCGACGACGTCGCCTGCGACAAGGCCATCGCCTGCGCCGACCTCGAGGTGCCGCTGGTGCTCGCCGCCTCCGTCTCTGCCGGCTCAGGTGGACCGGCCTCGCTGACCGCCTGCATCACGGTGGCCAACGCCGAGGTCCTGGCCGGCCTGGTCGTGCACCAGCTGGCGCGACCGGGCGCGCCGTTCGTCTTCGGCATCGGCACCGGCGTGCTCAACATGGCCAGCTGCGTCGACGTCTACAACGCCCCCGGTGTGTTCCTCGCCAACCAGGCGCACCTCGACCTCATCCGTTGGTACGGGCTGCCGAGCTGGTCCTACGCCGGGCACTCGGACAGCAAGCTGCTCGACGAGCAGTGGTCTCTGGAGCTCGGCATCGCCACCGTCCTCGGCACGCTCTCCCGCGCCACGCTGCTGCACGACGTGGGCTACCTGGAATCCGGGCTGCTGAGCGCCCTCGAGGGCATCGTGCTGGGCGACGAGGTCGCCGGCTACGCCCGCGCCCTGCTGGGCGCGGTGCCGGTGGACGACGAGGCCGTCGCGCTCGCCGAGATCGCGGCCGCCGGCCCCGGCGGCAACCATCTCGGCAGCAGGATGACGCGCGCCCACCACCGCGACTTCTGGCAGCCGTCGCTGATCGACCAGAACACCCACGACCGCTGGCTCGCGCACGGTCGGGGCACGCTCCTGGAGCGCGTCCGGGCTCGCCTGGAGGAGCTGTTGGACGCCGGCCCCACCTTCACCCTCGACCCCGCCACCATAGCCGCGATCGACGATCTCTCTTGCCACCCACGAAAGGAGCAAGGATGAGCCACCGCAGTCGAGAAGGTGCCTCCTACGGCAGGGGGGCCCTCCTGTCTCTCCTGCTGGCCGGCGCCGCCATCCTCGTGTTGGCCGGCGTCGCCCTCGCCGCATCGAGTCCGGCCCCCGACGCCAAGACCTCGCTGCACATCGGCTGGGTCCAGGAGCCAGACAACCTCAACCCGTTCATCGGCATCCAAGGCACCGACTACATGCTCTGGCACCTCAACTACGACTTCCTCGTAGGCTTCGACGCCAAGACCCTGGAGCCGCGGCCCGAGCTCGCCACCAAGTGGGAGGTCTCGCCGGACGGCCTGGTGTGGACCTTCACCATCCGCAGCGATTCCACGTGGCAAGACGGAGTACCGGTCACCGCCAGGGACGTCGCCTTCACCTTCAACTACATCAACAAGAACCAGCTGCTGAACCTCTCGGCCTACACCGACGGCATCACCAAGGCGGTCGCCGTCGACGACACCACCGTGAACATCTACACGAAGGCCCCCAAGGCGAACATGCTCCAGATGGTCGTGCCGATCCTGCCCGAGCACATCTGGAGCAAGGTGAGCGGCAAAGCGGCGACCACGGGCTACCAGAACAAGCCGCCGATCGTCGGGGACGGCCCCTTCCAGATCGTCGAGTGGCAGAAGGGCAAGTTCGTGAGCTTGGTCGCCAACAAGGACTACTGGGGCGGCGCCCCCAAGGTCGACGAAGTCATCTTCCAGCTGTACACGAACGCCGACACGATGGCGCAGGACCTGAAGCTGGGGACCATCGACGGCGCCATCAACGTCCCGGCCGGCCAGTTCAAGCAGCTGGGCGGCGTCGAGGGCATCGCCGCCAACAACGCCACCTCGTGGCAGTTCACCGAGATCGGCATGAACTGCTACGACAGCCCGAACTCGATGGGCAACCCGGTGCTTCTCGACCCCGAGTTCCGCAAGGCGGTCAACTGGGCCGTGGACCGCGAGAAGGTAGTCAGCGTGGCCATGAACGGCTATGCGACCGTGGGTTCCAGCCTCATCGTGCCGTACTCCAAGTACCACTGGCAGCCTCCGGCCGACGCTCTGTTCACCTACGATCCGGAGAAGGCCAAGCAGATCCTCGACGCCGCCGGTTACAAGGACGTGAACAGCGACGGTTACCGTGAGACCAAGAACGGCAAGAAGCTGACCCTGCGCTTCTATGCGACTTCCGACTCCCCCGAGAACCAGTCCGCCGGCAAGCTCATTGTCAGCTGGCTCAAGGAAGTGGGCATCAAGCTGCAGTTCCAGGTGATCGACGCCGGCGCCCTGATCGACGCCCAGTACAACTACAAGGGGAACACCTACGCCCCCGACTGGGACCTGTTCATCTGGTACTGGACACAGGACGTCGACCCGCAGTTCATGCTGAGCATCTACACGCCGGCCCAGATCGAGGGCTGGAACGACTGCCTCTGGACCGACCCCGAGTACACGAAGCTCAACACGCAGCAGTCGCTGACCATCGACGAGACGGCGCGCAAGCCGATCGTCGACCAGATGCAGCAGATCTTCTACGACGCCGCGCCGTACGCGATCCTCGCCTACCCCTTCCAGCTCGAGGCCTACAACACGGCCGCCTGGCAAGGCTGGGTGCACGTGCCCGGCGACGCCACCGGCGGCCAGCAGGGCGCCGTGCTGTACAGCTACAACAACATCGACACCTACCGCTTCGTGGAGATGAAGGCCGTGGCAACGACGACGAGCTCGTCGAGCAGCACGACACTGATCGTCGTCCTGGTCGTCGCCGCGATGGTAGTCGTCGCCGCGATGCTGCTCCTGCGGCGCAGGAGCGATCGCGCCGAGACGGAGTAGCACCCGGCGGCGGCCGTGCGAGCGGTCGCAAGCACCGGCCGGGCGGCGGGGCTGCGAAGAGCAGCCCCGCCGGCGGGCCGCTCCGGCCGCGACGCCGGTCGTGTAGACTCCTCCCGGTAGCGATCCGGGAGGGGCGATGGCGGTCATCGAGGCCGAACACCTGAGCAAACGCTTCGGCAAGAAGGTCCTCGCCGTCGACGACGTCAGCTTCGCCATCCAGCCGGGCACGATCACGGGGTTCCTGGGCCCCAACGGCGCCGGCAAGACCACGACCCTGCGGATGCTCGTCGACCTAGTGCACCCAACCGCCGGCTCGGTCCGCGTCCTCGGCAGCCGCTATCGGGACCTGGCACGCCCGACGACCAGGGTCGGCGCGCTGCTCGACGCCTCCGGCTTCCACCCCGGCCGTTCCGGCCGCAACGCGCTCCGCGTCGTCGCAGCCAGCGCCGGCCTCGCCTACGACAGGGTCGAAGCGGCTCTGGAGATGGTCGAACTTGGCGGCGCCGCGAAGCGCGCCGTCAAGGGCTACTCCACCGGCATGAAGCAGCGGCTGGCCCTAGCCGCCGCCTTGCTCGGCGACCCCGAAGTCCTTCTGCTCGACGAGCCCGCCAACGGCCTGGACCCCGAAGGCATCCGCTGGCTGCGCACCTTCCTGCGCGCTTGTGCCGCGGAAGGGCGGACTGTCCTGGTCTCGAGCCACGTCCTCGCCGAGGTCGAGCAGACCGTCGACGACGTCCTCATCATCAGCCGCGGCAAGCTGCTGGCCCACGGCCCGATCAGCGAGCTCACGCGGACGGCCCAGCCGGTGGTCCGCGTGCGCTCGCCGCAAGCCGAGAAGCTTGAGGCGCTGCTGACGGCTAAGGGCGCCGCCGTGAACCGCCTCGGCAGCGCGCTGGCCATACGGGGGCCGGGCAGCGCTGAGGTGGGCGAGCTGGCGCACGCCGGCGGCGTCGTCCTCCACGAACTGCTCACCGAGCAGCCCGGCTTGGAGGACTTGTTCCTGCAGATCGCGGGCACGAGGAGAGAGTCGTGATCGCCCTCTTCCGCGCCGAGTTCCTAAAGCTCAGCAGCACGCGCACGGCCTTTGGCCTGTTCATCGCAGCCATCGTCGTCAGCGTACTGCCTGCCGTGCTCGTGATGAGCCTCGTACCCCGCGACGCGCTGTCTGACGGCGGAGCGACGATCGCCGCCAGCGGCCTCACGATCGTGCCCATCCTCGCCGTGGTCTTCGGGATCCTCGGCATGACCAACGAGTACCGCCACGGCACCATCACCTACACCTACCTCACCACCCCCCGGCGCGGCATCGTGATGATCGTGAAGCTCCTTTGCTACGGGATCGTGGGCACAGCGGTGATGGCTGCCACCGCCCTGCTGGTCGTCCTTGCCATCGCTTTGATCGCTGCGCTCCGCGACATCGCACTTCCGTGGTTCACGGCGTCCAGCGTGTCCGACCTCAAGACGCTCCGCGACGCCGGCATGTTCCTGCTGGCGTCAGGGATGATGACTGCCTTCGGCGTGAGCCTCGGCGCCCTGTTCCGCGCCCAGGTACCCACCGTCGCCGGCGTGGTGGTCTGGGCGCTGGCCGCAGAGGGCATCATCACCGTCATCAAGCCGCGCGTCGGCATCTACCTGCCGTTTGCGGCGTTCCAGCAGCTCACGATGGGTGGGTCCCTGCGTGTCGGAGAGGGCGGCGGGCTGCCGTCACTGACTCGGCCCGAGGCGTTCCTGGTCGCCATCGCGTACATCACCGTGTTCAGCGTCGCCGCGGTCTTCACCTCGATGCGCCGCGACGTCACATGAGCAGCCGTACCGCTACCGCTGGCGTCATCCGCCCGGCGACCTGACCAGACCAGATGTGACTGATCAGCCTTTCGCCATCAGAGGGCCACTGCGCGGGCAGGGCGCGGCTGCCGAAGGCATCCTCCGCGCCCTCCCCGACTGGTTCGGCGTCGAGGCGGCCATCGTGGACTACGCCCGCGCCGGCGACGAGACGCTTCGACGGGGCAGTGGGCTTCTTGCCGCTGGAGGAACTGCCGCAGGTCTGGAGCCCAGAGAACCCGTGCCTCATCATGGTCCGGACGCTTACTTGGCCGGCGCCGGCGGCGTGAACACGCGCGCGGCAAGTTCTTTGTCGAGCTGATAGAGGCCGGCCGGGTGCTCGCCGGCCATGGTGAACTTCTGCACCATGTCGCTCGCCGTCTCTTCCTCCTCGACCTGTTCGGCGATGAACCACTGCAGGAAGGTGTACGTCGCATGATCCTTGATCTCGAGCGCCAGGGAGGCCAGGTCATGGATGCGTCCGGTGACCTTCTCTTCGTGGGCCAGCGCGTCCTTGAACATGTCGAGTCCGGCGGCCCATTCGGTCCGCGGCTTGGCGATGGCCTCGAGAGTGACCCGCCCGCCGCGCGTGGTCACGTAGTCGAACATCTTCTGCGCGTGTGCGAGCTCCTCCTGATACTGCACGGTCATCCAGTTCTGACCGCCGGGCATGCCGAGTTCCGAGAACTGAGCCGCCATCGAAAGGTACAGGTAGCCTGAGTAGAGCTCCCAGTTGATCTGTTCGTTGATCGCGTCCTGCATCTTCTTGTCCAGCATGATCCCACCCTCGTTCGGTTCGTGTGGAAGCGGCCGCGACACGGCCGTGCGTCGACCCCTATCTACCCACCGGGGCCGGGGGGAGTAAACCGCCGCGCGTCGAACAACCGAGAGAGGAAGCGACGGCGCCCGCTGGCGCCCCGCCAAGCTGCCGCGAATCCGCGGCGACACCCGACACCGACGAGAGAAGATGAGCCGAGCATTCGTCAAGGAGCCCGACGAAGGCGCACCCGAGGACGAGCTACCCGAGCGGCAGGCCAGCGAACACCCCAACTGCGTCACCCCCGAAGGCCTACGTCAGCTCGAACGCACCGTGGGCGACCTGGAGCGCCAACGCCTGGATCTGTTCGCCGCCAAGGATGCCGGCGACGGGCTGGCCCAGGAGTTGGCCTACGTGGACCGCGACCTGCGCTATTTCACCAGGCGGCTCGCCACCGCCATCCCCGTCGACCTCCGCAGGCAGCCCCGGCGCATGGTCAAGTTCGGCGCCGCCGTGACGGTCCGCGAAAGCGGCGGCGCACGGCGCAGGTTCACCATCGTGGGCGAGGACGAGGCCGACCTCAAGGCGGGCAAGATCAGCTATGTGTCGCCGCTCGCCGAGGCTTTACTGGATGCGCGCGTGGGGGCGACCGTGCTCTGGCGCCGGCCCGCCGGGGACCGCGAACTCACCGTCGAGGGCATCGACTACCCTGAGGGATGACGGCAGTGCGGCGGGCCGGCGGCAGAGCCGCCCGCCCTCAGTACTCCAACACCGACGCCAGATAGGCCGGCGTCGGCTCCTCGCCCAGCAGTAGGCCGGCCACCCCCTTCTGCGTGTCCCAGCCGTAGGACCGGTCCGGGTTGTCGTCGGTCATCACGGCCAGCGCCCAGCGCTTCTTCCCCTTCTCGAGCCACGCCGCCTGGACCATCAGGCGGTTGTCCAGACCGAGCCAGCCGCTCTTGTGGTACGTCTTCCAGCCGGTGGCCCCGGCGGCCGCCGGGATACCCCAGCGTTGCATCTGCGTGATGCCCGCCAGAAGCCGACGCGCCAGGGAGCGGCCGGCCTTGGGCACGTAGCTCTCGTAGTCGTAGAAGAACCGCGCCTCGTCGGCCGCCGAGACGCGCGTGTCGATCCAGCCCGATCCCTGCTCGTAATCGGTCATCCCGGCGAGCCTGGCGACCTCGCGCATCCCCTTGACACCAACGAGCGCGAAGGTCGTGTAAGCGGAGCCGTTGTCCGACTCCTCGATCATCTTGGTGAGCGTCGCCTCGGTGGAGGGGTCGGGGGTCGGGTCACGCTGCAGCGACGCGACCAGCAGGATCGCCTTGGCCAGGCTGGCCGCCTGAAAGGTGCGATGCTCGCGGTAGCCGCTGACGGCGCCGTTGGTGTCGACGACTGCCGCGGCGACGTCGCCGCTGCGCTCGCCGGCCCAGGCGAGGGCCTTGGCCGTGGCCTTCTTCCCCGGGAAGCCGGGCGGCAACCGCGGCAGCACGACGAGCGCCGCGGAGGCGACCTCCGGCGTCGTCGGATCCGTGCCCGAGCGTACGCCCCGCGCTTCGACGCAATACACGTACCGGCCGGCGGCGAGGTCGACGGGCACCAGCCAGCTCCGCGAGACGCCGGCGCGCGCAACGCCGAGACGTCGCGCCTTGACTTGCGCGCCGGAGGGATCGTCCACGCGCAGGGTGACAGTCCAGCCCGTTCCCGCGGGACCGTCGATGCGGCAGGCGATCCGCGCTTTCTCGCCGCGGTGCACCCTGACGGCGTGTAGAGCGGCGAGGCGCGGAACCGCGGCCGGCGAGGCGGACTGCGTCCGCGCCGCCTGCGGCTCCTCCGCAGCGCCCTCGGCGTTCCGTCGCTCCAGCGCGACCACGACCAGCGCGGCGGCGAGCGACAGGAGCAGCACGGCCAGCGCCGCCGCGGTCGCCTTGCTGCGGCGGCGCGCCCGCTGCCTGGCGCGCGACTGATACACCGTCCGCGACGGTCGCGATGGCGTCCTCATCACTCGACTATATCGCGCCAGAGGATGTGGATTCACGGATCGTCACGCGGTGACGGTTGTGCACACCAGGCTGCAAAATGCGCTGGCGGAGCGGCATGGGAGTCGAACCCACCCAGGACGGGAGCACCGTCCCGCAGACGGTTTTGAAGACCGCGCCGGTCACCGGACCGGGAGCCGCTCCGCTTGCGTCCATCTTCGCACGCGAAGCAGCAGCGGTCACCTTCGGCCCTTCGTCAGTGCAGGCTCAAGCACGCATCGGCTGCCGACACCAGGTCCAGTCCCTGACACAGCGGCTCGCGCGGCGACCTGCCTGCGGCCCGGCAGGGGCAGATGCGATCGTACCGCGTCCTCTGGCAGGCGCCGGTCCGGTTCAGATAGGGCCGGGGCGAGTCACTTTTCCACGGTCGCGGTGCCTCGGCGCCGCAGCAGCAGCCAGACCACGACCGCGGCGATCACCACGACGACCACGACCACGACGATCAGGGTGGTGGAGGATCCGCCGCTGGCCTTCGCGTCCACCTTGGGCTTCAGGTTGAGGTAGCTCGCGATGCTGTAGTTGGTATAGAACACGCCGCCGTTCATGAACGGCGTCCAGCCTTCCCAGCGGGAGGTGTTCACCACCTCCAGCGACGGCGGGTAGTCAAGGACGACCTCAGGAACCTCGTTGTACATGATCTGTTGCATGCGCTTGAGCTCGTCGAGGCGCTTGGGGACGTCCATCTCGCTGTACTGACTCACCGCCAGTTTGTCGTACTCCGCGTTCGACCAACAGGGGTCGTTCCACCATTCGATCTGGCCGGTGGTGAAGCTCACCAAGGTATCGCCGGGGTCGGCGTACCCGAAGAAGTCCCAGATGTACATGTCGTAGTCGGGCGCGTAATTGCAGTCGCCGTCGTAGTTGTAGAGCTTGTCGCTGAGCGCGCCGTCGTCGATCACCCGATAGTCGATGTCGAGACCGATGCTTTTGAACCAGCCCGCGATGAGCTTGCCTTGGCTCTGGCTCGCCATGGACTCGGCGCGCGAGTAGAGCGTGAGCTTGATCGGCTTGCCGTCCTTGCCCTCGCGGATGCCGTCGCCGTTGCTGTCCTTGTAGCCTGCCGCGTCGAGCATCTGCTTGGACTTCTCGGGATCGAAACCCTGCATCTCCGCGGCGGTGGGCTCGTAGTGCGCGTCGAAGTTCGCGGGGTACTCGTCGGGTGGGATGGCTGTCGTGCCCGGGCGCGCAAGCCCGCCCCAGGCGATCGTGGCGCACTTGTTACGGTCGATCGCCCACGCCAGCGCCAGGCGGAATTTGGGGTCACGCAGCACGGGGTTGCCCAACGAGGAGGACCCCTCGTAGCAGTTGAAGCTGAGGTACTCCCACATGAAGAGGTTGAAGGAGAGGGCGTTGAAGCCCTCGAGGCTCTTGAACGCGTTGAACTGCGCCGAGGGGATGTCGTAGGCGCCGTCGAGGTTACCCGCCTTGAGGTCCTGGGTCATGGTGTCGGCGTTGGTGTAGGTCTCGAAGAGGATCTCGTCGATGGTCGGCTCTTTGCCCCAGTAATTCGGGTTCTTTTCCATGCGCACGAAGCCGCCCTTCTTCCATTCCACGCACTGGAAGGGGCCGGTACCGACGATGGGGAGGGTCGCCCTCATCTTCTCGGGATTCTTGCCCGTGTTCCAGATGTGCTCCGGAAGCACGTAGATCCACAGACGTTCCATGTTGGCTTTGGGCTTCTCGCAGATCATCTCGACGGTGTAGTCGTCGACGACCCGCACCTTCTTGATGCCCTTGGTGTAGGTCGAGTAGGCGGTGAGATTCTGGTCGATGATGACGTTGTAGCTGAAGGCCACATCTTTGGCCGTCAGCGGCGTGCCGTCCTGCCACTTGACACCCTGGCGGATTTTGAACGTCCACACCAGGCCGTCGTCGGACACTGACCAGCTCTCGGCAAGCTGCGGCTCCGGCGAGCCGTCGGCGGCGTAGCCGATGAGCATGTCGTAGTTGAGGGCCCACACCTCGTAGGACGAGCTCTCGTAGCCGACGAACGGGTTGAGGTTGTCCGGGTCGTTTGTCCAGCCAAGTCGGAGCGTGACCTTGCCGCTCGCCGGCGAGGCGCTCGGATCGGCCGCCAGAGCCGTACCGAGCCCCCAGACGAGCCCTTCCGCAAGCAGGCCGCAAGTGATGAGCAGAAGCAGGCGTCTCGTGAGGTGGTTCCGGCCTCCGCGCGCACGCGTACTGACGGACGGTGTGACGGATTGCGTCATGTGGTCCCCTCTCTATCCCCCCACGGCGGCCCGCGGCCGCCGCACACTACGCCAGTCGCGGCCGAGGGCACAGAGAGGCACTGATGCCGCTCCAGGACCAGACCAGCTTGGATCGCCGGCCAGTATACATAGCCGGCCCGCGCCCGCACAGGGTCACGAAAAGGAGCGGCCGTGCTGGAGTCTGCACGACGGCCAAGACCGCCCAGCGCTCCCCCTCGCAGTCGGCTGATCGTTGACCGCGAACCTAGCTCCATTGACACCCTCCGCAAGCTCTCATATCGTCGTTCCCGAACGCAACCCGACATCATGAATCAGGAGAGGCGGCCCGATGCCGACGAAGATCAAGAGCCCTCATCTGCCGTTCGGCGACCAACAGACAGCGCCTTGGTACGGTAAGGACATCCTGACGGTCAAGCAGTTCAACCGAGCGGATCTCGAATACATCTTCGGTGTCGCCCACGAGATGCGGAACATGGTCGAGCGGGTCGGCACGTTCGACCTGCTGAAGGGCAAGATTCTGGCCAACTTGTTCTACGAGCCATCGACCCGTACGTCGTCGTCCTTCATGGCGGCGATGGAAAGGCTGGGCGGTGCAGTCATCCCCATCAACGAGGTCAAGTACTCGTCCGTCGCGAAAGGCGAAAGTCTGCCCGACACCGTGCGTACGCTCGGATGCTACTCCGACGTCGTCGTCATCCGGCATCCCGAGGTGGGCGCCGCGGCTTTGGCGGCCAAACACGCTCGCAAACCGGTGATCAACGCCGGTGACGGTGTGGGGGAGCACCCGACACAAGCTTTGCTCGACACGTTCACCATCCGTGAGGAGCTCGGACGGCTCGACAATCTGACCGTGACCATGATCGGCGACCTGAAGTACGGCCGCACGGTGCATTCGTTGGCGCGCCTGCTCGTTCAGTTCAGCGACATCAAGGTGAACTATGTGTCCCCCGACAGCCTACGCATGCCCAAAGAGGTCATCGACGAGGTAGCCGAGAAGGGCATCGAGCAGACGGAGCACGCTGCGCTCGACGATGTCATCGCCGACACGGACGTCCTCTACGTCACCCGCGTGCAGAAGGAGCGCTTCGAAGATCCCGCCATGTACGAGAATGTCAAGGAAGCCTTCGTCATCACACCTGAGGTCCTGGCTAGGGCCAAGGAGCAGATGATCGTGATGCACCCCCTGCCGCGCGTCACTGAGATCAGCGGGGAATGCGACGACGATCCGCGTGCTGCCTACTTCCGGCAGATGGAGTACGGCATGTACGTGCGCATGGCCCTGCTGGCCCTAGTGCTCGGCAAAGCGTAATCCCTCAAAGACGGCGCGGTCGACTCACAACAGCCCGCCTGCAAACGAAGGCGAGAGAGGGCGACCCGAGGGTCACCCTCTCTCTGAACCGCCCCGGCTTTCCTGGAGGCTCCAGTCCTTGAGAGGATGGAGCCATGAGCAGACAAACGAGGTATCCCAAAGAAGTCCGGGAGCGCGCCGTGCATCTCGTGTTCGAACACGAGCGCG
>Ga0209538_1001577_pt1 | contig 12038 bp, 19 predicted proteins | sample BarGraNGADG00211_2_FD_184492 | JGI IMG/M metagenome (GOLD analysis project Ga0209538, IMG submission 184492) | Arctic peat soil microbial communities from Barrow, Alaska - Barrow Graham LP Ref core NGADG0004-211 (SPAdes) (version 2) | ecosystem: Environmental > Terrestrial > Soil > Wetlands >... | reverse complement strand
TGAAGAACAGAAATTTAAAGATTCGTTTCCTAGTGGTTATGATATTAATGTTGACTTTATTGAACTTGAAGTAACTGATAAATATGTTTTCTGGGGTGGTACTGTTAATGGCTTAATACAATTTGTTTATAAGGTAACCCCTGACGAAAACACCAGTGGTGTTGAATTTAATTATCTTGAAGGATATAATGAAGACGATCCAAAGAATGATGAAATAATTAAAAAACTTGAATCATATTATGATAGTTTTTATGAATATTGGATTGATAGTATAATACAAAAACACGCAGGACAATAAGACGAAAAGTCTATGGAGATGGTCCGCACCCACATGCGGACCTTTTTTATTTTTCTTAGTATTTATTATAAAAAATTATAAAATGGGAACACTATTAAAAAATTTCTGGACATGGTTATTATTGAAAAACCATTTAATAATCGCAATAATTGTATTATTATTGTTGATTATGGGAACTATCATATATTTTCAACATAAAAGCATATTAAATTTAAAAGACAAATATCAAACTGAAGTTAATTTAAGCAATGCCTTACTTGACAGTACGCATGTTTATCAAAACAAACAGGGTGAATGGGTTGCAGAAAAACTCACATTACAAGAAACATTAAGTAATCTTGAAAAAATGAACAGTCAATTAACCGTATCACAAAAAGATTTATTGGCAAGGATTAAAGAAGCTGAAAAAAACAATACCACAATTGCAGCAGCATTAATTCAATCTCAAATAACAATTGATTCACTTCTACATCACGGTCATACAGAAGTCGATACAATAAATAAAACATTATCATTTAGTGATTCTTTAAGAAATGCTAAAAAGGATATTATTCTTACATATGATTTTAAAATTAATGGTGCAGTTCCAGCAATACCTGAGATTAAACCTACATTAATGATTAAAAGTTTGGGATTACCAAATATTCAATTTATTGAATTTCATTGGAAAAATGATAAGCAATTAGGTTATCCTGTTGCTTTTAGTGTAACAAACAGCAATGATTATTTCAAGACAATTAATATTGACAGCTATATTATTCCTGAAGTAAGAGAACCAGCACTTAAACCGAATTTCTGGAAAAAAATAGGAACTTTCTTTAACACAACTGGTGGTAAAGCATTATGGTTCGGCATTGGCGGTGGTGCTGGTATTTTCGTAGGACATTATATTTGGAAATAATATACTCCGCAAGAGGGGGACAGTTTATATCAACAGGAACGCATATTAAATTTAATGTGCGTTCTTTCTTTTTGCACCAGCTAAGTATTTATAAACAACAGATAAAATAACATGGAGAAAACTGATGTGGAAAAGGTTGTTAACGATGAAATTAAGAAATTCGTTAATGATAGTCTTGATAAAGAAATTAAAAGAATACTTCATAGTTCAAACAGTCGTACCAGAGATGAAATGATTGGTACAATTAAGAATGCAATGGAGTCAGTCGTTAGAGTGTTATGGCAGAAAAAAGATTTTTGGAAGTCTGATATTAAATAATTAATGATTAATATGTTAAAAGAAGAAACATTTAAACCGACACTTAGTCAACCGACACCACAAGGTGCTAACTTTCAAAAAAATACTAAAAAGATTAATAATCAAATGGGTATTAAATTAAATGAAACCGATGGTTTATTGAGTGAAGCGGAGCAGTCATTAAAGAAAAAAATATTTAGTTTGGCTAAAATGGAAGCACTTGTATTTTCAGACCCTAAATTGTCTGCAAAGTATGAAGAAATGGCTGAGAACGGTGAAGAAAAATATGGTTATCATTATAACGAAACTATTCAGAATATGTTATTTAATGATTACGTATTGAATAGTCCGAAGTATTTACAGAAATATAAGCAAGCAGTTCCCAAGGAAAAGAAAAGAAGGGATGCAAGCGGTATTAATCAGTTAAAAAAAGCAGGAGAAGAAACTATGCAACACAAAACCGATATTAAACCACAGAAACTTGCAGCATCTGGCTTAAAACCAGTCGTTGCAGAAAATGAAGAACCTTTATCAAGAGTAGAGTTTTTAGTTAATGAAAAAGACCCTAACGACCCTGATTTATTTGCTTATTTTCCAGATGAAATACATCATGGAGAATTTAGGACAGCTTATTCTCATGTAGGACAGCATTCATCTGCCCATCCAAATTATGCTAAAGAAAGCCGTCCTGCCACCCCTGAAGAATATCAGCCATTAAAGGCAGAACTTGAAAGTCTTGGTTATAATCTTGAAGTGATTAATGGTGTTACTGAAACTGATTCAGGAAGTTCAGGTGCATATAGTGCACCAATGGGTATGATAAGAAGAAACCTAGCTGAAGAAGAAAAGGTTGATGAAACAACTGATTCTGGTTCATCTGGTGCTTATGTCGGTCCCGCCATGTGGGGTTCAGGCGATCTTATGAAAAGTAAAGGCAAAGCTAAAATGAAAACAAAACCAATGATAAAAGGTGGTACAATTATTCAAGAAAGCAATTATCTTATTGAGCCAGAAGGTTTTGAAAAATATTTTAATATGCTTAATGAAGATTCTATGGATATTAATCGTCAACTCGGACAAAATTACAAACAAACACATTCAGAAAGCAATCAGGGATTAGGTGTTAATGAAATGCCACAAAATCCAGAACGTACAAACAAAATAAAAAAAATTGAAGATAATACCATGTTATATCTTGGTCAGGATTTACAACACAGTCCAGATTCTGACGTTGAAATTCTTAATCAGGATATGACAGAACCACATTCATTTTTTCCACATCAGGACAATAAAATACCTGACATGCAAGGTGATGGTATTGCATCAAAAATACCAAAAACTCCAGTTGGCATATGGGATAAAATTGATTTGAAAGGTAGAAAAGCTGCCAATGATGATATTGTCAATAAATCCAATGCATTTACAAGTGATGCAATAAAGAATTGGGATGATGCAGATCGTAGCATAGAAATGGATACATTAAAAACTGGTGACCCAGATAAAGTAAATTTAGAAACAATGGAAGAAAGTAAACAAATACAAGAAAAATCGGTATCAAAATCACAACAAAAATTCATGGGTATGGCTCATGCTGTTCAAAAAGGTGAATTACCTAAGAGTAAAGTTGGTAGTAAAGTAGCTAAAGCTGCTGATACAATGAAAGCTAAAGACACTAAAGATTTCGCATCAACGAAACATAAAAATTTACCTGAAAAGGTTGACGAAACTGAGGCTACAATGGTTGCTGATAATCCAACATCAATGTCAAATAAAATGACATCTACAACTCCAATTAGTCCTAATGGAAATGTACCAACAGGTATGCAGAATACTGGTGGTGGTAGTCCAATGAATGAATCAGACATGAATTTATTAGAAGAATTAGATAATGAACTGAAAGCATATGCAGTTCATCATAAAAAATTGTTAAAAATGAGTGAAGATAAAAAACCGTCATCATTGATATTGAAAGATCGTCTTGGTGATGAAAATAAAGCTAATTTTAAAAAAGACTTTAATAATAGCGATACAAAAAAAATTATTGATATTGAAAAAGAATTAGAATGGAAAGATCAGCAAACTGATGTTCCTGAAGACCCACAGAAATTAGGTGCAGACATTGAAAAAGCAGAAATTAAAGCTACTGATGCTAAAAGTGGCGAAGCATTGAAAAACGTTGGTGATTCAGCTAATTTTAAAGGTGACGAAATACCAAAACGCAATATGACTACTGAAGAACAGGATGAAGTTAATGTATATCGTAATGGTCAGCACAGTTTGGTATATGATACAAAACCCAATGAAGCATTTGAAAAACGCATGAAGGCTGATATGGGTGATAAGATTTACGATATGAGACAAAAACAACTTGATGCTCGTGCTAATCAGCCAATGTATAACAAAGATACTCAGCCAACTGAAAAGGGTATTAATAAAAAACAATTTAATAAAGAAAAATCTGGCTGGAATACAAGTGAAGGACTTAAAGAATCTATGATTACTGGCAGATACATTGATGCATTGAATAAAAGACGTTTAATTGATTTTAAATTAAATGAAGTTAAAATAATTAGCACGAATAAACTTAATGAAAATCTTTTTGAACTTGATTTTACTGGACTTGGAAACACATATAATAGGAAAACTATTAATAATAAGGTTATTGTTAATGAAGCTGTTGTTAGTGTAATGAACGAAAATAAATTCTTTACTGACGGTAAAACAATATTTGCAATGAAGAATCCTGTCCAGAAATTGAATGAAAATGAACAGAAAGGTAAAAAACCTGTAATAAATGAACAATTTGAAAAAATGAAACACTTAACTGGCTATAAACCAGATTCATTTACAGATACAAGTAATGTTAAAAAGAATAGGGGATTTTAATAGGCATATATAAAATATTTTCATTATATTTGTGGGGTATTAAGTAATTAGTACCCCATAATTATTTGTAAGTATTTATGGTTAAAAAAAGAATACTATGATAACAAATATTTCAAAACAAAGACTACAAACACTAAATTGTGTTTTAGGTCTTGATTGCTCTAAATATCAGAAAGATATTACTTGGAGCACTGCAAAAGCAGCAGGAATTCAATTTGCATTTATAAAAATAACTGAAGGCACAACTGGTCACGAAGATAATATTTACAATTTAAAAGCTAGGGTTCTTGATGCACAAAAGAATGGCGTAAAAATTGGTTATTATCACTTTGCACGCCCCGGTAACGTGGATAATCCCGAAGCAGACGCAAATGAAGAAGTACAAAATGTCCTTAGTCACATTGGTTTTTTGCCAAAAGTTACATTACCAGTTGTTTTAGATATTGAATCATATTCAACTGAGCTTATATGGAAAGATGTAGAGAAAATAGACCATATGAACAGATTTATTAAAACATTTGTTCAAAAATTAAATGAACAGAATATCAGAGTTATTCTTTATTCATATAAAAGTTTTTTTGATACTAATACTACTCCAATATTTGGTTTACAACCATTATGGATTGCAGCTTATTTGAATAATCCTGAAGTTAGTTTACCTCCGATACCAAATAGTTGGAGTGAATGGAAAATCTGGCAATTCACAGAAAAGGGACAAATTGGTGGATATACTGGTGACATCGATTTAAATATAATGAGGAAAGATTATTATAACTTATTTTAATGGCTAATACTACTCAAAGATTTCAAATAATTAATAATAGGGTGGAAATATATAGAGATTTTGCATTGAATCTTTTATATTATATTTACAACTATTATCTTGATAAAGAAACTTTGAGTAAAGATGAAGATATTCGTAACCATTATTCTTGGTGTTTTAATAAGGTATGTGATGAATTCTTATTAGAAGGTATTGATTTTAAAAAAAATATTGATTTAAAAAAATACTTCTACGATTATTATTACCACCAGTTCTACAAGATTGAGAAAAACAACATGAATCAAAATACTTCAATTGAATACTATGAAAGATTTTGGAAAGGCATTTTTGAAATTGACAAACAGAAAAACAAAAATGTACTGAATCTTCTTGTTGAAATTTATAATGTGTTTGACAGGTCTATCAATCTGAAAAAAAATATATTACAGATTGTTTAAAAACTCTTGCATGTTGTATTTATAATCACTATTTTTACGAAAAATAATATTATTAATTAAAAAAGAATTATGGCAAACGTTAAACAAGACCTTATGAATAGATTAGGCGCAGAAAAATATTACGCAGAACTTGAATTAGGTCGTCTTGCAGCAGACCCAAACATGAATTATGAGAACAAAATTATTGAAATGGCTTACAAACTTGAAAAAATTGCAGTTTTGAACGGACAAATCGGGTTAACAAATCAATATTTTCCAGATGCACCAGCAGCAGTTGTTGTACCACCTGTTGTACCACCTGTTCCAGCAGCAATTGTACATGCAGGACAAACCTTCGGAGAATAACAGCATGACAATAATAGCTGAAATATATCGGTGGTTATTCATTTCTTCCATCATTTTCATAATATATATCCTTGGTGGTTTATTTATAAAAATGTATGGAAGATTTGCTTTGAAACAAACTACCGTTACTTTTGAATTATCAACAGCCGAAAAAATTATGCTTTGGTTGTCATTAGCAACATTTTTATCATATATAATACAATAACAAATGAAAACAATTGAAGCACTATTAGAACCAATTACTGGATATTTAATTTCCATTACACGTAATGCTTTGGAAGGATGGTATGAAATGGAACTTGGAATACCTAAAGGATGGGTATTTAATGAAAATAAAGAAATAAAGTGTGAAGTACTTAGTGAAGTTGGAAGCGGAAAATTTATTAAAATCAGTCCAAAAAATCTTGATATTGTTATTGATGATCTTGTTGCGTTCGTTGTAGTTATTATGGAAACTAATCAAAAAATTGCAGATAAAGAAAAAGAATTTACTGAAAGAATGAGTACAATGAAAGAAAATCTTGAAAAAGAAGTTAAGGTTTACTATGAAGAACTTGACAAATTGAAAGAAAGTTCATTTAAAAGTCTTAGTGAAAGTTTTGAAAATAGTATTCGTCCTGAAATTGAAAAAGAAAAAAGGCACAGAAGAACCAAAATTGAAATTGAAGCAGAAAAATTAACCACTATAACTTCTGCCGAACCTGCAATTAAAATAGATGTATCTCGTAATGCATAAATTTTATGACAATTGATAAAAGCATATTATCAATCGATTCTGATGATGATAACAAAGACTATCTGGCATTCTCCGAATACTTAGAAGATGACACCAAAAGAAAAAAGAATTTAGCTGCTCGTGAAATTCAGGAAATTGCTGATTTTCTTGTCAAAGAAATCGAAAGAAAAAAAAGAAATCAGGCAATTAAAAGTCAAAAGTTAATTCCTTACATATTAAAACATTGTGACGAGAAATATACCAAAGAAGAATTAATTGGTTATACTTACAATGATGTACAGGATATCTACAATGAGCTTAAAATAGAAAAACAGCAATCACCCCTTAATAAAATTTTTCGTTTTATATTTAATTTATAATTCTTGCGAATTAAGTTTTTTTACAATATATTTGCGTATTAATAATTAAAACATATAAACACATGGCACTATTTGATGACGTATTTCACAAACAAAGAGTATTTGGAATGCTGTTTTTTAATATTAAGGCAGTTTTAATACATCCTACTCTCGATCTTCTTAAAGCTAACAGTCCGCAAATGTTTGAACGTTGGAAATATCTTTCTAAAGTTAAACATGCTTTTGATTTAGATGCAGCACTTACTGCTGAAACATATGGACAAAAAATCTATGAAGAAAACGCAGTAATGCATCCTGAGTTTGTCAGAATTGTTGCAATATCATTTGCAAACCTATATACGGAAAATGGAGAGGTTAAAAGACATTTGAAGAAGTTAGTGGGTGAAGATGAAGCTGTGGTGATCGAACAATTTATGGCATTGCTTACAGATATTTCAAGTGATGATTCACAGTCAACCCCACAAGTGTTTTCAATACTGTGCGGTCATAACATTATTTCTTATGATATACCTCTTTTAATTAAAAGGTTTATTGTAAATAGGGGCAAGTATCAAACGATTAAATCTCTTCCTTATCTGTTAAAGAGAGCATTAAATATTAAACCTTGGGAGTCTGGTATAATTGATACCGTTAATGTATGGAAATTCAATGGTTTTGAATATACTCCATTAATGCTGATTGCAGATTTTCTTGGGCTTAAAAAGAGTGTTAATCTTGAAACACATAGCGATCTATCTAAAGAATATTGGGCAACAGTAGGAATTGACCCCCAAAAAGCATTGGAGTTTGTGTCATTACAGTCAGCAACCCAAACAAATCTTGTGATTCAATTCATGAATGAAATGAGACAAGTGTAATTTTATATTATCATCTGAAATGAAATAAAGCAAATCATATGATTTGCTTTATTTTTTTGAAGTTTTACCAATTAAGAAATTATTGTAGATTTTTCGTCAATTTCATCATTTATATCGATTTTAAGCGATATTACTTCTTTAAGGTCTTTTGGTATATAATCGTATAAATAATCCTTGAGTCCATTCCAAAACTCGTATTTCTGCAATAATTCGAGTTTGTCGTCCTTAGATAAATCATTCCAGTAACATTTACATTTAAAATGCATTTCGGTATTCATATTCATAAATACCGAAATACTTGGAATTAGACCCATTTCAATATTTCCGTGAACTTTGCATTGATATTATCAGCATCATTGTATTGATCAAATTCAACTTCTTCCATGTATGCTCTTTTCACCCTAGTTTTACCTTGCATTTCACCATACATGAGATAATCGATCATATCAATTATGGTGCTAAAGAAGATATACATTTTCTTTTCGTTGTTAAAAATAAATGTGAAACTTTCTTTAAAAGTTTGATCTTCATTGTAATTTAAAAGGACTCCCAATGTTTTACTTCCATCTGAATAGGTTTCCTCATGTACCGATTGTAATTGTGTTTTCATTTTTTTCTCTTTTTAAAATATTAGCATAAAATGTTGGATTTGAATGTGTTTTAAGTATAAAATCAATAAAATCTATTGTTTCTTTAATTGGTGGAATGCCTTGATATTTCTTTACAGCAACAATACCTGCATTATATGTTGCAAGGGTAAGTTTCCATGAATATTTATCAGAATTACCTTTCGCTTTCCAAGATTCATGCTGGCTCTTTAATATATTCAAACCAATATAAATATCTTCTTGGGTTCTATCAAGATTTAAAGTATCCGTACAAAGACTTTTTCTATATAAATCACGGGTTTTTGGCATTAATTGCATAATACCTTGTGCACCCATAGGTGATCTAATTGTATCAATAAAAGAAGATTCTTTAAAGATTAATCTAAAAACAGTTCTTGTTGTTAAATTAAGTTGAATTGAAATATCATGAATATACTCAACATATTTAAAATCAAGATATTTAGGTATTATTACTTCTGATTCAAATTCAATTTGTTGAATTAAACTTCTTTGGTATACCTCTTGATACATTCTTATGTATTCTTCTCTTTCTTTGTCGGCAAGCATTTTTGTTGCTCTTTCATTGTTATGTTCATCACTTTCTGCATTACTAGCAGGAGTATAATTTGAAACGAAAGAAGAAAACAAAAGCATTAAAAATAACATAGTTTTTTTCATAAAATTAATTTTAGTAAAGTTATTAATCAGAAAATCAGTGAGTTAGAAGTTTGATTTCCAGCAATTATTAAGGTGTTTAAATGAAAATGCCCAGAAATTTGTGTTTTTCTGGGTAGTATGTGAGTTAGTACAACTAAATTTTGAACAATATCGACCTTCAATGAAGGGATTTTTCGTAAATTATCAATCGATATTTTTATATTATTATTCATTCTTTATATTGTATAAATACTTTAATATGCTATAAATTACAAGTTACTTATTTTCAGGTAGATTGCTTGCTGGAAACAAATCGACTATTAGTCCACCAATGATTTGGTATGCTTCCAGAACAAGATTTTGTGCCTTCTTAACCCTTTTGCGTAATTCTTTATGCTTTTTAAAGACAGGATGCTCAATTAGAACATCTTCCATCATATTAGCGACAATGTATGCTCTGTCAATAGCTTCATGATAATACCCATCATCCAGTTTTCCGATTTTTTTCTTTTTTTTCTTTGACATAATAAATGGTTTTAAATAAAACTGTTTACTTTTTTAACATATTCTCTTTTTTCAATCATTCTCTGTACTGTTTTTTCAGGTGAATAGTTGAATAAATATGATTCACCAATTCTACTGAAGCCATACCTGACTGCAATTGAAAAAAGTTTATATTCGTTTGTTTCGGTATCTTTTTTTTCAAGCAATTCATTTAATTTGTAATAATCAACTGCAGGCACAAATTCAATTTCATTGTAATTTTGAAGTGAAAGTTTTACTTCAACAATTTCCTGATTGAAATAATGATCTTTATCAAGTGGATTGTCCTGTAATGGTTTTACCAATGCAATAACAGCATCACCTTCACTATAATGTTCTCTGTAAAGCAATTCAATGAACTCTTCAGTTAAACCAAATTTTCTAAAGTCTGGACGCACAATAAGATTTGTAACAAAGACGATTTTTTTGTATTTGGTAATGTCAATTTCTTTGCTTTTAATTACGTTCAGTAATTCACTATATAGAATTTCTGCTTTATGTTTTTTCACGAGTTTAATCAAATCTGCTTCAAACTTAATACCTAACTCTACATTCCATTCAGAAAGTTCAAACTCACCCATGATTACTGGTGGTTTATATTCTGCCAATCTTATGAGAGATATAGTACCACTATACTCAGTAATGAGGCTTTCGTCATCATTAACTAAGTCAAAGTTCTTATGATAACATACGGTTTTAAATGTCGTGTTATCCCAAATACCCCAATATTTTTTATCTATATGCATAATTGCAAACGTCAAATGTAATGATTATTTTTTAAAAAGCAAGCGTTAGTTCAAATCCTCTTCCTTCTGCATTTTAATCAGAAGGTTGGTGAAGTACTTTGGAATGTCATAAACACGCAGGTAATCTTTTGGTTCAAAGTTATCTTCCATCCATTGATTCCAGTAGAGTATAACTCCGAATCTGTCCATATCATTAATGAAATCATTAATAGTTCGTAGTAAAGGCATTTTCTTTGGTACATCCTTTTTCATGTTTTTGCAGAAAGTGTAATATCCTGCATAGAACTCAAGAACTACATGTTCTTCATTATATAATTTATAATATGTACCCATGTTCTTACCATGCCAACCGTCAAAGATTACATTAACTTCTTCATTTGTTAATAAATAAAGTAAATTAACTGAAAAAGGAAATGAAATGAACTTTTGGAATGTTTCACTTCCTATTGTCTGTATATATGTTGCTACTTTATTCATTATTGAACCTTATATGTGCCATCATTATTCGGCACAAGAACAACTGTTTTATTATAAAGAGATTGTTTAATATCAACATTACTGTCATGATACATTTTACGATTTACAAGTACAATTGTAACGTTTCCATTAGCTTCTATGGTTACACTACCATTCTTCAAACTTTTATCATTATTATAATCGCCAGTAATGTTTTTTACTGGAAGATAGCAATCTGATGACCAAATATTATGTTGAGGTATGCTTGGTTCGTCTATGCTTGAATCTAAGCTATAATAATCAGTCTGTAATGCATCAGATACTTTAGTCCATGAATCTTTATCCAAACGGAATAAAAATAGACCCCTTTGAATTGGTTTACCAACTTTAAAATTTAGATTACCGCAAGTACTGCAAGTATCATATGAAAGCATGTACAATTTTTTATTAAGAAAAAATGAATATGCGCTAACACTGAAATATTCAACAGCAGTTTTATATACTGGATTAGTTATGTCACCATTTCTTAACGCCTCCACTCTCTCTTTCTGTTGAGGTTCATGAGACATAAGTTCATACTGAGGATACGTTTGAATGTATCCAAATGCACTTGGTGACCATGTTTGTCCAAATATTGCACCTGTAAGTGCCATAAATACGATAAATAAAACTGTCTTTTTCATAATTGTAAGTTTATTGTTACAATCAATTATACGAAAGTAATATTAAAAAGGTTACAAAAAAACTTAGTTATTCCTGCAATGTGTATTCGGCTACCACCAAAACCATTATGTTTTTAGGTAGCTTCTTATCTTTTATTTCGCTTTTAACAACTGCATCAACTGAATGACTATTAAGTAATTCACCAATATTCATCCATGTTCTGTCGTTCAACTCAAGTATTGTTACTTCAGTATCTGTATTGATAAATTTAATTTTAAGTCTAGGGGTATCTTTTACGTATTGTGCCATAATTATTTAGTATTTAAGGTAATTTAATATTATATGCTTTTGATAAATATAATAATGCTTCAGCATTTCCACGACAATCGTCTTCTGGAAAATGTGAGTGCACCGTTATTCTATGTTTTTTCCATCGATACCACATATCAGCAGTTGCTCCACAAA
>Ga0209538_1001573_pt1 | contig 12061 bp, 20 predicted proteins | sample BarGraNGADG00211_2_FD_184492 | JGI IMG/M metagenome (GOLD analysis project Ga0209538, IMG submission 184492) | Arctic peat soil microbial communities from Barrow, Alaska - Barrow Graham LP Ref core NGADG0004-211 (SPAdes) (version 2) | ecosystem: Environmental > Terrestrial > Soil > Wetlands >... | reverse complement strand
CGGCCGCGTCCGGCTCGACCTCGGCGACCTGGTCGTCACCCGCAAGTGGGCGGGCGGCAAGACCTCACTACTCGTAGAAGGCGCCGACGGAGCGACGAGGCAGCGTCCGCAAGAGCTGCTCGACGCCCTGCTCGGCTACCTCTCGTTCGACCCGCTGGCGTTCACGCAGCAGGGCGATCGCGAGCAGGTGCAGACGCTGCTCGGCCTCGTCGACCTGCCGTTCAAGCCCGGCGAGCTCGACGACCAACGGCAGGCGCTGTACGACGCTCGCCACGCGACCGGGCAGGATCTCGCCCGGGCCAAGGGTGCCTTCGAGTCGCTGCCCGCGCCGGCCTTTGGACTCCCGGACATCGAGGCTTCGACCTCCGGACTCCTGGCCGAGTACGACGCGGCGCAGCAGGAGATCCAGCGGCGCGCTGACGTCGAGCGCCGTGTTCAGGCCACGTCTCTCGAGGAGCACGCCGCTGCCCAGACGGTGCGGGACGCGCAGCAGGCTCTGGCGGAGGCTCAGTCCCATCACGCTGACGCCACCACCGCCGTTGCTGCGGCGAGTCAGACCTTCGTCGCACTCGGCGTGGCGCCCGACCTCGCGCCGATCAAGGAACGCCTCGCGACCATCGAAGACACGAACGCGGCCGTGCGCGCGGCGGCGCAGTACCGTGCGGCGAAGCAGACCGCCGCCGAGCTGCAGGAAAGCTACGGCGCCGTAACCTTCGAGATCACGGCGCTCGACAAGCGCAAGGCAGACGGCCTCGCCGCCGCCAAGTTCCCCATCGACGGCCTCTCCTTCGGCGACGGCGGCGTGACCTACAACGGGCTCCCGTTCTGCCAGGCCAGCTCAGGTGAGCAGCTGCGCGTCTCACTGGCGCTGGCCATGGCCATGAACCCGCAGCTGCGCGTCATCCGCATCACGGACGGCTCGCTGCTCGACGCCGAGAACATGGCACTCATCAGCGAGATGGCCGCCGAGCACGACTTTCAGGTGTGGATCGAGCGCGTCGACGAGTCCGGCACCTGCGGAGTCGTCATCGAAGACGGGCAGGTGGCGTGATGACCCTCCAGAGGATGACCTACGCCGAGTACGAGCTCGTTCCCGGAGTCCGCTGGTCGCACCTCAAGAAGGTGCGCATCAGCCCCCTGCACTACCTGAAGCAGACGCAGGCCGAATCGACGCCGGCACAGGTGCTCGGTACGGCGACGCACTTCGCGGTCTTCGAGCCCGAGATCTTCGACGTCGAGTGCGTCGTCTCCGAGCTCAACCGCAACAGCAACGACTGGAAGGCCTTCCGCGCCGAGAACGCAGACAAGACGATCCTGCGCACGAAGGAGCGCGACACGGCCCTGCGGATCGCCGAGGCGGTGCACGCCCATGGGCCGGCCGCTGAGATCCTCGCTGAGGGGAAGGCGGAGCAGGTCGTCACCTGGACCGACCCCGAGACCGGCATCGGGCGTAAGGCCCGTCCCGACTGGACCACGTCTCCCGACCTCGCCGTCCTGGCTGACCTGAAGACCGCCACCGACATCGGCGACAACATGTTCGGCCGCGCCGCCGGCCGCTACTGCTACCACGGCCAGCTCGTCGACTACGCGGGCGGCCTGGCGATCGAGACCGGCGTCGCCTACCAGCCGGTGATTATCGCGGTCGAGAGTGGCGAGCCCTACGACGTGCGCGTGGCCGAAGTGGTCGGCGCCGAGCTGTCCGCAGCTCAGTACCTCGTGCGCGGCCTGCTCGACCGCCTCGCCGAGGCCATCGCCACTGACTCCTGGCCGGGGCAGTTCCCGGAGCGCGGCAAGCTCAACCTGCCGCCATGGGAGCTGTACGAAGACAAGGACATCAGCGACCTCGGATTCAACCTCGAGGTCAGAGGAGAGGCAGCATGAACGACCAGACTCAAGACAGGGTTCCCTACAGCTACGACGAGATCTTCCCCGAGAGGTTCCTGCACGCTCCCGATCTCGACGGTCGCACGGTGACACTGCGCATCACCGACATCTGGGGCGAGTACATCCAGAACCCGAAGCAGAAGCGGAAGAAGGAGCGCGGCGACCTCTGCGGCGTCCTCTCCTTCAAGGGCACCAAGCGCGAGTACGCGATGAGCAAGCAGAACGCCTGGATCATCAAGGCGCTCTGGGGCAAGGACCCGGCGGGCATCGTCGGCAAGCGCATCACGATCGCGCCGGTGCCGGACTCGTCAGGGTTCACCGAGCACGGCACGCGCATCCTCTTCGTCGGCTCGCCGGACATCGACAACGACCTTGCCTTCACGTTGCCGGGCGGCCAGGCGCTCACGTTCAAGAAGACGGTGCCGGGCGGCCAGGCGGTCGTTGAGGGCGCGGTCGACCCCGTGACCGGCGAAGTGGCCGCAGAGAGCCTGAGCGAAGCCACTCAGTACGCCGTCGCGCGAGCCGACGGTGCAACTCCAGCGGAAGCCTTCGAGGCCGCATCCGGAGAGCCCGCCACGTCAACGCAGCAGGCCCAAAACGGCGACCCCACGACTGACGGCGGTACCGACGCCTCCGAGGCCTTCCCCGGCCCCGGAGCGGCGGCCGCCGAAGACGACGGCGACGTCCCCGGCCGCGGCCCCCTCGTGAAGACCACCGACCCCGTCACCCCGGCGCGGAAGCAGCTCTTCGACACGGCGTGGGACAAGGCCATCAACGAAGGCGCCGACGAGGCCGAACTGCTGGCCGCCGTGTGCGACGCCGTGGGGGCCCCGACGCTGCAGAATCTGACGATGGGTCAGGCGGCCACGGGGCTGCAGTACCTGCAGGCGCGGTCATGAGCACCGCGACCATCCCCACCGCCCTCACGCCCAGGCAACAGATCATCATCGACCTGCTGAGTGAGGGCCCCAGGACCATGCTCGAGCTGGCGGTCGCCTGTGGCTACGCAGAGAACGATCGCGGCGGGCGCAGTTACGTGAGCGTCGCTCTGGGGAGGCTGGCCAGCCGCGGCTACGGCTTCCACAACTACAACCCCATCGGCTCGCACCGCGGCGCCTGTTACGTGCTCATGACGCGGCCACGCGAGGAGGCAACAGAACCCGACGACGGCACCTGCCGAGCTTGCCACATCACTCGACTCAACCGCTGGAACGACGACGGGGTCTGCTGGCCCTGCCAGCGCAGCAGGCTCGACGTAGAGCTGGAGATGCTGGCTCCTCCAACGTTGTGGGATGCCATGGTGGCGTCATGACTCCCGCCACGACGACCAAGCGCTTCACCATCCCGCCGAACGCCCACCACTCCGACCTGCTCACCACCCGCCGCGTCCTCCTGCGCCTCACGGAGCGGCGCCCCAACGAGATCATCACCACGGCCGACGTGTGCGCCGAACTCGGCTTCGAGGTCGGTCGCGGCGCCATCAACAACGCCGCTGTGCGCCTCAGGCGTGACATCGCGATCGAAGGCGTGCCCGGCAGCGGTGGCGGCTACGTGAAGCTCGTGCCGATGCCGACGCTGGGCGCCGAGCGGTGTGCGAACTGCTGCCACCGCTCGCCGGTGACGTCGGCTTGCGACCGCACGCACTGGCCGCACGTCGGGCTCAACTGCGTCTGCTGGGGATGGGGGGCGTGATGATCGTCATCGCCCGCCTCACCGGCAACGACTCCATGCACGAGCTCGTGCGCGAGGACGACGGCCGCGATGTGATGCACACCTACATCCGCGATCGCGACATGGACCGCGAGCTGACGCCGGAAGAGGCCGGCGAATGGTGCGACACCGTGCAGCGCTGCGGCGGCACTGTGAACCGGCGGATCACGTTCTGGCCGGAGAAGGCGAAGGCGGAAGCGGCGCCCGCTGAATACCCTGAGGGGGTATCGGCATGAGCGATCAGCTCAGTCTCAAGGTCGACTCGCTCGCTGACGCGATCGCGTGGAGGCGGAGCAACCCCGCGGCCTGGTGCTTCATCGTCAAGCTGGCCCACGAGGACCGGGCCCGCGGCATTGCGCCGTCGACCCGTTACTACTGCTGCGTCCTGCGCCGGCCGGAGCACGCCTCGAAGCTGGGCATGCGCGCCAGCCGGTCGCTGCTCGTTAACGACCACATCTCGTCGGGTCTCGCGCGCCTGCTCAACCAGAAGTATCCCGATCTGCGTTGTCCGACGCGCGAATCGTGGGTCGAGAAGCGGGAGAAGGTGGCGTCGTGAAGACCCAGACAGAGAGGCGTCTCGTCATCGCGCTGACCACCGTGCGCGACGCGGCCAAGCTGCTCAGCGCCGCGTGGAACATGGGTCACATGGACGCCGACGACTTCCACGACGTCCTGGACGCGCTCAACGCGCTCATGACGGCCTATCCTCTGTGTCCATCGTGCGGAGGCGAGGGCCGCGTCAAGGACAAGACCGGCGGCGGCCACCACGGCACCTGCAAGACGTGCGGCGGCAAGGGGGTGGCGTCGTGAAGCCGGTCCCGAAAGACCTCATCGCCTTCGCGCGGATCCCAAAGCGCGACCGCCGCGGCGACGAGCCTCAGTACCGCATCTACATCCGCGGCGTCCCCGGCGGGCTCGGTGCCGGCTACACGGACATCATCGCCGTCAGGATCACGCCGGGCTGGTACCTCATCGACCGCGTCAGGGGCGGCGGCGTAGTCCACCACTGGAACGAGCTGGGCGTGAGCCCGTGCGTCTACCACGCGACGCGCGCGGCGGCGGCGGCGGAGATCCACCTGGCCGAGAACTTCATCCCGTCGAACGTGCGCGAGTACCTCCTGGGGGTATCGCCATGACCACCCCGCGCACCCCCTACGACGACACCGGCGTCGCCGTCTCGCGCTCACAGTCGCAGATCCGCGACATGCTCAAGAAGGCCGGCGCCCGTGGCGTCCAGATCGAGGAGAACTGGGAGGGCGAGACGGTCGCCTTCGTGCGCTTCCTCTGGGAGATCGAGGGCAACGTCCATCGCATCCGGCTCACCGTCGCACGACTGCCTGAGGACATGCACGACACCCTCAAGACCCCGGAGCAGCGCGAGCGTCAGGCTTGGCGCGGCCTGTACTGGTACCTCAAGACCACCCTGGAGGCATCGACCTTCGGGTTCGTCCGTTTCGAGGACATCTTCATGAGCTTCTTCGAGTCGGCTGACGGTCGCACCATCGGCGAGGTCGTGATCCCGCAGCTCGAGGCGGGGCTGTTGCTGCTGCCGAAGGGGGGCTCCGATGAGCCTACCTGACCTGATAAGGCGGCGCCCCGACACGGTGTATGGCCCAAGCATCCTCGACGGGGAGCGTCACGCCCGTTGCGTGGAATGCAAGGCGCTCCTGGAAGACGACAAGGAGGCGTGGTTCTTCGGGGCATCCCACGTCGCCGTGTTCTTCTGTGACGAGTGCAAAGAGGCTCGCTCAGTGCTGCAGAAGGGGGGCTCGTGATGGCCGGCTTGAGCAAGACCGGAATCCCCTACGCCGACTACGGCTGGCCGCTGGTGACCGGCTGCAGCAACGCCGGCCCGGCCTGCGACCACTGCTACGCCGCCCGCTACGCCGCCACGCGAGGCCGGCACCTGCCGCAGTACGCCGGGCTGGCATTTGAGACGAGCGTCTTCGATTGCAAGAGGACCTATGGCTGGACCGGCGAGGTCCGCTTTCACCCCGAGCAACTTGACCGCCCCCTGCACACGAAGAAGCTCGGCCGGGTGTTCACAGTGCCGACCGGGGACCTGTTCCATGAGGGGGTAGCGACGTACGACCTAGACGACGTGTTCGCCGTGATGGCGAGAACGCCGCACCTGACCTACATCATCGTGACCAAGCGGGCTGAGCGGATGCACCGCTACATGAGCCTCGAGTATCCGACGAAGAGCACGCTCGCCGGCAAGCCTTGGCCTCTCCCCAACGTCACCCTTCTGCCCTCCGTCTGGGACCAGGAGAGCGCTGACCGCGTGATCCCGCTGCTGCTGGCCACGCCGGCGGCGGTACGGGGGGTGTCGATCGAGCCGATGCTGGGGGCGGTGGACCTGTCGCCGTGGATAGAGCAGATCGACTTCTGCAGAGAATGTGACGCGGAGAGCCCACCTCAGGAAAGAGACCTATGCCCCGAGTGTGGTGGTGTAGGACATCTCGTCTCCACGTGGGGGTGCGAGCAGGCCGCCCGGATGAGAAGCGGCGCCCGGTACGAAGACGACGGACCACATGCCGCCGACACGTCCACCCTCGACCTCGTCGTCCTCGGCGGCGAGACCGGCCCCGGGGCGCGGCCGATGCAGCCTGAGTGGGCGCTGGACGTCTACCAGCAGTGCAAGGCGGCGGGAGTGCCGTTCTGGTTCAAATCCATGGGCACGGCTCCGCACAAGAAGGTGTGGGACTGGACGAACACGCTGGGCGCCGAGATGCAGGCCACCCACGAGCTGCCGGCGGTGACGCTATGACGACCTTCGCCCCCGGCAAGACCTACCCGCACGGCACCCGCGCCAGCTACACGAACTGCAGATGCCGCTGCGAGGAATGCTCGGCCGCCAATCTCGCCTACTCGCGCGAGTACTGGCGAAAGGTGCGGGCCGGCAACAATCCCGGGCGCTTCGTGCCGGCGGAGGCGTCGCGCGAGCACCTGCTCGTGCTCTCCGCAAGCGGCGTCGGCAAGCGCCGCGTCCATGAGCTCAGCGGAGTCGCCTTGTCGGTCATCGAGAAGATCCGGCGCGGCGAGCGCCGTCACGTCCGCTGGAGCACGGAGCAGGCCGTCCTCGCGGTTGAGGTAGACGCAGGCAGTCTCGGATCGATGGTCGAGAGAGAGGCCGCCGAGGACATCGTGAGGCGCCTGCTCAGGCGCGGATGGGTGCGCTACAAGATAGCTGCCCACCTCGGGTCGAAAGCCCGGACGCCGAGCCTGCAGATCGCCAGGTCGCGCTGCGTGACGAGGCGCACGCTGCGCAAGCTCGAGGTCCTGGAACAGCTCGACCTGAGAGGGCTGGTGAGGCCGTGAGCCGACTCCGCAACCGCATCCGCAAAGCCGATTACTTCACCGACGGCGAGCTGCTCCGCTGGCCGCGCGACAAGCGCACCACGTACAGCGGCCTGTGGGCACTCGCCGAAGACTCAGGCTGCCTGGAGGATGACCCCTTCGAGTGGAAGATGTCACTCTGGCCGAGCCCGCTCGACGCGGACATCACGATCGAGATGCTTGAGCAGTGGCGTAATGAGCTGATCGAGGCCGGCAAGCTTGTCCCCTACGAGGCCGACGGCAAGCGCTACCTCTTCCTGCGCAACTTCCATGCGCACGAGAAGCCGACGAACCCTCAGCAGCCTGATCTTCCGCTACCGCCATGGGTCTGTATCGACTCCAAACAGGGTCAATCCAAGGACGGCAAGAGGTGGGCACGGTGTACATACACAGTCAGTGCAGACCTACTACCGCAGCGTCCCGGCATCAGTACGGACTCTGCACAGAGTCAGAGCAGACCAGAAATAACGGATTCTGAGGTCCCCTGCTCTGTACTGCTCTGTACTGCCCTGAACGGTACTGAACCCATCTCTACAGACGCCGACCCTGTGGATAACTCCGCAAAGCCAGAGCGGGGATGCTCAATCGAGCATGAAGAGCACGACCCAGAGCCGCCAGGGAGCGCCAACGGCGACGGGGCCGCGGCCTCGCATGCTGCAACTGGTGACAACGTGGGGACGCTCCGCCACAGCCCCACCTGCGAAGACCGGGAGTGCGCCGTGCGAACCCTGCGCTGCGGCCTGCGCGGCACCATCGCGCAGATCGTCGGCCCAGCCGAGGCCGGAAACCTCTACAACGAATCCACGGCGCTGCACAAGTCCCTCGCCGGCATGGCGGGCTACATCTGCGCCGCCACCTGGAAGGCCAGCAACGCGGCCACGATGGAACAGCGCCATCCGCTGTGCCGCAAGGCGATGGTGGCCTACGTCGAGGCGCTCTACGACTTCCACCGCCAGAAGCCGATCCGCTCGCTGCCGGCGTTCCTGAAGACGAGGTACGGCAACATGACCGAGGCACCGGTCAGCGACGAGCTGCTGGCGGCACTGCGCAAGCTGGAGCGCACCGGGACGAACGGCAAGTCTGAGCCGGTGCGCGTCGGCACGACCTTGCCACCTATTGAGCGGGTCGAGAAGGAGGCGTCGTGATCATCGCGATCCTCGCCGCCTCAGTCGCCGCCTTCTACCTCGGCGCCATGGCCGGCTGCTGGCTGGCCGGAAGGGGGCGGGTGTCCGCCTACCTCGAGGGCGCCAAAGACGGCATCGGATTCGAGCGCAGGCGGGCTCTTAAGCAGGCACTCCGCGAGGCCGACAACGCATGAGCCCCGCCCTGCTCACCATCAGCAAGTGGGGGACGCAGCGCCAACTGCCTCCCCCGTGGCAACCGCCTCTGGAGGCGACCGCATGGAATCTGAAAGGAAGGAACACTGTGCTTGACGCAAACCTGTTGACCGTCACCGAAGTTGCCGCCCTGCTCAGAGTGAGTGAGCAGACGGTGTACCGCATGACCCGGGCCGGAAAGCTTGCCGGCGCTACCCGCGTCGGTAACTCGTGGCGTTTCGACTCGCGCCGGCTAGACGCCGGCCTGTTCGGCAACCGGCTCGTTGGCTCACTCGCCCCGAAAAGGAAATGAGCCCCGCCCTGTTCACCATCAGCCATGATAGAATCGGTCACGAAAGCGCCCCCCGCGTCGCGCAAACGACCGGGGGGCATGGCTACCACCTGACGAGAGGTGATTGCATGACACAGCTTACCACCCGCACCATCCCCCTCACCAAAGGCTACGTCGCGCTTGTCGACGCCGCCGACTTCGAGATGCTGTCGCACTGGAGCTGGTCCGCCAACCTCAGTCATGGGGCGGTCTACGCGGCGACCAAGGTCATGTCCAATGGCCTGCGGCGCGAACTCAGCATGCATCGCATGGTCGCTCTCCCAGACCCCGAGCAGCTTGTCGACCACCGGAATGGTGACTCGCTCGACAACCGCCGCGACAACCTCAGGTCGTGTACCAACACCCAGAACCAGAGGAACCGCCGCGCCATCCCCGGAGGGACTTCCAGATTCAAGGGAGTCTCGTGGCACGAGCGAGGTCAGAAGTGGTCGGCCCGCATCGGCGTAGACGGCCGGTGGCGCTACCTAGGACTATTCCGGGACGAACGAGATGCCGCGCTCGCCTACAACGCCACTGCCCTCGCTGAGTTCGGGGAGTTCGCCCGGGTGAACGACATCGGGACGCTCCCATGAGCGACCACGATCGGGAAGACGAGTACGCCGCGCTGATCAAGCCCGGCGACGCCGTCGAGACGCCGGACGGCGAGATCTGGGTCGTCGCGGCAGTCATGCCTGATGACCTCGTCCTGGTCAGCGCCTACCGCGACGCCACCGGCCTTGTCTACGCCGACGTCTACGAGGCGACCCACACCACCATTCCAACCGCCCTTGCCCGCAAGGTCGCCGACGCGCGCAGTGTGCGCCGGCCATGACGTCCAGGAGGACACCCACCATGAGCGACGACACCGAGACCACGTTCCCGAGCACCACGTTCGACGTCGAGTTCAACGGCTGCGGCGCCATGACCGCCGACTTCAAGGGCGACGTGAAGTTCAAGGTCGACGACCTGCCCCGGACGCTCGGGCAGATCCACGGTCTGCGCTGTAAGAAGTTCCAGCTCACGCTCGTCAGCGACCAGTCGCAGATCCCCGATGGCGGGGCCGCCGACGGCTGGGCTCACCCGGAGCTGACCGATGACGACGAGTCCGATATCGAGTACGAGCGGACGTGCGTCGGCCCCAAGTGCCGCCCCTACTTCTGCGTGCCCAAGGAAGGCGACCTGGTCGGCGAGTACGTGTGCTACAAGGACCCCGACGCGCTCATGGTCTGCGTCCGCGGCGAGACGCTCTGCCCGATGGGCGTGGATGACGAGGACATTGGCGAAACCGACGCCGATGATTCCGGGGATATTCCTGCCGAGACTGAGGGCGAGGTCACGTATTCGCCCGACACGATGACCGTCAAGGAGCTGGCCGAGGAGTTCGGCGCCCTGGTCATCGCTGCCGGCGACGTGGACAAGATGAACGAAGGCGATGCCGCCCGCTACAACGTGCTCAGCGACGAGCTGACCGCCCGCGGCCGCAACCCGCACGACTGGCGGCGCATGGTGGAGGAGGACGTGGCGTGAGCCACCAGCTCGAGATGGAGGGCGGGGGACTGCGGTCCCCTCGCCCCTCCATCCTCGCCCTCGACCTCTCGCTCACCGCCTGTGGGTGGTGCTTCGACCAGGCCAGCGGCGTCATCAAGAGCCGCCTCAAGGGCTACGAGCGTCTCGCCGAGATCACCAGCGAGATCTACGCGATGACCTTCGACGTCGATGTCGTGGTCGTCGAGGGCTATGCCTTTGGGGCTCAGGGACGCGCTGTCTACCAGCTGGCAGGCCTCGGCGAGGTCGTGCGCTTCTGGCTCTGGCAGCGGCAGATCAAGACCGTCGAGATCGCGCCGGCGACCTTGAAGAAGTACGCCACCGGCCGCGGCAACGCCGGCAAGGACGAGATGATCGCCGCCGCCATACGCCGCTTCTACTTCGCCGGCAGCGAGAACAACCAGGCCGACGCCTACCTGCTGTGGTGCATGGCGCGTGAGGCTTACGGCGGCCCGATCGCCAAGGTGCCGGCCGACAGGGCGGCGCTCGTGCACCGGCTGAGATGGCCTGACCTCGGGCGCAAGGATGCGGCGTGACCGTGGCACTGCTGCGCCTGTCGCCGGACAGCCACCGTGCGTTACACTCCCCCCATGGGCTGGGCAGTGCAGCTGCCGGACGGACGCTGGCGGGCGTTCGAGAGCCAGGGCAGCGGGGTGAACAGGGTTCAGGCGAACGCGATCGCGCGGACCAAGCGCGACGCCGTGTCCGCGGCCAGGACCCGGCTCACAGACAAACTGAAGAACCGCGGCCGTCCCTCGCATTCCGGTGAGACCTTCAAGCAGCTGGCGGTCGACTTCCGCGATCTGCACATGGTCGAACTCTCGCCGACCACGCAGACCGGCTACGAGTCGATTCTGCGTAAGCACCTGGAGCCGTACTTCGGCAAGGACGTCGCCGCCTACATCGATCCCACGCAAGTGCTCAAGTTCAAGGCCGCCAAGCGACGCGCCGGCCTGGCCGCGATGACCGTCGAGCATCACCTCTCCTGCCTTCGCTCCGTGCTATCTTTCGGCGTGCGCACCCGTCGCCTCGAGTGGAACGCCGCTGAGGCCGTGAAGAGCAAGAAGCCGCGGGCCGGGCATCCGCGGCGGTCGCTGTCTGTGAAGGAAGTCAAGAAGATCCTGGACGGCGCCCTTGCTGCCCGTGCCAAGGTGCCCAAGCGCAAGGGTGGCGAGCGTGACGATCTCTACGGGCCCGCGATCACCGGGTTGTCTGCTGGCCTGCGACGCGGCGAAGTGCTGGCCCTTAGGTGGCCTGACATCGACTTCAAGGCCAGTGCCCTCTACGCTCGCTGGAACCTCGTGCAGAAGAAGGGACGCGGACCCGTCCTCAAGCTGACCAAGGCGGACGGGGAGGAGGTGCGCCCGGTCTTGTTGCCGGCCGTGGCGGTGGACGCGCTGCGCGTCGAGCGGCTGCGCCAGAAGAAGCGGTCGCTACGGGAGCGTGGCTGGAACGGCGAGGGCTGGGTCTTCCCGAACAAGCGCGGCAAGCGGCGTTGCCCCGACACCCTCACGCACCACTTCGCCGACTTGCTCAAGGCGCTCGGTATCAAGGACGCTGACTTCCACACCCTGCGCCACACGCACGCCACCTGGCTGCGCGACGACGGCATTGACCCGCTCACGATCCGTGACCGTCAGGGGCATGCCGACGTGAAGACGACGGAGGGCTATCTGCACTCCAAACTGGCCGTCCAGGGCCCGGCGGCGGCGAGCCTGCAGAAGCGACTTTCGCAGAAAAGCTGACACTTTCGGGGCACATCGGCGGCGAGGGTTTCGAGCGGGGGTTTGCACTTAGCCTGCAAAACAGTGGCGCGCACGGCAGGACTCGAACCTGCGACCTTCGGTTCCGTAGACCGCTGGCAGTCTCCTGAGCGGTCCACGAGAGCCGTCTACGTCGAGGGTTTCCGAGGGTAAACGAGCCCGCGATCGACGTG